>Ga0307512_10002285_pt1 | contig 24785 bp, 32 predicted proteins | sample 14_EM_MG_FD_200267 | JGI IMG/M metagenome (GOLD analysis project Ga0307512, IMG submission 200267) | Populus trichocarpa ectomycorrhiza microbial communities from riparian zone in the Pacific Northwest, United States - 14_EM | ecosystem: Host-associated > Plants > Roots > Unclassified | place... | reverse complement strand
TCTCACCTTTCGTTTTTTTTTGGGGGGTTACAAAGCACTCACCAACTCGTTTCAGCTCGTCAAATTCACGTCCGGGATCCCCGCATTGTCGATTTGGATCAGGACGCGTTTCGAAGATCTCGCAGGTGCCAGTGGGTCGTCCTCGGAGCGCGCATCGTCCCCGCTCTTCAGGTTCGTCGGTGTCGGAGGGCCGTCGGAGGGCAGCCGATACACGCCGGCGATCGAAGACGATGACTGCCTGTTCGCCACCTCTTCTCCCCCCTTCCTCTCTACGCCGGTTTCCTCTTACTCCTCTGGGACATCGACATCCGGCCGAGATTCGGAGAACTCTTCGGTTGCATCTGACGTAGGAATTTAAACACCTGCTGGAGTGCTGCGCGTCGGGTGAACGCGAAGGCGAGGGCATCAGGACAGTTTTCACATTCGCCGCGGGCGGCCTAAATGCTGGTTCGTGTATGTACCGTACCCCCGTATCCTCGTTCTTGTCCCAACGTCAATTGTGATTGGGTAACAATCTTCTTGATACAATACATCTCTCGGATCCAGCCAATTAAAATGGTCAGATAAATACACAAACAAAGTATTGGTATTGGGGTATGATACTACGGTGTGGTAATGGCAAGGTAAAATGAATATCAGTCGACCTGAGCAACCAGACCAGCCCTCCCTCTCCTAAGCCGTTCCTCAAGGCCGCCGTGACCCCCAAACACTTTCTTCTGTTCGTTGCTCAAGAACCCACCCATACCCTTAGACTTTTCGCGCGCGCGCTCTTCCGCTTCCAACTCCGCCTTTTCTTTCTCCAGCAGTGCTTTCAGCCTTTCTCTTCTTTCCGTCGACATCTCAGCGGCGTTGGTGGACATGGCAGCTAGGCGTGCTGCACGACCCTCGCTAGCGCTCGTGGCTATTGGTGGTTTGGGTGGTGAGTTGGGACGCGTGCGCTTTTGATATTGTGTGGCCCCGACCGCGGGCGAACGGCTGCGATGGCGCTTGCGTGGACCACTATCATCACCATGCCGTATTCTCCCGTCAAGAGAGCGACTGCGGCTTCTGTCCTGTCGCTCGCGGTACGTGTCGGGATCAGACTCGTCCGAGCGCGGCCATCGAGACCGCCGCGTATCGGGAGCACGACCACGACCGTTGTCAGTGTCGTAATTCCGTTCCCGTCGTCCGTAATGGGGATCTGGGCTACGACTACGATGTCTATCCCGGCGCGGAGAGTAGGAAGGATGTCGACGGTCGTCGCGATCGCGGTAACGGCGAGAATCGGGAGAGCGAGAGTAGCGGTCGCGAGGGCTTGGAGAGCGTCGTGGACTTGGAGAGCGGCGCCGGTCGTAGCCACGTTCGTCGTAGTCAGACAGTGGCGTTCGGGAGCGGTGACGAACCTCCCTCTCTCGGCGTCGTTGTTCCTTTCTCTCCCGCTTCTCACGTTTCTTTTCCTTCTTCTCCTTCTTCGAAGGTTTGATACCGTTGCGCTCCTGTAACTCGCGTAGACGCAGGGGATTGGACATAAGCGACTCATAAGCTGCAGCTTCCTGTTGTTTGATGGCCAGGAGGGGGTCCTCGCGAACTTTGGCCGCAACGTCGCGCGCTGTATTTGCATTCTGAACGGCGATAAAGTTCTTATGCGCGGCACCGATCTGAGGAGAATGTTGAGATGGCTTGTGAGATATAGGAGAAGAGTTTACCTTTTCGTTCTCATTTCCTATCAAGATTTTGTCAACACGTTTCTTCCCCAAGAGATAATCTTCCAAGTCGTTTGGATTTTGGCTGGACCCTGTGGCGGGTGTAGCATACATCCATTCAAGCTTCTCCTTTGTCTTTTTCCCCGTCTGCTCCTCTTGCAGACGCTGGAGCTCTTGGAGTTGGCGTTCTTCTTCTTTCTCTTTACGAAGCTGATCGAGTTTCTTCTTTTCTTCGAGCTATTGCAAAGTGCGTGTGAGGATATAGGTCCGTAGACTTGGAGAGGGTCTGCAACATACCGCTTTCTTTTCTTCCAACCACACCCGCTCCTGATTCTTCATCAGGAGCGGATGCCACGACTTTTTCATGTTCAAGTCACCGCCACCCATCTTGAGATATTGCTTTAGCTAAGGTCGAATGAGATATTTAGAGAAAGATGAATCAGAATCAGAGTGTCGTGCGATACAAGGAATACGACAACCCCAGATCCGTGAACGGAGTTGGCGTATGTTTGTCATTATTTGTTACGAAGTGGGCTTTCCCGGGCCGGGCTGCGGGCACACAGCATTACTTCCGTCCGTCCCGTCCGTCGTTCAGTTCAATCCTTCAACGTAACCCAGAGTTATGTCACGGCGGGACGATGACGACGACATTGAAGCAGGAGAACGAGAGCCACTGGCTGGTAGTCACGATGACTCGTCGTCTCCACACCCAAGGTGCGTTCCTCCGTCCTAGTTGAAGCACCCAGGGGTTTCTGTGGTCTTACAAGAGGTTCAGCAGACCGACGCGTTCGATCCATGCCATGACGCGGGACGAGATCAGGAAGGGTATCGCCAATCGTGTGATACACTCCCGGACATATATCGTCCTCTACCTTGGCATGACTGCACTATCAATATCAACAGTGGTGCTTAGTATGCAGGAGGGTTGCCCCGGCCTCGCATTCTACATCCTGGAGGTCATTATCAACTCGGCGATGATTGTAGAAGTCACGATCCGCTTTCTTGCTTTCGGACGTGTGAGTGAGACAATGATAGCGAAACACGACCTTCAGCTGATTTACCGTGTCACCGGGCAGCAATTCTGGAAACACCCTTTCAACGTGTTTGACCTTGTCGTGACGGTGTTTTGCGTTTTAACGCTACTCGTCATCCTCTTTGCCGGCTGTGGAGCAACGAGCAAAGAGGAGGAGATCTTTGATACGCTACTTCTGGTCACCCGCAATGTGCTCCAGTTTGGGCGGTTGGCAAACATAGTGCGACAGTAAGCATGCTTGTTCCTGTGACGGTTCATATTACGACTACCGAGGGATATACACAGGTCGGGCCAGTCAATATTCGCGCGTCCAAAGCCAATAGACTTATCAGCTGCGCGTCGGGCCGGTGTCAGTCTCGATATGGACCTGGACCTTTCTGATGACGAGATCGATGGTCTCCATGCACCTCTCCATCGCAACGCCGTGTTATTTGATGCGCAGGACAATCAGCAACACGCCCACGCCCATGGCCCGATGTCCGATATGCCGCGGGTAATACAAGCTGCAAGAGAACGGGATGAAGAAGATATGTGGGCAGAGCTGGGTTGACTTATTCCAGGTGTAGCACGTGGTATATGTCTTTTTTTTTAATGTTTTTCTGAACACCGGTGCCGCGGACACGACTCTGAGTGGACGACGCGTTGTTCGGCTCCCAGTGCTGTATGCTGATTGATGACATGTCAAAGCAGAGTGATGTGATTTATGGGGTTAGATGAGAAGACGACCGAAACGAATCGTCGTCGCTCATCGAAAAAAAAAAAAAAAAACCAGGGTTCGCGGCTGCGGCTTCGGAAGAAGGAACAGCACAGTTAATGTGGGGCGGAGGGTGATCACATTTCATATATGAGCGGCAAACCGAAAATGGCTTGCTTGCGGCTTGTGCTTTGCGGGGGTGCGGATGAAACTTTGGCGGCCCAATCCTGGTCGCAGATAAAGGGAGCTCACTGTTTAGCGAGATAAGGGTGTTGCTATCCCACTCAGGCTTCCTTCCTAGACCACTGTAGAGGGAATATTTTTTTTAACGTCGAGTTGAAAGGAGCTCTATGTCCACTGAGGGACCTAAACCGGAAATGGGACGATGGTTGCGTGAGATTGGCGTCAAAGTTGGGGTGGGTGCAGTACGATTTGAATTTTGTTAAAAAAAACACGTAACGGAGGGGACGTTGCCGTTCGGGAACGGAAAGGAAGGGGCAGGGGGAAATGAAGGAAACACTTTGCCAGCAGGGGCATTGCAAAAGGTGTACCCTGACCTGACCTGACCGGAATGGCTTGAAGTCGACTCCCTCAGTTGTAGTAATTGTTCCATTCATTCTGTATCTCTCCCCTCTCCCTCACCTGCCCCCGCTCACGCCAAGGCAGGGTAAATTATCCTCCATTTCTCTTCCACTCCTTCCATACCTTCACCTATTCACTCCTTCTCTGTCTAATCTCAATGTCACCTACTCCCTCCTCTTCCCGCACATGGTGGTCTCGTTCTTCCAAGTCTGTGTCTTCCTCGCCTTCCCCCTTCCTTCCTAATTCATCTTGTAAAGCAGTAGACTTTCGGGCTCCAAAAAGTTCAACACCATTGCAACGGCCATCGGTCTCAAGCCCAAGAAGTCACCCACTCCCATTGAAGAGCCCACGTCCCCTGTCCTCCCTCTTCACACCGGTGATATCGAGTCCCCTCCTCGCACCTCAAAACCGGTGGTCAAACCGGCCTCCGTTTCCGTTGGATGGGCGGACCCTCGAGCCCTCGAGCCCGAACATTTTTTAGAAGCCTATCCCCAGTCTGTTTTCAGCACCGATTTAGACCCTTTCGCCGCTGCTGCCAAGTACCCGCACGGTCCTCCTACCATTTCCGACTCGCTCCGCTTTTCCACCTTCTCTGAGGTTTCCACTTTGGAATCTCGCGTTCGTAAAGATGCATCCCATCCCCATATTCACAATCGGACATCTTTTGCTTCCTCTTCCACTCTGTCTCACCAACGGAGTGACGTCACGCCCGATTCCTCTCCCGTCAGCTCCCCTCTCATGTCCCCTGTAACGTCGGGTCGCCATCTATCACGGTGAGAGCTATTTATGAAACGGTCTTTGTCTCTTAGCGTTGAAATGCCATCCTTTAAGGTTGACTGTCGAATGCGAACGCATGTACATGCGGGATAGTAGTTTCTCTTCGTCTCCCGTTTCTCCTCAGTCACTTTGGGATGACCGATCCTGCATAGCCGCCTCTCCATCCTCAGTGACTCTGAAAGACATGCACAATAATGGCTCCACTTTGCCTCGTCCAAGGACACGGTCCAGAGGGTTCATTGACACGGGCCATTTGAGAACTGATCCTCTGGTGTCTGACCAGAGGGTTTCACCTGTATCCCTGCACCATGCTCCTTCCCCTCGTGTTGTTGTTCGCCAACCTTCGTCTACCAAATTGCAACCTTTGCGACCCCGAACCGCTCCTCCAGCCTCTGAGCTTCCGCCAGCCCCGGGTGATGTCCAGCAACACGACCTTTCTCTGTTGCCAGCTTTTGTCGAGCGTACCCCTCAATCCGCAACATCTTCTTCTTCTAGCTTGTCCTTTGCATCGTCCTCTTCGTCGAGGCTTGATACCCCAGAGGCTGAAGGGCGTTGGCGAGACATACGACGATTCAAGGATGCGAAAAAGTCCGGCAAGAGTCGACCAACTTCCCCATCAACGGATGCCACTCGCGATATCCATGGACCGACATCGAAGCCCTCTGGTGGTCGCCGAGAGTTCAGCCCAACACGTTCTTTAAAGAAGGCTATCTCTATTCAGAACCTACCAAAACGGGCTACGGGGAACAGCACACCACCGAGCCTACCCTCTGCCGAAGACACAAAGTCGGTGAAGAAACAACGGTCATTTCACCGTACGCGCATTCCAATGCCTCCATTACCAGCATCGCTGAAACAGACGAGCTCTTCGAACTCTGCTTCGGGGCGAGACGCACTGCCAGTACCTGAAGAGTGGAGGGCTAGCACGCAGTCGTCGCAGAAGTCACCATTGAGTTCGCCAGTGTTGAGTCCGACGAGTGTCCGTAAACGCCTATTTTCTGGGACGAGCTTGCGGCAATCCACGTCCTCCCAAACACCGGAGCCCGATGATGATACACCGTCAATATTTAGTCTGCCTTCAGTGACTTCCACGACTCGTCCTCACACAGCCATCCCAACACACGAGCCGTCCGTTTCTAATAAGCCAGACATGTCATCTTTCTGGGACGATGAAACGCCCAATAACCCTGGTCCTGGAGGTGAATCACGGGACTTGGGTCCACAGCACATCTTGTCAGCTGCGGACATTCTCAAATTCGAGAACATGGTTCGAGATGGCGAAAATCTCAATGGGTTTGTGTCCTCGCGTGAGAGTTCTATCCCTCAATCGGCCTCAAAGCATTCTGTGCGTACCATCCACGAACAATCAACCTCAGCGAGGTCATTATTTCCACCTTCTGCTACGCGACAATTCGACTCTCTTGGGACAGCAAGTAGCAAGTTTCTCCCACCAGGTCGGCAACGTACGCGGGGCATTTCACTACAAGGGAAAGTGGATGACGTTACTAGTGGCCGTTCTCAGACTGGTGTTGCCTCAATCGGGCAGACCGTACGCTCCATGTCCACCCAATCCCTCAATGCCCTCCGTGGACTCCCACCACCTCCTCGCCAATGTTCCCGACCATCGACATCCTCAGGAGCCACATCTCAATCAAGTGACGATGTACCTTTGTTTACAACCGGTGATCGCTCCAGTATGATAGCGCTCGCGCCACTGTCGCCGCCGCCAATGCGACGAAGTGCTCCGCGTCGCACGCTCGAACCGCCTTCGGCTAGTCCCATCTTGCGACCCAGGATTTCCCGTACACCATCGTTTCTGGATATGAGAGATGACGTGGATCGAGAACCGGCGCCACCTGAGGACAGCTTCCTTGATATGGGCAAGGCTTCTTTGGATACGGTCCGGAGTGGCACGGAAGAGGACTTTGTTGTTAGCTGACCCGTATTTCGCATCGCGACTTGCGCATAGCCTTTCCTTCGTTTCGATTTCTCTTTTTTTATGTTATTGTTTATCATATGTCGGTACTCTGGCGCTTTCGATCTTTACCTGTCCATCATTTAATTTTTTTCTTACAGTAATAGCCATTCTGACCACTGTGTATTGTTTCGTTCGCCCTTATGCCACTCATACCCACCGCTCTCTTACTGTATACCTTCACCCCTCCAACCCCCGAGACACGCATTTAACACCCATCGCTTCAGACATCCATTCGCATCACTCTCTAGCTCTACTACAGTACGGGGATCAGCACAATATTCAGGCGCAGAGTCAAAGACCCAGAATTTGTCGGAGTTAAGAGGTGTCCTCTATATCTATATGGCATGGCCCTAACCTCGAGAAATGCGCTACCACAACTTGACACGGCGCTTGTCGATTTCGCTCGCTTTTTTTTGGATCCATTATAGTGTGCCCAGGGTACTCGACCCTATGTAGCACGTTGCACATGATATTAATCGGGTTTCTCCTGTTCGCCTTTCCGTCGTTTTGAGCTTTAAAGAGTTTTACCTCCGGTCGCGTGGCCGGTTCTGCGTTGCACTCGAGTTTGAGTGAAGGTAAGTGTTGTCGGTACTCGTGGGTGGGTCTCCGTCTCGGGTATGGTAGCGTAGAGTCTGGGTGCCTTGTTGATGCTGGGTTGGAGTGTTATTGTCGTCGCGTGGGCGCGCTTGGATGTGGGATGGTGCCCACATGGAGTGGGGTCGTGTTCTGCGTGTGGTGCGCCCGTGTGCCTCCCATCCTTCCTGCTTCCATTCTCACTATTTGTCCTGCTCTACCCCTCTGCCCTCTGCCTGCCTCCGACCCTTTCCACCTCCATTCCCCTCCGCCTTGCAATTTCGCTCTCTGTATGCTCCATCGATGGAGTATGATATTTTCCGTGAAAAGCTTGTGCTCAGGTATCCCGCTTATGGCCACGCTCTCTGGCAGCCCAGTCCTGCAGTAGAAATCGGCGACGTTGGTTTCATTCGTGAAGGCCATTTCCACCGCCTTTTCAATGTCCTACCCCCTAAAGCTGATGGTCCCGATCGAGGCAGTGTCCCGCCACACCACAAGCCATTCAAATTTGGGGATTCTGAGTCTCCGCCTACTCATACTGGCACGCTCCGGCCTAATCATCTTTGCTCAAACGGTGTCTCTAAGGGATATGAAGGTCTTATCAACGGGTAACCAAGTTCTACGTTCATCGATTTACTGTCACTGATTCCTCGTAGGCCTGATGAATACTCTTTTTCATGCCCTAAGGGGCAAGGTGCAATTCTCTCTCTTCCAGTTCCAGCCAAACGCGAGGACATACTGGTTAAGGACGCATTCGGAAAATACATGCTCAAGCACATCGAAGAGTGGTTTACGTTCGCCCAGGAACGTGTGGGAATAGCCCGCAGGGAGGATATCGTACTGGTCACTGGACGCGATCTTGCCAAATCATGGGCCAACGTCGTATTCCAGGAGGGAGATGATGTGACATTTGAAGTTCGAGTGACTGGCGATTCCCGTATAGAATGGCAATTCACACTTAGGGGTGCTGGCGGTGTTGCGCACGCTATTGGCCCCAGTGGCGACATGAAGGTATACTTCTGATCATTTCAATTTCTCCCCTCTACAGGGACAAGTGATAACCTAATTCCATCGAATCAGGATCTTCCGGAGGATCAGTGCATATTCGTCAGAGGCTTCCGTGCCACCCGTATCATAAGAATATTACCTTGGCTTCGAGCAGCGGCTGGACCAGTTCAGGTCCCATCTGAATCCGGAGATGATCTTGACACTGATATGCAACTCATAAGCATTCCTGGCGATACTCAGGTGAATGTGACTATTTCACATTTTCAACCTTTGTCTGACCTTTCGAAGTATCAAGATCCCTTTTACACACTCCTGAAGTATATCGCCACTGTAAGTGTTCTTGAGGCGTATTACGTATTCGTGATATGCAGTGACAGGTCATGCAGCAAGCACCTCACTGTGATATGGCCCTTATCCATGATGATGACCTCCAACTATGCATTGACGGTGCTGTATGTTCATCCATTGTTTTGATTGTGCTGTCTTATTCACGCTTGTAGTCACTCGATTCCCTCCAGCCAGACACATTTACGACTTTCCTTCGGGAGACCGCGCCAAAAGTATCGCAGGTTCAATGGGGTGAGTGTGACAGTATTGTGATGACGCCACAAGCTCCCTCACTGTGGGGGTGTCTACACAAAGATTGTTACCCGACTTTTAATAGTGATTCGACAGCTGAGGCGCTGCCTCAGGCAGCAGCCATCAAAGTGGCAATGTTTGCGAACCGCGAGGTGAAGCATGTTGACAGTGAGCCTGGAAGCTCGAGGCCTGTTACACCTGTGGATACCTACAGGCCCCCTCCTTACGAGGTATCTACAGCGAAGCCTGTTGAAACCGCTGTTGTCACCGAGAACTATTCCCCTGTCGTACCACTATCTGCCCCACAACCTCATCGTTATGGGGGTACACTACTCGAGGTACCTAGAGACAACACGGATCCTGTGAGTCGAGATACAGGTTTGCGAGGGTGGTTAATTGACCATCCCTGCCTCTCATTCAGAACGAAAATGCCCTAGATACCAGGTAAGTCATCGTCGGCCTTCCCCAGAAGATATTTTAAACCTCACGCCCTGCCCCAGAACCAGCACCTCCATTCCCAAAGCGATTCTTCACTCGGCCTCATTCATATCCTTGCTGGCTGCTGTGGAGAGACACCACGTCATACCCATTTTCACCGTATTGTAAGCAAACCGCGTCTCACACTCATTGTGCACACCATCGACTGACGCCCCTTGTCCAGATTTGTTGAATGGTGTTTTCTGAAGTTCATAGGCTGGTCTTACAAGGATGTCCTTTCCGCTATCTTCTTTTCGTCCCTCTTTGCCTACCCTGCGTGGGCTAACCAGGAGCGCCTGCACCGCAAGCTCAACGACGTCTCTGGGAAGCTTGACGACGTCTCCGGGAGGCTCGACAACGTCTCCGGGAAGCTCGACGACGTCTCTGGGAAGGTCGAGGATCTTCAGCAGGCTATGAAGGTAGATACTCTTTTCCTCGTGCTCGAACCAGTGGCTTGACGAGTTGCGTTAGTCCCTCGAATCGAATACTGTTATTCGATCCCACGGACCGGGTCGCAGTGCTGGGGGGGGCGGCCAGGACTCCTTTGTTTCGGGCGTGGGGCTTATCGACATGCTCGAAAGCCTGGGGCGTTTTGTATCGGATTACGAGAAACCCCCCACTTACAAGGCCTATAAAGAAGGTTATGAGCGAACTGAGGTATTTGTAGCAGCAAAGGGGTTGGAGAAGAGAAGGGAAGGAGCGGAAGGGAAACCGAGTGAGTGTGAGAAGGAAGCGAGCGAGAGTGGGCAGAACTGTGCAAACAGTAGACTCAGTAAGGGCACGAAAGTGCATGCAGACCAATGGGTATATTCACCTATGCAAACAGTAGACTATGTACAGTGAGCACAGTGAATCAGAGACTATGGAGTTTAACGGAGCTCACCTCAGTAAGGGCACAAAATTGCATGCAGACAGTCACCATCTTATCTCTGAATATTTCACACATAAAACCTATTAAATTCAGTAGGTTTTGACTTTATCTACTGATCTAATTTCAGTGATTTTTGTGTGATTTTTAAGTTGAAATTTGAAGTTTCAGCAGATTTTCTTGTGAAAATAGTTGCAAGGTATTTCACAGATAAAATGCATTAATTCAGCATTTACGATATTTACGTGCTGAAACATACTGAATTTCAGTAGCTTTTGGTTTTTACAGTGAGCAGTGGTCAGGGCGGCTTACACTTTCTCATGTCTTGGGTTTACCTTACACGTGCCAGGACAATATCCGCAGGCGCATCAACGAATGTGGAGGACCCTTGTCCCACTCAGGGAAAGAAATTTCTCTGCCTCCGACGGGTCCGCCTTCACACTGCCTTCACTCACTGGGCGGAGAATGGCGGAGAATGAAACTTGTCATTGTGACATGTACCTGACCATTGACGTTGACGGTTGACGGAAAATCTGACCACTGAGGCTTGAGGCCTTGAGGGTGCAACAATACTACCGAAATGAAGTATGCAAGAATGAAGGCCGAAGGCATGGAAGAGGACCTTGTTGTCAGTTGACCCGCATTTCACATCGCGACTACCGCGTAGCATAACCCTTTCCTTTTTGGCTTCCCTTTTCTTATGTTGTCATGTTATTGTGTTATTGTTTATATCGGTATGTCGGTACTCTCACTGTACTCTCGCGCTTTCGATCATTGCCTGTCGATCCAAATTTTCTCACAGTAATAGCCATTCTGACCACTGTTTATTGTTTCGTTCGCCTTTTTTTTTTTTTTTAAATTCCATTTTTGTGCGCCTCGAGGTACAGAACCCTGGTAGCACTTCTGTATAGTATAACATGCTGTCTGCGTGCGATGCTTCGTGCATGGGTCCTAACAATGCAGGTATTCTACCCCCATAGCCAAGGCCATCGTTGTGTAACGTGTACTGAAGTGAAACTGGCGAGCGCGGTGTTGGCGCGCCGGAGGATCCACGATCTGGTTCGTTCGCCCTTATGCCACCCGTACCCACCACTCTCTTACTGACTACTGTATACCTTCACCCTCCACCCCGAGACACGCATTTAGCACCCATCGCTTCTGACATCCATTCGCACTACAGTACGGAGATCAGCACAATATTCAGGCGCAGAGTCAATGTCCCATCTCGTCGTCATTGTTCTTTTGAGTTTCAGGCTTTGTGGCGCCCTATCAATGATATGGCCCTAGCGCCCGAGAAATGCGCTATAAAACCTGGTGTATGACGGCGCTTGTCAATTTCGCTCTCTATATGCTCCTGTATCGATGGAGTATGACATTTTCCGTGAAAAGCTTGCGCTCAAGTATCCCGCTTATGGCCACGCTCTCTGGAAGCCCAACCCGGGGGGACATTGTCCTCCAGTAGAAATCGGCGACGTTGGTTTCATTCGTGAAGGCCATTTCCACCGACTTTTCAATGTTCTACCCCCTAAAGCCAATGGTCCCAATCGAGGCAGTGTCCCGCCACATCACAAGCCATTAAAAATTGGGAATTTCGAGTCACCGCCTACTCATACTGACACGCTCCAGTGTAATCATTTTTGCTCAAACCGTGTCTCTAAGAGATTGGAAAGCCTTACCAACTTGTAAACAAGTTCTACATTCACCGGATTATCTGTCACTGATTCCTCGCAGGCCTCATGAATACTCCTTTTTATGCCCCACGGGGCAAGGCGCAATTCTATCTCTTCCAGTTTCAGCCCAACGCGAGGACATATTAGCTAAGGGCGAATTCGGAAAATACATGCTCGATCACTTCGAAGAGTGGTTCACGTTCGCTCGGAATCGTGGTGTGGGAATAGTCCGCAGGGAGGACATCATACTGGTTACTGGACGCGATCTTACCAAATCATGGGCCAACATCGTATTCCAGGAGGGAGACGGAGATGTGACATTTGAAGTTCGAGTGAGCGATTCCCGTATAGAATGGGAATTCACACTTGGAGGTGCTGGGGGTGTTGCGCACGCTATTGGCCCAAGTGGCAACTTGAAGGTATATTTCTGATCATTTCATTTTCTCCCCTCAACAATAGCTTAATTTCATCGAATCAGGATCTACCGGAGAATCAGTGCATATTCGTCAGAGGCTTCCGTGCCACCCGTATCGCAAAAATATTTCCTACGCTTCGAGCAGCGGCTGGGCCAGTTCAGGTTCCGTCTGACGATGATCTTGACGCTGGTATGCAACTCATAAGCTTTCCTGGCGACACTCAGGTGAATGTGATTATTTAACACTTTCAACCCTTGTCTGACGTTTCGAAGTATCAAGATCCGTTTTACATACTCTTGAAGTATATCGCCATTGTAAGTGATCTTGAGTCGCATTACGTATCCGTGGTATGACGGGTCGTGCAGCAAGCACCTGATTGTGATATGGTCCTTATCCATGATGATGACCTCCAACGATGCATTGACGGTGCTGTATGACCATCCATTGGTTTTATTGTGCTGTCTCATTCACGCTTGTAGTCACTCGATTCTCTCCAGCCTGATACATTGATGTTTTCCCTTCGGAAGTCCGCGCTAAATGTATGGCAGGTTGAGTGGGGTGAGTGCATGACAGTATTGTGATGATGCTATAGGCCCCCTCACGGTGAAGGTGTTTTCGCAAAGATTGTTCTCCGACTTTTCATGGTGCTTCGACAGCTGAGGCGCTGCCCCAGGCAGCAGTTGTCAAAGTGGCAATGTTGTCTAAATACACATCCAAAGCACCAGCAGGTGATCTCGGGCTCTCACTAGAGACTACGACCAACTTTCCCCCCGTTTTTAACGCCGCTTTGAAAGAATACGAGAAGACCACAAACAGAAAGCTTCTTGCCCATCCTCTCGCCGCCCAGCTACGGTCCTGCGACTCCCCGGCTGTTATTTTATCCGTGCTTGGAACCCTTGTGAAACCATCTGATCAGAGTCAGAGTGGCAATGAGCAACTGAGAAGATTACTCGGCTCGACAGTGGATGTCCTGTTTGCGCCCTCAACCACCCTTGACGAGGGTGTTGGCCTCGTAATTCTCAAAGTCCTTATCTTATAAAAATCTGCATTCTGATGGTTATTTCTCAGGTACTCTCACCGGCAACAGTGATCTTTACCGGGATCGGTGTCCTTCTTTTGGTGGGTATTCACCTCGATTCCTCGGTACAGGTCATCGTGATGCCAAGGTCTCTTAGGCGGCTAAGGATGTCGATGCGACCCAAGATGGGCTTTTCGATCTCTTCTCACAAATCGACAAATTTTTCAAATGTCTTGAGTTATACACAGTAGTCCGGCCCTCTGCAGCAATGACTGAAGTAATTGTAAAGGCCATGGTTGAGGTACTCGCAATTCTCGCGATCGCAACAAAGGAGGTTGTTGCCCGAAATCGAACGGGTAAGTCAGTCGGCATCTATCAATCGTTCTTGACTTATTTTCCTTTAGGGACGTTTGTGAGAAGGATACTCGGAGAGAAGGATATCGAGGACGCGCTGAAAAGACTGGAATCACTTACTCAAGAAGGAGTTCGGATGGCGACTGCGGAAGTCTTGGCGGTCATGCACGGGAAACGCATGGACGACAACGTGACGGAGGTCACTGGTGGTGGTGCGCGAGATGCATTTCTTGCGCCAGCTTCGTGTTCCTGAACTTGATTGGTCAGGTCGGAAAGACGCAAAGGCGGGCAATGTTGATGAAGAGAAGCGTTCGTAGTCTGGCCTCAATACGGTTGACTCCCAGGACTTAATCATCCTCATAGCGAATCAGTTACGAAAGAAGTTCCAAAGATGGCTCTATCCCCCGGACCCATCGACAAATCAAAATCATGCGCACAAGGCCCACCACGCGGGGACAGGAACCTGGTTTTTTCAAAGCAGCATCTTCGCAGAGTGGAAGTCGACCCCCTCTCTCCTTTGGATTTACGGCAAACGTATGTCCCTTACGTTCTGGTATTTCACCCACCCGCACTTACCCTGTCTCTGTAGCGGGTTCAGGCAAGAGTGTTCTCTGGTTTGTTATTTCTCGCCCTTGCTGCTTGCCTAACTCAAATCATCGCAGTTCGGGGATCATCGAAGACATTTGGCCACGATGCCAGGCAGGATCGGCAACCATGGCTTACTTTTATTGCGACTTTCGCGATGAAAATAAACAAACCTGTCGCAACATCCTTCTTTCTATCCTTTCGCAACTCTGCGCTCAGTCCGATGTTTGTTGCGATTTACTCGCCAGCATTTATTTGACACATGACGACGGCACAAGACAACCTAGTGATAGGACTTTAGCAAAATGTCTGATGGAGGCGCTCGGTCTGACCGCTCAAGGCCCCGTATACCTAATCGTGGACGCTTTGGACGAGTGTCCAAACAATTCCGGTATACCAACTGCGAGAGATGAAGTTCTCGACCTTGTTCAGGATCTTGTCTACATGGGCCTCCCAAATTTACACATCTGCGTCACCAGCCGCCCCGAAATCGACATTCAAACTGCTCTCGGGCCATTAACATCTCTGTGTGTGTCCCTCCATGATCAAACTGGACAAAAGGAAGATATTTTCCGTTATATCTCTTCTATCGTTTGGTCGGACAGGAATATGTGGAGATGGCGCGAGGAGGACAAGAGGCTCGTCATAGACACACTCTCCAAGAAAGCAGACGGAATGTAAGCATTCGTTTCCCCATGCCTTTGGGTAAAGGTCTTATATTGTCGCGTAGGTTTCGGTGGGCGTATTGCCAATTGGAGGCGTTACGACTCTGTCTCCCCCCATCGGTCCGAGGTGTTCTTGACGAGTTGCCTGAAGCGCTAGACGAGACCTACACGCGGGTGTTGAGGGAGATCAACAGGACGAATGGAGAACATGCCAATCGTCTTCTACATTGTCTCACAGTTGCCATGCGGCCACTTCGTGTTGAAGAGCTGGCAGATGTCCTCGCTGTTGATTTTGACGCGGGGCGCCATCGAGGCATTCCCGAATATAACCCAGGTTGGCGATCGGCGGATCCACTCCAGGCAGTACTTTCTGCGTGCTCGAGTTTGGTCGCGGTCCTCGATGATGGAGATACCCAAGTGGTGCAATTTTCCCACTTTTCGGTCAAAGAATTTCTCACATCGGATCGGCTGGCGCATTCAAGCGAAGACGTCTCACGGTATCACATTTCTCTGGAGCTCGCACACAGACTCCTCGCGCAGGCCTGCCTCGGGGTTCTACTATGTTTGGACCATGGTGTTAACAAAGACAACGCCAATGATATTCCTCTTGCTGAATATGCGGCCCAACACTGGGTTGACCACGCCCAGTTTGGGAATGTCTCGTCACACATACGTGGTGCAATGGAATTTCTTTTTGACGCGGACAAACCACATTGGGCAGCATGGATACGGGCGTACGACATCGACGTATCCTGGGAATGGTACTCACCCTACCGTGAGGTAGAAGGTGCATTTCCCCTTTACTATGCCTCACTCTGCGGATTCTATGACCTGGTCGAACACCTCTTTATCAAAGATCCTCAACATATAGAGGCTATGGGTGGTCGGCTAAGGACACCGCTGGTGGCCGCATTGTACAGGAAACATTTCAATGTAGCCGAGTTCCTGGTTCGGAATGGTGCGCATGTCGACGTCCGGGGCATTTGGGACAACACACCATTGGCCACAGCGTGCTTGACTGGATCCATTGAAACTGTACGGTGGTTGCTCCATCACGGCGCCGATATCAACGTTCGGAATACGTTTGGGGAAGTCCCATTGTATCTGGCGGCGAACCCTTTCAGCCTAGATCGCGCAGGTCAGCTCGCGATTATGGGGCTATTACTCGAGTATGGCGCAGATGTAAATGCCCAAGACAATGCAGGATCGACTCCGCTGCACCTCTTGTCATGCGGGCAGGAAGGGCCATCAGTCCAGGGAACCGGCACAGTCGAGAGTGCGCACCTGCTACTCGAGCATGGTGCGGACATAGATGCCAAAGACAACAAGGGTAGAACGCCGTTACAAGTAGCGTTGATGCATGAGCATCACGTGATGGCGAAATTTTTGTCGGAGCATGGTGCTACGCGACCAGATTAAGCGCGCATAACCACAAGGACTTCACAGGTTTGATATCAGTCTATCGTAGTTCGTTCCGTACTGTACCAATACCGTAAACGAATAAACAAAGCACGGAGCACTTTATTTGTATCAGCGATTTTGTTTGGATACGCGCTCTGCCGTTTCTGACCCTCCTCTGATCTGATCGGACTATGCTGCTGGACAGCCAATGACTCGGGTTGTTCGATCATCGCCTAACCGTATTCCCGCGCTGCACTCCGGATCATCCCCGTGCTCTTCCCCCAAAAATGAACACCAGGTCACCTTAAGCGACCCACTCTCCGACTTACATTAACTCAATTCCCGATTTCTTTGAGACGTGTTCCGTTCTCATATTTCGGCTCAGAATGGCCATTCACAAAGGACGGACAGCAACTGCCCATGGGGCCACTTCGGAGGTGCCGCATTACGTCTGTCGATGTGGTTGTTCGTGAACTTGTCCGCGCTTTGGTTGATCCGATGGAAGGGAGTGACCGGGTAGGCTGCTCGGTTCTTGAGCCTCCATCAGCTCTCGTCCCCTCCCCAGAGAAGGGACTACGAAAGACAAGGTTTTAGGCGTTGGCTGCCTACTCTACGCGAGATCAAATTGCGGATTGAGCAATCCGCCAATGGCAGGATCGAGGGGCTCTCTCACCTCGACCAGGTACGTGTCCCAAGTTGCAGTCCAGAGGAGGAGCCTTATCCGTCCTTACTTCATATCACCCAGAACGAGTCTAATCTTTCGCTTCGCCGCTAGGCCATGCGCCTCCTCATGTCCGCCGCTTCGCTCTCCCCTACTGACTTTACGCTTTCTGTCGGCTATCTAAGGTCCCCAGAATCCACACCCTCCCCGCTAGTGACCTCCGAGGCGCTAGAAGCGTCGCCTTTACCACTGCGGTGAATTGCTTAGAGGACTTAGAGATGGATTCCCAAGGAAACGACGCTCAAATCTCCACCAAGCCTTTCAAGCTCGCCCAAGCACTTGGCGACCTTGGTCTGTGCGCGAATCCGCGTTGGACCCGTCCGGTTATGCATCGGGATCTCTCGACCGTCTGTCGTCGCCGAACCCAACAAGTACCGACTTCGTGTCGCATCCGCCCTGTCTCTGTGGGCCAATATTTTGTGCCACCTGAAGAGAAATGACGAGGCCAGAGACGCCGCGGATAGAGCGGTGACACTTTGGACATAGAGGTTCTCAAGCCGGACCAGTCCCCGAATTGGCATACACTTTTTTCCCACTACGCTGTCCTACTCGGTTCCATGGGTCTCAAGGAACGCCATCGCGCTCGAACTCCTCTGCGAGGATGGCATGGGGCTAGAAATGAGAAACATTTTCGCCCTCTGCAAGCTATGCATCTCGACTACACGCATCGGAATTGACGACGACATGGGCATGGAGATGGCTGAAGAGATGGCCGAATTAAGCCGCACGCCGTCAGATGCGAACTCCCAGACAGTGCTAGCTCGCGCGCTACTCGCTAAATCTAAGATGCTTTCATCAACAGGGCAGAATGTGTCATCAGTGCCGAAGCCGTGACGGTTCTTCGCAGCATGAACGTGGCCCATCCTGGCTTCTTACCCTTCCTTGCGGATGCCCTCGACACTCACGTTCACCACCTCTCGAGGGCCAATCGCAAAGGGGAGTCGTACGCGACCAGACAAGATGCGGTTGAGCACTGGCAGAAGCTGAAAATCATCGCCGGTGACTCGGACGCAGTAACGCGGCCTTTGGCATGGTCTCTTTTCCACTTGGCCAACTTCCGTTCGTCAGATGAGGGGAAGAATGCCCGCCGCGAGGAGCTCCGACTTGCACAGTCGGCCGTCGACATGTTCCGCCAAGTCGTACCACTGGATGCACCGGACCTCGGCGAAGCACTTTGTCACGTCGCGGCTCGCATGCTGGACCTGGATGACAACAGAGAGGCTGCCACTTACGCCGAAGAGTCTATTCAGTACTTCCGTGAAGTATCGGCAGGGGATCCGAATTACGGGCATGACCCTATACTCTCGCTCTCGATTGCATCATCTGCCTCACCTGCACCGAACGAGGTCACGACGCATTTGAATACGCAATGCAAGCTGTTAGCAAAAGATCGAAAAGTGTGGAAAATACAATGGCCCCCTGCATAAGCTACTGGTGGACGTCGTGGCCTGAGCCGTGGAGATAGACAGACATGTTGGGGTACTCCCTTGGTTCCAGAAGCTACTGGCCCTTGGCGGGTTATGAGGTATGCCTCGGGTTTCTCTTTTCGATCGATAAGTTGGATGATCTAACAACGGACTTTCAAGATACTGCTAATGCCTTGCCAAATTCAAATGGCATGTCTCGGGGCTTTGGAACGATGCCAATAGCCAGCGGCAGCAGTTCTATCAGCGTGGGCAAAGACAAGGGGAGGGAAGTCAACGCAGTGCCCGGACCCAGCACCCTCGGCGGCGTCGACCGGTAGATGAAGAGATATTCAGCTCCGGAGCTGCGGCAGCACAACGTAGGCTGTCAGGCCTCAGGGATACAGGTCCCTCACAGGGAAACATGTTCGGGGGTGGCCCAGGCAGCAATGGCATGCTGAGTGGCCTTCTCGGCGCTATGGGCGGTAGTCGCGGTAGGGGTAGCGGCTCTAGCATGGGCCCAGGAATGGGTGGCCCTGGCGGCAATGACACGATGAGTGGCCTGCTCGGCGGTATGGGTTACGGTTGCGGTCGGGGGGGCGCTGGTGCAGGCCCACAAATGGTCCCTAGGCGGCGGCGACCTGATGAGCGGCTTGCTCGGCGGGATGGCCCGCGGTCGTGGTATGGGTGGCCCCCGGCATGGGCACCTCAGGCCCGGGAACGGGCGGGCGCACTCTTGGCAGTTCAGGGATTCCTGGCGTAGGCATGGGTGGCGGTGGAATGGATGGCCCAGGCCTGGGATTGGGCGGGCTCGGTATGGGTGGTGGTTTGGGTGGTAGCATGCGTGGCCCCAGATCGGGCGGCCGCCCTGGTGCTGCTGGTCGCATGGGGGCTATTTAGGAGGTGTCGACGATATGGGCGGTCTAGGCGGCAATATCGACGGCCTCACAGAGAGCCTCATTAGCGACTTGTGCAAGCTCGGCCCAGACTTTTTCAAGGACGGCAAGGGCGACAAGAAGTGCTCCGCGTCGCACGCCCGAAACCCCCTTCGGCTACTGTAGTACCATTTTGAGACCAGGGATTTCTCGTACACCACCGTTTCTCAATACTATCGTGTTTGCTGGGTTTGAAAGGTCGTAGGTGTTTGAAAACTCGACCACAGAGCCCTTCCTCCCCAAACTTGCACCTTCGGATACCTCGGGATGAGTGGTAATAGTGCATACCAAGTTGTCTGTGAAGTTTATTTGAAGAAAATCCACCCAGTTTTGGTTGAACAACAGGAAAACTTTGGAAGATTTCGAGTAATCAGCAGAAAATCATGTCTGGCTTGTGTTCAAGCTGGAAAATTGCAGAATAAATTTGATACAATCAAATACCATGTATATGCGAAGCTCTGTGCCAAATCTCAGGCCTTGGGAATGACTGTAGCATACATCGCAAGAGATTTTGAAAGAAGCGTGACTATTGAGTGACTATTCATCCCAAGCGGGGGAGGGTCAATTGGCCCAACAGACACCGTGACTGGTGTGACAAAAATTTTCAAAAACCTACGATTCGCAGTCAAATACTCTGGCAAGGTGCTCCTCAGGACACAACCTCTTATATCCACCCTTTATTGTGCATAGACATCTAGGTTAGAAGCATAACTACCTCCTACAGAAAGCCGGAAGTCCGCACTTATCAGCAAGTACATTTCCGAGGCAAGTTTTCAAAAAATTTCAAACACCTACGACGCGATAGTATGAAGCGCCGCCACCTGAGGACAGTTCCCTTGATATGGGCAAGGTTTCCTTGGATACGGTCCGAAGTGAAGAGGACCTTGTACATGCCGCATTTCCCATCGCAACTGCCGCATCGCGTACTACTGTGTAACCCGTTCTTTCGTTTATCATATGTCGACACTCTCGCCGCCGCAGTCTCGCGCTTTCGATCTTTACCTGCCAATCATTATTTTCTTACAGTAATAGCTATTCTGACCACTGTGTATTGTTTCGTTCGTTTTTATGCCACTCATCCCCACCGCTCTCTTACACCTGAGACACGCATTTAACACCCATCGTTTCAAACATCCATTCGCATCACTCTCTAGCTCTACTATAGTACGGGGATCAGCACAATATTCAGGCGTATACGTTCTCATGAGTTGAGTGGCGTCCTACAATGGCATGACCCTAGCGCCTGAGAAATGCGCTTCAAAAGCTGGCGTATCACGGCGCTTGTCAATTTCGCTCTCTGTCTGCTCCTGTATCGATGGAGTATGATATCTTCCGTGAAAAGCTTGCGCTCAAGTATCCCGCTTATGGCCACGCTCTCTGGAAGCCCAACCCGGGGGAACATAATCCTGCAGTAGAAATCGGCGACGTTGGTTTCATTCGTGAAGGCCATTTCCACCGCCTTTTTAATATTCTACCCCCTAGAGCCGATAGTCCCGGTCACGATCGAGGCACTATTCCGCCAAATCACAAGCCATTCAAAATTGGGGATTCTGAGTTACCACTTACTCATACTGACACGCTCCCGTCTAATCATTACTACTCAAACGGTGTCTCTATGGGATTTGAAGGTCTTCGCAACGTGTAACCAAGTTCTACATTCACCGGATTTCCTGTCACTGATCCCTCGCAGGCCTGATGAGCACTCTTTTTCATGCCCCACGGGGCAAGGCGCGATTCTATGTCTTCCGGCTTCAGCCCAATGTGAGGACATATTAGCTAAAGACGAATTAGGAAATTACATGCTCAAGCACATAGAAGAGTGGTTCAAGTTCGCTCGAAATCGTGGTGTGGGGATAGTCCGCAGGGAGGATATCGTGCTGGTCACTGGACGCCATCTTGCCAAATCATGGGCCAACATCGTATTCCAGGAGGGAGATAAAGATGTGACATTTGAAGTTCGAATGACTAGCGATTCCCGTATAGAATGGATATTCACACTTAGAGGTGCTAGGGGTGTTGCGCACGCCATTGGCCCGAGTGGCAACTTGGAGGTATATTTCTGATCATTTCATTTTCTCCCCTCAACAGTAGCTTAATTTCATCGAATCAGGACCTACCGGAGAATCAGTGCATATTCGTCAGAGGCTTCCGTGCCACTCGTATCAAAAAGATATTCCCTGTGCTTCGAGCAGCGGCTGGGCCAGTTCAGGTTCTATCTGAAGCTGATCTTGACGCCGATATGCAGCTCATAAGCTTTCCTGGCGATACTCAGGTGGATGCAACCACTTCACACTTTCAACCCTTGTCTGACGTTTCGAAGTATCAAGATCCCTTTTACACACTCCTGAAGTATATCGCCATTGTAAGTGTTCTTGAGTCGCATTACGTACTCGTGATATGACGGGTCGTATAGCAAGCACCTGACTGTGATATGGCTCTTATCCATGATGATGACCTCCAACTATGCATTGACGGTGCAGTATGTTTATTTATTGTTGTGACTGTGCTGTCTCATTCACGCTTGTAGTCACTCGATTCTCTCCAGCCGGATACCTTTACGACTTTCCTCCGGAGGTCCGCACCAAAAGTATGGGAGGTTGAGTGGGGTGCGTGCATACAGTATTGTGATGGTGCTATAGCCCCCCTCACGGCGAAGGTGGTTACGGAAACGCAAAGATTGCTCTCCGACTTTTCATAGTGCTTCGACAGCTGAGGCGCTGCCCCAGGCAGCAGCTGTCAAAGTGGCAATGTTTGTGAACCGCGAGGTGAAACATGTCGACAATGAGCCTGGAAGCTTGAGGCCTGTTACATCTGTGGATACCGACAGATCTCCCACTCCTTACAAGGTTTCAATACCAGAGCCCGTTGAAACCCCCGTTGTCACCGAGAACTACTCCCCTGTCGTACCACCAGCTGTCCTAGAACCTCATCGTGATGAGGGTGTACAACTCGAGGGATTCAGAGACAACATAGCCGAGGTTCCCGACGCTCACCCACCCGCAGTACCCCCCGCTGTCATCAAGGATCCCCCTACTGTATCACCAGCTGTCCTACAGTCTCATCCTGGTGAGGGTGTGAACCTCGAAAGGTTCAGGGACAAAATAACCGAGGTTCCCGACGCGCACCCACCTGTTGTACCCCCAGTTATCATCAAGGACCCCCCTACTGTGCCACCAGTTCCTACACTATCTCACGTAATACGTCCGGAATGGATGAGTACGAGTACGCGTTACTCAAATGATCCCGTACGCGACCTCTATAACTACCTTCAAGTTGGTAATCTCGCGCCCCTTCTCTCATGGGGTTTTGAAGAAAACGGCCCTGATCACCAAAAAACCCACTATGCTATTGCCAAGTGTGAGTCTGTCTTCAGCCGGTCTTAGAACCCTGTGCTGAGTCACGCAGTCAGGGGCAGAGAGATTGGCTCCGGGGTGGGTCGCTCGAGGGGCCATGCCAAGAAGGAGGCTGCCATCAGAGCTCTAAGCACCTTACTTCATTCTGGTTTTTCTTTCGACTCAGTGTGGACAGTGGCCGAAGATCAAACATTATCCGACAGTGGGAGCCAGCAAAGGGAACTCGGAACCAGTGGGGCCCCATGAACATATCCCCATGCTGGGGCGGACTACTAGCCGCAATACGCACCACAGTCTGCCTAGGGACACGCTACCAGACCCATCCGTTCCTATTCCAGCCGCATCACCCGCACCAAGCGGAGCACCATACAGCACCACTTCGTCACTATTACTTGTCTTAGTGGGCCATCACTTCGTATGGCATGTCCGAGTTCTTTCATGTTGAAGTAGAACACTGTATTGCGACTTGTGGAAAAACATTCCCACGACTGCGCCTGGTTGTATGGTTGTGTAAGCACAACACGACTGGCGGAAACATTCCCACGGCTGCAACGAAATCGCGGAAATATTCCCACGAGTTTGCCTGGTAGTGTGGTTGTGTAAGCGCAACGCGACTCGCGGAAACATTCCCACGACTGCAACGAAATCGCGGAAATATTCCCACGATTTTGCCTGGTTGTGTGGTTGTGTAAGCACAACGTGACTCGCGGAAACATTCCCACGGCTGCAACGAAATCGCGGAAATATTCCCACGATTCTGCCTGGTTGTGGTGGTTGGTGGTTTTGTAAGCAATGAATGATGCGAATCACACAGAAACATTCACACGACTGCAACGAAATCGCGGAAATTTTCCCACGATTTGCTGGTTGAAAAAACGGCTTAAATACCTCGTTCTCTAAAGGAGAACTCGGAACCCCGTTACCCCGCCCCCGATCCGCCATATGGACCGCCTGAATAGACCCGTACCCTTGCTGTACCGCAGAACTCTCGCTCGCGCCACGAATTTACTGATTGAGGGTGCATTCAATTAGGATTTATGGCTGTCGAGGTTCGCATGTGTGTTAGTATAGATGGTCTCTCCGTTGTGCTATTGTTATGGATGTGCCCAGGATTTGGGCTTGTTGTGACTGTATGCATGCGGATACATCATGAAAACTGAGACGGAGCTGTGCCCAGGCCGATTTCGAACGGGCGTTATTAGAATAAGATGATTGCTCTGAGAGATCGCGTGCCAGTGCACGAAGATTGGAAGGATGAGAGCGCGAGGGATCACACACAATGGTTGAGAGCGGGACTATCCACTCACTCAGGGGATACTCTATTCTGTTCTCTGGCAGCTATATATACGGAGGACGAGCAGTAGTGTAATCATATGTAATCTTATCTAAGTGCTCTTGTCTCGCGTTTGTCAGGCTGAGGCCTAATAGGCGTTGTGGGGGCAAAGGATTATAGCTGACACAGACCTATTCATATACCTGGGACTACTGTCCTCCGACTCCTCCCACCAAATGATAATGAGAACGGTATTGCCCAAGTCATGGAGACGAAAAGGCCATAGAAAGGCTGAGCGCTGATGATTGTACAAATTTGAATAAGTAAGATTACGTCATAATACACGTCGAGGCTGCCTCACGATCTCATCCCGAGTCCCCCATCATCACCCACTATTGCCTGCTATGAGGACGTCCTCTGCATAAAGTAAAATTGAGGGAAGAAATGGAAAGCCAAAGACTGAGCTCGTCGCTCTGTACGTAGATTTATCCACTAGTCTGTCTCGTCGGTGTGATACCCTGCACGACGCATTGTACCAAGCCGATGCCTCGCAGCGCCCAGGTCCTTCTCCAGACGCAAAATCTCGACCTGCTGCTCCATCTCGCGCTTCTTGAACTCGAGTCCGGCCATGTTTCTGTAATCTACGTCCTCCTCCTCGACCTGCTTCGCCGAAATGGTGCGCACAAGCTTCACGAGCGCCTTGCATGCCTCCGTGACCGCCTTGGCAGCCATTTCGAGCC
>Ga0307512_10002284_pt1 | contig 24787 bp, 25 predicted proteins | sample 14_EM_MG_FD_200267 | JGI IMG/M metagenome (GOLD analysis project Ga0307512, IMG submission 200267) | Populus trichocarpa ectomycorrhiza microbial communities from riparian zone in the Pacific Northwest, United States - 14_EM | ecosystem: Host-associated > Plants > Roots > Unclassified | place... | reverse complement strand
TGGAGGAGCTCACTGTCGGTACGTAGGTTCTCGTACACAGTCATTGCGAGGGAAGGGGCCCGACATTTTTTAAAAGTGTCGGGATTGAGGGAGGGAGGAAGGTTTGGCTTTGGATTGAGCTTCTGGGGCGAGCCTGTTTTCTATCAGAAACAGGACTGAAATAGAGTTTCGCGCTGTCAGCGTTAAGAACACGTGATATGCATTAGCAACTCCATGCACTTCAGTGCTTAACTAGCATTCGCTTTAGTCCTAGTGCCCGCTGTAAGTCGTGAGGGGTGCATGATCCGAGAATACCCGTGCAAACACTTACATCGCGGCACCGGTACGTTTTCTTACTGGGTTCCTTCAGGAGATCACCTGTTTGGACCTTGTCGATACGACTTTGTGTGACAACCCTCCGACTTTAAGATGCTTTGTCGCAGTTGAAATCATCGATTCTGCTTTATCGCATCGACGCCATCTACGATGCCTCTTTATCATGCTTTCCAATGAATTCTGTTCTGCAAGTTACGTCACCGTCCCGTTCTTTGGCTGTGCATTGAAGCCATGAGGCTGGCGGACCCACACCTCTTGTGCGCACTTTCGACGTCTTTCTGGAGCCTGCCACCGTAGTCTATGCTTCCACCGTGGTCTATGCTTCCACCGCCTCACCTTACGGTATCTACATGATCTTCGCCCGAATTGGGTATGTCAGTATTGCCTCATTCGAGTGCTCTGAGGAGACGCTAATGTACACTAGGTATCACTCGTCCCGAGGATATAGTGGTCGTTGGAGCGGGAAGAAGCTGCATTCGAAGGTGCCTTGCAGGTTGTTCTGGAATGTAGGGCTGCATAGGGATCATAGTGAGGCTGGGCCAGGTATCCTATACAAAACACCTCGAGGTCACCCGTAGGGCTGCATAGGGACCACGACGAGGCTGGGCCGGCTCCCTACCTACGAGGTATCACGAGGCTAAGCACCGATGAGGCTGGTTTAGTGACAAAGTGCATGGCTATAGGATAGCTTACAAAAACACGCAGCTTCAGAGGGCTACAGAGAGTGGGACAAATGATGCTTGGTATTGGCTCGTTGTGTTGATGCGCACAGTCTAAATCATCCAATTCCCACAGAATTTCCGCTGTATTCATCAAGACGACGATCGCCGAACAATGACTCAGAACGGCTATTATCAGCCCGGGATTACGTGGCTCACGTTTATGGAGGACCCAGTTATGAGGATAGCCAACCCGTGGCAACGAGGTATAGGCGAGTCTACATTATTCTGTTTATTGTCGTTCTTTAGAGGGGTGCTGATGGATGGGCAGCTCCCCACCCAACCTCCTATATAAGAGGATCTCGGTAGGGCTATGTATAATAAGGATAGATATGACCACCAGGGTCGGCATACATCCAAAAACATCATGGCCTAAACACTGCCAATTCTTCAATAACTTGTGTCGTTTATCAACCGGGGCCCTGTTTTCTTGTGTCCAGACCCACGCTCGCAAATCGCACAAATTTTTCATTTGTCAGTCTGGACACCAGAAAAGAGGCCATGGAGGTATGCTTATCTCATCAAGATTCTCAAAAAAAGAGCTGGGTGATTTAAGACACCAACACTCCCACTGCATACAGCTGCACCGGAATATTTTAGAGAATCGGACTTCCCATGTCTGATTGACATAAGCAATTTTTAAGAGAGCGAGGCACCTCCTGTGAATGTGTTGGTGAAGTGTTTGGAAACTCCACTCGACAAAATGACAAGCAGCCGCGCATGAATAAGCTTGATTCACAAATGATTGATGCTTTTGCTTAGTTTAGTAAATCGAATAAGTTAGACCGGCCAGATATGGGTCTCGACTGGGCCGATCTATGCCAAGGGCGGTTTTGTAGGGGGCTACCTTGCTGGTCTGTGAATTGATAGGTATCTAGCCGGACTGCAAATATCTATAGATTATTGGAGACCGGGAATCAATGGCAAGGTGCGTACATTGAAGCACTCTACATTATAGAGGCCCGGTCAATCTTTACTAATACCCAAATGACCTTCTCCGCAGGATTATATACCTTCATATATAGCTCTCCCTTAGCGCCAATTAGAGTGCGGTATTTATGATTATCTTAGCTCAACATCCGATATTCATGATTACCTTCTCCAAGCGCCAGATACCTGCAGGCCCTACAGATGCACTAGATATCTGCCACGTTGAACCGGGCCGCTTTATGTCAAGGGCGGCTTTCAAAGTCTCAACCGCATCTGACCAATCTTTCCATCTGTAGATTAGTAGGCGGTCGATTTGACCACGTCGGAACACTAGCTCAGTTAGAAGATACTCCGCCGGGGCCTATACATCACTCCGGTGTTCCCAACCCAGTCAGTGCGAAATCCCAGGTAGAGCGGCCTAGGGCGGTGAATTACCTATGGATTGTTTATTGAAGTGCTTATTCATTGTATCTTTTTGCGGTTATGGAGTTCTATTTTATTGCGCTCAAGTACTCAAGATTTCCTGCTGTGAACTTTGGAACCAAAAGGCGGTCTCTGCAGTCCATTCGGACATAAGGCTAGAAAGTCAAAAGAAAGTGGGGCGTATTTAGTTAGCCTTTGGTTATTGAGGCTTTCTTTTTGCTCTATTGTGTTGGTGCTGGTATAAATCACTTTACGCGACGCGCAGCCCATAGCAAGTGGCTTTTCGGACGGTATTCTATAGGAAATTTCACGCGTGGATACTATTAAGTTTTGTGAAACTGCGCGTTGATTAGATAATTATGGTATATCGGTAAAAACCACCTTATACGGCGTGCAGCCCTCATGAAACATGTTTTTCAGCAGGCATTTTATAGGATAATGTATATGGGGATAGTTATACTCCGCTGGATACTGTGCTCTATACTTCCAGGTGCACTCGGCTCCATGCTCTCCCGCTCCAAAAACACAAACTGGCCGCCGCTCGAGAATGGCTTGGTGGATTCATGATCTATGAAGCCGATCATATAAAGCACAGCATTCATGGAGTTAGCATGGATGGATGGTGGAGTGATGGAATCCTCCCTAGTATCAATATCAACCACCCCATGTCAACTCCATCAACTGTGGTCCGATTTAGACGCTTGTTTGATATCAAATAATCCACTCGATGCGTTCTAAATGTTTGTCTTCACAGGTCATGAATCTGCTGAACTGTTCTCGAACGGCAGCCAATTTGTGATTTTAGAGCGAGAGAGCATGGAGTCGAATGCACATGGGAGCCTATGGGCAGCAATGCGGCTGGATGCACAGACTAGCGGAGTGGCAGGTGGGGAGTTGCAGGTGGTTGGGATTATGACGCAACACTCTAACTGGGTTTCACGATGTCTCACAGCCATGGTGTTGTCAATTTCAGCCATCTCTCCTTCGGCAACGGTGAACAGTTAGATCTTGGGAGGGTAAATCTCCGTCTTGGGTTTTCTAGTGGAATCTGCAGTCCAGTTTGGACGTATACACGGCAGTAAAGATTTGCATAGGCTCATAGACGTTGCTTGCTGTATAGACCTCCATAGGCCCACGCAAGAATGTCTATAGGTCTACTATATACGGCGCATATATGCATATGCGTAGCACAGTTTATAGTGGACGTATTTTTGCCGTTGAGCGGCAGCGAAGTTGGTGCGAAAATATGCAGACCTTGAAGTGGTGTGTGGGAGGGCACAGGTACAGCTTGAGCGGACAAGTTTGAGGGCAGGGGATGAGGAGATTGAGCGTGTGCGGGGAAAGAGGGTGAGGGCGTCGAAGAGGGAGGGGTAGGATGGGGATGGGACGTGGGGGGCCCAGTAGTGAGTCATTGCAACAACAAGGTGGTACAAAATACGGAGGGAGGGGAAGGCGAGAGAGATGGCGAGGGCGTTTGGTGTGTACCGGAGTAATCATTATTTATCACTCGCATGGGATTCGGGGTTAACAGATTTAATGGATAAGATAGGTGTAGAGAGATATTTGGGTTAGATTTCTAGGGAAACTGGCTTTTTGGCAAAATGCAGAGTTTTCTTCTTACCAAAAGAATGTTGAAACTTGAAAATGCAAATCCAAGCAATTGCTTCTTAAAACAATATCTAAAACAAAAGAGCAAAAACAAAAGAATAGCAGGCTTTGAGCCTGTAGCTAAGCAACGAGGTTTAGAACCGCGGTGTGCTCAGTACTACAGGTTTGAACCTGTGCTTGACGTTTAGAGCGCCGTGAGGTTTCGAGCCTTGGTGTTTATAGCACCTGGCCGTGTACAGCCCTGCAGGGTTTGAACCTGTGCCTGGCGTTTAGAGCACCGTGAAGCTTTGAACCCTGGTGTTTACAGCACCTGACCGGCCGTTTATAGCGCCATAGGTTTCGAACCCGCACCCGGCCTGGTGTTTGTAGCACCATGCTCAGTCGATTATTGTTGTATATGCATTGGTAGCAGCAATGGTTCTAGTTCATAACTGAATTGAGCGAGTTACAACCTAGCAAAATAGTGTTCTCTACAAGTTTCGAGTCCGCGATCTTTGCTAGTGTTTACAGCACTGCAGGCTTTAAACACGTGCCTGACGTTTATAGCACCTTGAGGTTTTGAACTACCTAGCCGGGCGTTTATACAGCGCCTTTGGGTTTCGAACCTAGGTGTTTGCAGCACCATCCTTTGCCAGTTAAGCTAGGCCATCAGCTCTTTTATATGGGTTGATTTCTAACATCGTATACAGGGCCTGAGCTAATATCTCAAGACAAAAAAATGTGTACTGCAGGTTTTGAATCCTTGCCTGACGTTTAGAACGCCGAGGAATTTTGAGTCCTGGTGTTTACAGCACCTGATGTTTATAGCACATGGATTTCGAACCCCGGTGTTTACAGCACCGATTCTTAGTCAGCTAAGCTAGGTTATCAGTTCTTGAATATGCGATGACTTCTTCTGTACTGATAGAACTTAAGACTGGACCTCTAAAGGCAAAAGAATGAGCACTGCAGGGGTTTCAACCCGTGGCCTGGCATTTATAGCGCCTGATGTTTATAGCATCTGTCTGGGCGTTTATAACGCCATGGGTTTCGAACCCGAGCCCTGGTGTTTGCAGCACCTGGAGGCTGGTGTTTGTAGCTTCAGCTAAGCTAGACGATCTGCTCTTTATATATGCGATGATTTCTACCATGCTGTACAGCACATAATATAGAATCTCGAAGAGCATCTAAGTGATAGCAAAAGACCGAGTACCGCAGGCATTATAACTGTGGCCTGGCGTTTATAGCCTATGTAGTTTCGAACCCTTGAGCTTGTAGTACCAATCCCCAGCTAGTTAAGCTAGATTATTGGTTTTTTGTGTATGTTAATGATTATCTAAAGTTTCTAGTACATCAAATATCTTCTGGGAAAAGCTCGGCAGGTTGAGTTACGGCCGGGCAAAGGAGCAAAAAAGAGCACAGCTAGTGTTTACAGCACTGCCAACTTTTAATCCGTGACATGACGTTTATAGCATCTTAAGGTTCAAACACGGGTGTTTACAGCACCTAATGTTATACCAAATGAGTTTCGAACCCGGTGTTTACAGCACCTAGCATTTATAGCACCAGCTAAGTTAAGCGTTCACCTCTTCATAGATGCGATGAGTTTCGAATCCGAGTATTTGCTTTTAACACCAACTAAGCTAAATAATCAATACTCAAATTGGTATGCAATGATCTCCATCATCGTGTACAGGACGAGTGCTAGGATCAATATGTCAACAAAAATATATTGTTTTAATCAGTTCCAACAATTACTGAGGGTACATTCACAATATGATCGATGGAGATTGGGCAAAGCTAAGTATAGTACCCAGTGGCATGTATTGTATTTGTAAATACTAGGATCAATTCCCACCTTCGCTCACCTACGTCCATTCGGCATCATGAAATTCCCCGCTATGATCCGTTAGGTATATTCCACATCTTCTTTGCAGTCGGCTTATAGTTACATCTAGCCCGTGTCCCAACGCTCAATGTCCGTTGAGGATACCTACTAGAGCAGTGAATTGACTAGCATTCGATAATTTGTTGAGTTTTGCTTGTTTGTTTTAATTATACTGTATTTACTCTATCTAGAGTATAGCAGTGCCCGATTTCCCTCCACCTCCGGATCGTCGGCTAGGTGGGGGAGCTCCCCTCCTTCTCCCCTCCTTCCCCTTTAGCAAACGAGACGAAAGCAAAATGAAGGGTAGCACGCAAAACAAAAGGAAAGAAAGAGAAAGACTGCTAAATACACTCTGCTCAGCGGCGTGGGAACTTCCCGACCTCTGTGGCCGCAAGGAAGTCCATCATCGCCTGATCGTACATCTCCATGGAAAATAGCTCGGATATGTGCACGTGCCTGCATATTCCCGCTACTCATTCTTCCACTACCTACAGTGGTGGAAGAGATGCTCCCGCGTCTGGGCCGCCTTCCCGCACCACCAGCACTGATTATCTCGCTGCCCGAACCGCTTGGGGTACGTTGTAGTGGGGACATGTCCGTATTTGAATTGGTAATATATAGTAGCGAGTGACTTTTTGCTCCTCTTATAATTTGTTGAGTTCTAAGCTGTACAAAAGATTAAGAGGGATCAGGGATGATGAGATGTTACGACTGTGAGAAGGTTAGTCACCTTAAGATGGATTATGAAAGGGGCTGAGATGGATAAGAGTTCAAAAGATTGGGGGGGTTGATATTGCCGCGTTATCACTAGATACTTGCCATTCCATCATGAAAGCGTCACTCGAATATGAATTCGAAACAAATTGATAAGTTCAAACAACGTACGTTGGGTTAGTACTGTGACTAGAGAATTGCGTGGGACTTATAAACTCTTAATGAAATTATCGAAAGCTCAGTGCCTGTGATTGGAGGCTTTTTGCCCCAGTTCTCTGTGCAATGACTTCCGTCTGAGTAGTACTGTACCGGTCGATAAGGTTAGTACATTAGCGATCACGAGGGTGTACGTACTTGACAATATTATACAATGGTAAGCGTCACGCAGACTTTGTACTTACAAGGCTTGAGGTTAGCGGTGACTGTATTAAAGGGTAAAATATGTCAGGAGGGCTCAATTGTAGAAGTTACCGGTGAACTGTAGCGCTATCTATGGTCTACCAAGGCTGCTCTTAAACTTAGGGTTGTACTTTCCCATTCTATGTCACCATCGCCTTCTGTACCTCTCTCAAAATTTGTCACATCATCACCGTACTTGATAAAATACCGGTCAGATACCTCTTGTACAAATAAAAAATCGAGTCAGGTCACGGGCGTGTACCAACTTTATCGACTGGTATGTCTCTTGTTTTTGCGAAAGAAGAATGTACGCAGGCACTGTTGGATTTTCTTTTCTATACAGATGTCGGCAGAGTTAGCGGAATGGTGGAGGAGGCGGACTCGGATCACGAGGAGTTGAGTGATGGGGGGGTGTAAAAGTTGGTGGTTTGTTTTTGGCGGTTTCATTTGTTAGGGGTTTGAAGGGGCTCGTAACTTTGCTTTTGTTTCTTTATGTTACAGGAGAAGCGGGGAGGAAATATGTTAGGTATATGCCATGGCCGCAAGCGGCCGAATGTAATATGATTACAAACAAAACAAACTTTATCGACTGGTATAGTATGCTTCAAGTGCATATTGCTTTTGTGGCAGGTCTATAATATCCCATTGTTAGCGACGAATTCCGAATTTCCATATCGGCTGCTTGACTTGCCTGGCATTCTCGAAGTCAAAGAGAACTACCCTTATGCCATGAGTGACGAGGAGATTCGGGCCATGAACATCGCGTGCCCGGTATCTGGTGACTATAGAGCGGCCAATTCGTTCTTCCTCTTGTGTATACAGTATGAGCGGCAGATAGGAAGAAACAGTATCGCTTCTGGACTTCTCTCAGTGCCCGCTACCTACATTCAACACCTGAAACGGACCACGGCCGCAGATCGACTCAAGGTGGCCTCCTTGTTGATCTGGATGAGCATTGACTGCACTGACCAATTGATTGTTTGTTGTTTCATTCAATATGGCCACATCTATCGTGCTTGAAGTTGAACGTTGTTGTGTGATCATGCCCGTCACTTCACCATCTTGTTCATCTAATCGTTGCAGTTGGTACTAGATTTCGATAGCCTCGTGCACGTAGTCATAGGCTGCCTAGTCAGAATTGGTTGACAGGCGGTCAACATCTAAATCTCGCCGCTGTCGAGGCCATGCTCTTGTAGCACTTTAGTTGAGAGTTTCCTCAGCTGTACATCGGATTCGCGGATTCGCGGGCTCCATTCAAGTGCTCAATAGATGGACATCACCAATAGCCATTTCTTGTCAGTGATTGTGATGTATTCAATATAGAATTGGCTTCTTGGTGAGTATAGAAAAGTATATCTAGAAGTTGTTAGGGGTCGGGGGGGTTCTGCGAAATGATTAGTGTGCTAATTAAACATAAGGAAAGAGTGTGTATACTGACCTCGAGAGGACACGGAGGCGGAGACAACACCTAGAGGAACGACAACATCGGCTGAGGGAACAGCAACCGCAGGAATAGCACCATCTGCGAACTAGTTAGTGTGCTAATTAAACATAAGGAAAGAGTGTGTATACTGACTTCTAGAAGGCACGGAGGCGGAGATAACACCAGGAGGAACGACAACATCGGCTGAGGGAATAGTAACCGCAAGAATAGTATCATCTACGAAATAATTAGTGTGGTGATTAAACATAAGTAACAGAGCGTGGATACTGACCTGGAGAGGGAGCGAGAGTGGCGAAACCACCAGCTGAAACTACAGACAGAACATCGGTAGAGGGAACTGTAAGAGAAGGGCCACTAGAAACGGGAACTCCAGTAAATGGAACAGCGGCATCTGCCAAACGGTTAGCCTGTTGATAATGTATACTGAACTGGTACTAACCTCTTTGGACTTTCTTCCTTATCTTCTCTTCCTTCCGTTGGTGTTTTCGCATTTCGTTGATGCCAGTTTGATGGAGTACTGAAGCTCGCAAATTCCGGCGGTCGAGGCAAGAAAAAAAATACCGTCTAACGGTATACTTCCAAGTTTAATCATTGAGAAATTCACTCATCATGGTAGTGGGTTCTGCGTAGATGTTTTGCGTCCTTGCGATTTAGCTAGCATTGTTTAGGCACTCGCCTAACAAGACGCTGTGAAGCTTCCGAGCAGCGGGAAAACTCGTCTGATTGGGATCGAGACCAAACAGATCTTCCATTCTTTTACATCTCTTTCGCATTGGAAACGCATCTCGCCCTGTAGCCAACACTAATCAGAGAATGGTGGCTGGGGTCCTCTCGTTCGCGAGCGTGGAGGATTTGTAGCATAAAACTGCTCGCGTTTGGCGTTGTATTTAGTCGGGTGTGATTGGGGCGGTGGTGGTGGTGGAAAGACATTCTGTATATTAAATACTTACTTAAGTATGTATAAGATATTTTTTCTGATCGTACGATCAAATGATGGGGAGCATTTTGAGGTTGGTCGTGGTCGACTGTCAGATTGGTATCTGCGAAGTTTGTTGTAGGTGGTTGAATTAAGCTTCTCGCTAAATAGACTTTAGTGCGATAGGCCGTACAGCGACAGCGCCCACGCAAGATCAGTAATCTTAAATTATAAAAAATTGTACTAGAGCTCAGAGTTTGCTCTACCGTGCTCTCGTGCCCAGAGTTTTCATCGGTCGGCTAGTCTGCTGACTGAGTTTGCGAAGGAGGCAGATGCTGGTTTGCGAGCGCAGCTCTACCGATTAATAATGTATGTAAAGTTATGATTCAATAAATTACTTAAGTACACCAGTGCCAAGCCTATTCATCCACCTCTGCCCTTCCCCTTAAGTTCGGCCCCGTTTCTGTTTCCACTTCTTCAACAGAAAGAAAAGTACAATTCCAAGAACAGCTCCAATCAGAACCGCAATTGGGACTCCGATGAGAATACTGGACTGGTTTCGCGGACTTTGGGGATCCAGTGTTTGGGTACCCACATTTTCGTTGGGAATGGCTAGACCGAATTGTCAGTAGTGGTCATAGATTTTAGGGGTTAAAGCATACTAGTTGTGGACGTTGAAGATGAGCCTGACGCTGAAGTTGGGGGTGATGAAGACAATGACTTGGGTGAAGTTGAGGATATAGAAGAAGTTGAGGTCGAGGATAGAGATAGAGATAAGGAAGTGGCAGGTGAAGACGAAGAGGACAATCGAGATGAAAATCGAGACCGAGACCGAGATGATATTGAAGTCGAAGTTGAAGCCGAAGTTGATAGTGCCCGTGAAGAAGTTTTAAGCGTTTTTGCACTCAGCAGAGGCGGCCAAGTAGTGATTATGATATCGTCCAAGGGTGTCGCGGTCTTGCGCACCGAAAGAATGCTCTCGAGTTCACCAGTGGTCAATAATGACTGCTGGCCGTTGGAGATCATGAGGGTGGGTCCAGGTACATAGGTGAGCTCCACCGTGTACCTGGTCCCGCGAACTGTGACAGTTTGTAGTGCTGGGTTTGGAGTGATTGTGGCCATGATCTCGAAGATCGTGGAAATACTTGAGTGGAGGCCATCGGCTGGAATATATGAGAATTGCCCTTGAGAATTTCTGTTTTGGCTGACTCGTATATCCATCCGTTAAAAGGATCGTGCATTCCACCTTGCTTCAGGCTAAAGGAACGCATTAGCCTCAGGAGAAGCAAAAAATTTCCGCTGCAAATGTAAAGTCCATGCTTTGCGCATCCGTATGCATCTTCAATGAGATGGCTTCGATGAGATTACTTCTTCCACGGAGCGCGAAGGAACTAACTGCCCGTCAAAGCTAATTTTCCATCGTTCGTAGGATACTACTGGAATGATAGGAGCGAATGGCTGGTCGACAATCGCACGATCGATGAGCTAACGGGAAATTAAATTTGTCCGTGCCGCAAACGTGCACTTTGTGCATTCCCACACACAATGTACGTATTCGGTACTGGTGTATAAATAGCATGTGCGCTTTTGAAGTACATTCCACTGCATGGCCGGCCAAAGATAGATAGCAATGGCTTATGCTGTTCATACTCTAAACTCTAGTACCGAGTACTCTGGAGGTTTTCCGTCTCGCTATTAATGCACGATACGAGTACGTGGCTTCGCCCAGATGCTTTAGATCGCGGACGAGTGACACGGAATGGCCGAGAACTGCGGATATGTGACACTAGCCTGTTAATGAAGTGTAGAAAGGCGATGGCTGACGGTAATCGTATTTAAATGTGAGACTTAGCCAGTTAAAGAGCTGTAGCTCGTTCAAATTCACCTGTCCAGTAATACCAAGTCATTTGATCATGCAACCGCAACATTCAACCTCATCAACCGTTGCCCCTCCTCACGCTTACCGTTACTTCAAACAAGCAGTTATCGCTCATGAAACGGCAGAACTCGTCTAATCCAGCTTCCAATATCCTGACTTCATGGCCAAGCGTATCAAGACTTTCACATTGGGTAGCCTGGTATTCACAACTACTGAAGTCATTCCGCCAACGATTGTTATAACCAGTACTCAGATTTTCATCTCGGTACCGATTATAACAACCCCGACCTCTAACTTAACCCCTAGTTCCTCTGATTCATCAGGTTTGTTCATATCTCACCCTCTTTCTGGGGTCGCAAAGTACTCCATGTGAATACACAGCCAGGTTTCGGGTTCTCAAAGCCCAACCACCCAGACAAAGCATCTAAAAGCCCCAACCTCGGACTCATCGTAGGAATTCCGGTCGCAGCTATAGCGCTGGTAGCATGTCTTATCCTGATCTTTCTTTGGCGGCGGATGCGGGGAAGGTGACATCCCTGATTTCATTGTACCTCATACTGTTCGCAGCTAATGGCGTCGGCAAGAAATGGAAGTAGTCACGAACCAAGGCGGCCTGAGATAGATGGGAAAGAAGTCGCCCCGCCAGTAGTTCTTAGGGTTCCGCCGTCCGAACTAATGACGACTACACGACACGTTATGCCACTAGTTCCAGAATTGCATTCAACAGAGCTTTCGGACCCAGCTCGAGAAACCCCCGAGGTGTATGTGTCATCGTCTGCCTATACGGCTCCAGAGGCATACGTACCGCCGGGACAAACGGTTGATGAGGAACTTCAGTAGCGAGGAACTTCAGTGGCTCGAGAAGGAGGAAGCGCAGTTGTGATTGCAGAGAGAGAGGGAAATGGAACAGTTGCAGGCGAGAAGGGCAGAGTTATTGATGGCGAAGGGAGGCAGGTAGTACAGGTCTGTGATCAGGCGGACGGGTGGAGTATTCAGTGCGATTACCGTGAAACGCACTACGACATTGATTCAGCCCTATCTTGCATTGATTGAAATGCCCTATCATGGATGAAATGGTGATCTCGCTTACCATCCCCTACGCTTTGTAAATTTCGCCGAGCGAGGCAAAAAGTCTGGGCACGAGAGCTGTGAAATAGTATTGGGGATTGACTTCCAGTTTCTTCAAGCCAATACCATGCTCACCTGATCCATTACCACGTACCTTGATTGATACTACATATGTAAATATTGTCGCGGAGAGGTGCTTTAAATGCATACGTGCTGTTGACATTTTGCAGAGTCGCCCAAGAGGAATACACCTCTGACCCCACACTAGCCAAGCATATATACTTACAAGTATGTACTTATATTCCACCTAAAATTCGCAAAACTAAAGAAGACAAAGCAATAACCTCAAAAATTAATGGGGGCAGTGCATGGGTGTGGTGGTGATGTGTGGTGCTTATCATGCACGAGATTTCTTTTTTCATGGCTCGGTGCATCAACTGGAGCACTCTGACTGGAGGAGAGCGGGCCAAGAGATGTTGATTCATTTAAAAGCCAGCACTCACCCAGATTTAGGGCTGCATCTTTGTCGACGTCGCAAAGAGGACACGGCGCCATGGACCACAGCGAGTTCCGGTTGAAAGCAAGACAAAAAGGTACGGTTGTACGTATATCGTCAATAGGTAGTTAAAGTTGGGCGAGTCTCATTACAGCTATACTCAAGTAAATACAGGTTTTACTACTATCGAACCACATACAACTATATCCGCCCAGCCACTCACCACCTCGACAATCATAAATGATGATTCACGTAGGTATGTCTTGACAGCTCTCGAAATATAAATATTGAGTCTATGCAATAGTGGGTTATACCACATCCACCACAACACGTACCATCTCCACATCCACAGAAGGTCCCATCTCCACCTCTAGCTCAAAAGTCGGCATTTCTGTCGGTGTTCCACTCGGCACGATATTACTTCTCTCGCTCGGCGTATGCTTTTGGTGGCAGCGGCGGTGGCGGCGGAGGGGACTAGGGGGCGGTGCTCCTGAAGGATTACCGGTGGAGGAGCGGGACGAGAAGCAGAGTGCAGTAATAGTGAATGCGGACATGGATACCAGCAAAGAGCCAATACCGAACCAACCGTACTCAGAAAACACGGTGTCGCCATTACCGGAGCGTGCACCCTCACTGCGGTTACCAGACACCCACAGCTATGCTGGGGCGGCAGCACATGCTCAGGATGTGTATGTAGCCCCGCCATCGCTACCACCGCTGTCGCAGTCCGACATTGATCAGGAGATTCGAATGATCGAAGAGGAGGAAGCACGGATTAGGATACGAAGGGAAATGCATCAGGAGGTGCTGCGGTTGCAACTTGAGGAAGAGAGGTTGAGGGCTAGAAAGGCTGAGCTGGTGATGATGAGGAATTGACACTATCTGAGCCATCGCCACGTACCTTGATTGGTACTATTGCAGAGAAGTGCTTCAAAAACACACGTGCTGTTGACACTCCATGCCCAGTATGAGTATTTGCAGAGTCACCCATGAGCAAGACCGGGCTACTCTAATAGGAATACACCTCTCAAATAGCTGGTCCCACACATATACAGTAGTTAGCCAAGCATATTGTAGCACTTAAAATTTGGCAAATCAAACAAAACAAAACAATAAGCTTATAATTAGCACAGCAGAGCATTGGGCGTGGTTATGTGTGCTGCCAACGTATTATGCATGAGATTTCCTTTTTCCTTGATTTATGCATCCACTCGAGCACTCTTGACTAGAGGGACCAAGCGTGGCAAGATCTATTCGCCGAATCCGATTCATTCAAAAGGCCAACACGCACCCAGATTAAGGGCTGTATCTTCCGGTGTTGCAAAGAGGACACGGCGAGCTTGGGTTAAAGGCGAGACAACTAGCTCTTCCGGAGGCGCCGCCGCATCTCGATCCCCTTGTAGCGATCTCCCCTAGTCTCTTGCATACAGGTAGTCAAAACTAGGCGAGTCTCATTACAGCGATACTTAAATAAATGCAGACACCTTTACGCCGCCCAAACCGCCCATTGATACTAAGCTAGCATTCCAGGTAGTATGCCTTGATAGCCTTCGAGATATAAATGTTGAGTCTAGCAGCAGTACTGATACCCGATGCTATAGGGGACCTCATTGTTAGATCGAACTCCACTATTAGATCGAACCCAACGAACTCAACGAACATAAGAACGGGGCTGCCCCAGTGAGCATAACTGTCACAAATGACGTTACTGTCACAACGAGCGAAGTTCCTACCTCGACCCGGAGGGGTGCCTTCCTGATCCCCACCACAACGAGCGCCATATCTACCTCGAGTACCACAGCAGAACCCGCAAAATATAGTTCCAGCTCGAAACTCGGCGTTTTTGTCGGTGTTCCAACCGGCGCGCTATTACTTCTCTCGCTCGGCATATTCTTTTAGTAGTAGCAGTAAAGGAGAGCAAGGGGCGGTGCCCATGAAGGATTACCAGTGGAGGAGCGGGGTGGGAATCAAGGTGCAGAAGTGACAGTGGATGCAAACATGGATACCAACAAAGAGCCAGTACCAAACCAACCGTACTCAGAAAACACAGTATCTCCATTATCGGAGCGCGCTACCTCGCTGCGGTTACCGTACACCCACAGATATGCTGGGGCGGCAGCACACGCTCCAGAGGTGTATGTAGCTCCGCCATCGCTACCACCATTGTTGCAGTCCGATATTGATCAGGAGATTCGAATGATCGAAGTGGAGGAAGCACAGATCAGGCTACAAAGGGAAACGCATCAGGAGGTGCTGCAGTTGCAACTTGAGGAAGAGAGGTTGAGGACTAGAAAGGCTGAGCTGGTGACGATGAGGAATTGACCCCTAGTTGCTTCCCAACACACTGAGTGTTTCTTAGTACCGGGCTTGAAGTATCAACAGTCACTGCTATATATCTTAATTAGTAATTCTATAGACAGGTGCAACGCACGTGTGCTGTCGGTAATCCAAGCCCCAGCAATAAGTAAGTACTGTAGCGAGCATTAAGGTACAAACATAGTCCTTCAAATGATAATCTAGTAAACGAACGCCTAGTCTGGAGACCCTCGTCACGTGACCCAAGCAAGTTTGCTAGGAACGGAGCTAGCTTCGTTTGTGAGAGTCGCCAGACTACGAACGCCCATACAAAATATTACACTTTTCAGGTAGTGATAGCAAATATTGGTAAGAGGAGAATTTAACGAACCAATATAACCCAGTGACGGGTGACTGTTCGTACCTTAATGCTCGCTACAGTATTTGCGGAGTGTATGTTGTTCCATTAGTCTAAACTGGGCTGCCCTAAGAGGAATAGCATCAGGATACAAAGCCAAGTGCGTACCCCACAAAAGTTTGGCATAAGCAAAAGACGATAAAGCGATAAGCTTATACTTAGTGCTCGTGGTAAGGATTTAAGATGGGGAGCGGCTGAAAGTTGCCCAGAAGGGCAAAGCCGACCTCCAATTCGTTATGTTCATAGCCATTCCGAGTATGTCTCGATGGTCGCACTTTCGGTACTTAATCCTTACAGCGAATAGCAGCAGCAGATCATTGAGTGAAGTGGTGGTGGTGTATGGTGCATATTATGCGTGGGATTTCTTTTTCCTGATTCTGTGCATCACTCTGACTGGAGAGGCGAGGGCTAAGATTAGTTCACTCCTACAAAAGCCAGCACGCACCCAGGTCTAGGCTATATTTTTGCATATACCACAAAGCGGAGACACGACACCATGGACCCTAGCAAATTAAGATTGAAAGCGAGACAAACGTTGAACATCACCCAAACCCAAACTTACATTACTGTAAGTTTCTTCGGCGTTGGGGATTTCCCCCAGTTGACTCAAACAACGACTCGCATTACAACGTTCGAGATTACTTTACCTGTGTCTACAAGTAAGTATGTTTAGACAGCTCTCGAAATATAAATATTGAATCTATGCGCTAGAAAATAGCCCGAGCACCACAACGGGACCCACACCCACCGCCATTTCAACACCCACCACCAGCTCGAAACTCGGGATTTCTGTCGGTATTCCGGTCGGCGCGATAACGATAATACTTCTCTTGCTCGGCCTTTTCTTTCTGTGGCGATGCCGGCAGGGGAGGGCGCAAAGGGGCGGTCCTGCTGAAGGGCTACCGGTGGAGGAAGAGGGCCAACAGAGTGTAGACATTGACACCAGCAAGGAGCCAGTTCCAAACCAACCGTACTCGGAAAACATGGTATCACCGTTACCAAAGCATACAACCTGGCCACAGCCGCCGGATGTCCACACCTACATCAACCCAGCAGCAAACGCCCCAGAGGTGTACATAGCTCCGCCACCGCTATCACCGCTGCCGCAGACTATGGCGGGTATTGATCAAGAGCTCCAAATAATTGAAGAGGAGGAATCACAAGTCAGGATACGTAGGGAAATGCATCAGGAGGTGCTGCGGTTACATCTTGAGGAAGAGAGATTGAGGACTAGGAAGGCTGAGCTGTTGATGGCGAAGGGAGGTGGATAGGTACAGGTCTTTAGCCAGGCAGACGAGTGGGCTATTAAGCGTGATTATCGCGAAACGCCCATGATATGGTACACAGAGCTTGATTCAGCGCTCTCTTGTATTGATTGAAAGTATCTTATCACGGGTGAAATGGTATGGGATACTTCAAAAGCACACATGCTGTCGAAACTCCATGCCCGCCGAGAAAAATGGCCTTGCGCGATGCGCAGCTCATAGAGAAACTGTTTTTCGGACAGTATTCTATAGGAAATTTGACGTGTGGCACTATGAAGTCCTATGAACCTGCGCGTGGACGCGGAAGGTATGATGTCATTTGCACGAGATTATTATGGAGTGCGGGTACACGGGATAGGTTAAATCGCGATGGTTCGGCCTGTGGAACTGCACTAGATGCTATGCATGGCGCTTGATACTATGCTCCATTCTCCCAGATGCACTTGATTGTATGCTTCTAAGTGTATTCGACCCCGTGCTTCTAAGCACTGTTCCCAACTGGCCGGGCTTTGAGAGTAGGCCCGACCGGCCCCCTTAGCACGGGCGGCCGCGGGCGCCGCTTGGCCGAGTGATTCTCAGTGACCTATACATAGCGATGGGAAAACTCTGGGTTTTTATTGGTAGGATCCATGGTGATAAAGAACAAAAGCAGATGCTGAAGAATGAAAGGAAACGAATGTTCTGATTGTGGAAAGTCCCTCTATTTTATGACAATGACTTGTGCTTTCTTCTCCCTTCTACCGCTGTTGCGTCCTTTATTTGACCGTACCTACACATCTTCACCCGGCACTTGTATGACCCTGTCTACACTCGAAATTGCAGGGAATGCCACCATAAGAAGCCATGGTGGCGGCTTACGTTTGTTGGGCTAGCACCAAGTCGTATATGTAGGCAAGCCCGCGGCCGGGCCGCGGGCCTATATAGCCGGCGGGCTTTTCAAATTGTCTGCCTGGCCGGGTCCGTTCGGAACAGTGCTTCCAAGTGCACTCGATTCTGTGTTCCCAGGTGAACTCGATTCCAACCTCCTAGTCTAAGCTCCCAAGCGCACTCGACACCCAGCTCCCAGGTGTACACGACACCCAGCTCCCAAGAGTATTTAATTCCATGCTCTTAAATGCACTTGAGAGTATGCAATTAAGAGCACTTGGAAGCATGGAGTTGAGTGCACCTGGATGCACTGGCCAGCGGAGTGGGTGGGGATTAGCATCTGGCGGTAGCCGAAATCATGACATCAGTTGATATATTGGCGTGAACCTTATCCCCAGATGCATCAGCGCGATAGGATCTCACGATGTCTCACCGCCATGGTGTTGATACTTTCAGTCATCTCTCCTTCGGCAACAGTGAGCAATTAGATCTTGGGGAGAGCAGATTTCCGACCCAGTTTATCCAGCAGAATTTGTAGTCTAATTCCCGTCAGTGATGTTAACGGTTCGATGATGAACCAATTCATTGGTGCTAGTGATTGGGTTACTGAATGCTCTGGAATGAGGTCGCTGATACACTGAAGTCCAGTGTTCCTAAGCGGCCAGGCCGGTCCGGCTTTGCAGAGGCCGGGCCTGGCTGGCGTTAGAGGCGGCTTTTAAATGAGGGCCGGGCCTGCAGGCTTTTCCGGCCGGCCTGCGGGCTTTTCTTGGCGGAACTATGCCTAAACAGAACATTTTGTTTGAAAGACTCTCTGCTGCCTACACTAAGAAAGTCTCCAAAGTACGAAACATAAACCATATCCAACTCAACCATCGTAGCCCTGCCATTGCCGCATTCCATCCATCAACTAGACCAAGGCTTGTGCAGGCCGATGTAAGCTTTTTATATCACGTGCAGGCCAGCCAGCTTTTGATACGGGCCGGGCCGGGCCGCCGCTAGGGGCCGCTTAGGAACACTGCTGAAGTCATCAATAGACTCACATAAGTAGACTCATAATTGATTGTTCGTTGCCACCTACCACTAGAGTCTGGCACGGAGATAATGGAGTGGCAAGTGGCGCGGGACAGGTGGTAAGTGAGTAATTGCATGAGTCTATTGCTCACTTCCAACCCATCACAAGAGTCTGGAGATCCTGCAGAATAAAATTATGTTTGTATGCTTGGGCTTCAGATGCTCTATATACAACTGGTTGCACTAGTGACCGTGTGAACTATCTTTGAACCGGTTCGAACCGGGCCCATTACCTGCAGTTCAGGTTCGAACTGCTTCACCTGTCGAACCGCGCCGCTTGAACTGGTTCACCCTCCGAACCGGGACTGGTTCGAACCGTTGACATCACTGATTCCCGTTTAATTCGACGTATGTATACGCACACAGCATCGGGCTACCCATGCTGGTCAACTCTTGTGCTGGTGATGGTGATTACAGTTCTGGCACTTAGATGAGTCGGTTGGCTGCGTCAAAGCTTCCACAGACCCAGACTTTCCCATCGGCCCAGAGCTTCCATCACCGGCGGCTCAAAGCTTCCCGCGGAAAAAAGCTAGTCACCCTGAAGCGCTCTCTCAAGCGCTCTCTTTAGCGGGCTCTCTAGTGGGCTTTCAAGTGCTCACAATAATAGTATCCATAGTCCATAGTGTGTACAGTACCAGCGAAAGCCTGCCGGCAGTAAAGACAGGTCTATCGACTGCCAGCCGTATATAGTTCCGTAGGCCCACGCACTGATGTCTATAGTCGATTTGCACCTTTGTCTATGCCCCAATATGAGTACTTACCTAAGTTACTTAAGTACTTAGTAAGTAGGTAAGTTTTGTAGAGTCGCGCTAGCCCAAGACCGGGCTGAATAGGAATAATAGCTGATCTCACACAGTAGGGAGGTTTAGTGATTTGGTGCACACTTCATCTGCACTTGTTTCCGGAGCAACATCTGAACTCTACGCCGTATTTGGCGTTAAGGTCGACACTAGCTGAAGTGTGAAGGGGATTGGTGCGCAGTACAGAAGTGCAGCGCACTTCCAAGAGAAAATAAATCGATTAGATTAGAGGTAGGGGATAATTAGGGCATTGGTGGTGGTGCATATTATGCATGGGTTTTCTTGTTCCTGCATCTACTCGAGCACTCTGACTGGAAGAGCGAAGTGGGCCAAGATCCATTGCCGAATGTTGATTTATTCAAAAGCCAACACCCACCCAGATTAAGGGCTGCATCTTTGTCGACATTGTAAAGAGGAGACATGACGCCATGGACAACAGCAAGTTTGGGTTGAAAGCAAGACAAGGTAGGCAGTCAAAGTTGGGCGAATCTCATTTGCAGCGATACTTACTTTAAGCTTATAAGAGGTTAACATCACGACATCCCGGGTATTCCTATCACCTACAGCTCCACCAGCCTCGACAACCACAACAGATTTTCCAAGTAGGTATGTCTTGAAAGCCCTCGAAATATAAATATTGAGTTTACATAATAGTAGGATTTTATACCACTTCCACCACAGTGAGAGCTATATCCACCTACACAGGGGGTATTCCCACGAAGAACCTGGTCAGACCGGCAGCCCGAAAGTCTTCATTTTCATCGGCGTTTCAATCTGCGCAGCATTATTTCTGTCGTTCGGCGTGTTCTATTGGTGGCGCTGGCGGCGGAGGGGACAAAGGGGTTCCCCTGACGGATTGCCGTTGGAGTGGGACGAGAAGCAGGGTACAGAAGTCCTTGTGGATGCGGACATGGGCTCCAGCAATGAGCTAGTTCCAAACCAACCGTACTCAGAAAATATGGTGTCGTCATTACCAAAGCACATAACCTCGCCACAACCACCGGATATCCACGGCTACGACCTAGCAGCAAACGACCCAGAAGTATACGTAGCTCCGCCATCGCTATTGCAGTCCGATATTGATCAGGAGATTCAAATAGTCGAAGAGGAGGAAGTACGGATCAGGATACGAAGGGAAACGCATCAGCAAGTGCTGCGGCTGCAACTTGAGGAAGAGAGGTTGAGGGCTAGAAAGACTGAGTTGGTGATGATGAGGAATTGACCCCCAGTTGCTTCCCAGCACATGCTGGGTTTCAGGTATCAACAGTCACCGCCGTATATCTTAATTAGTAATTCTTGAGCGTGATTATCGGGAAACGCCCATAATATGGTGCACAGAGCTCGATTCAGCTATCTTGTATTGATTGAAATCCTATCATGGGTGAAATGGTATGGGGTACTTCAAAGCACATGAAGTCGCCCCAGCCCAAAACCGGGCTACTCTAATAGGAATACACCTTCCAAAATAGCTGGTCTACCTACCACACCAAAACTGGAAAAGCAAAGTCGCCAAAGCAATAAGCGTATCCCACACGCCATATTTTAGCGGATTTGTTGCATTTTTCAACCCTGTAAGCTCATTGGTTGATCAATGTCGGGCTGAACCGCCCCAAGCCGTTTCATTGGTCAAATCTTATGATCGGCATCTCATATAGGAAGTGCAACAAAATTCGTAAAATTCAGACGTGTATGTAAGGGGTAATAGTGGACAGGGTATTGGTGCATGAGATATCTTGTTCTTGGCATTGTGCATCTACCCGAGCACTCTGACTGGAGGAGCGAAGCGCTAGGATCCATTTGCCGAATGTTGATTCATTCAAAAGCTAACACCCACCCAGATTAAGGGCTGCGACACGACCACAGCAACTTTGGATTGACAGCAAAACAGAAATACCTGCACAAACACCCGACCCGTTACATGGCATTTCCACAAGGTAGTCAAAGTTGGGCGAGTCTTATTACAGCGATACTTAAATAAACACAGAGAATCCTACTCCTACCACACGGCGTGTCATAACCGCGACATCTGAGCTACTCCCAGAATCTACAGCTCTACTTATCAGTGTGATAACCTCGACAACAACTCCCCCAGGTAGGTATGTCTTGACAGCTCTCGGAATATAAATATTAGGTTTACGCAATAGTAGGTTTTTATACTACTCCCACTACAGTGGTTCCTATCTCCACCTCCAGTCCCTCAGCAGAACCCGCGAAGTCTAGCTCTAGCTCGAAACTCGGCATTTCCGTCGGCGTTCTATTCGGTGCGATATTACTTCTCTCGCTCGGCATATTCTTTTGGTGGCGCCGGCGGCGGAGGAGACAAAGGGGTGGTGCCCCTGAAGGATTGCCGGTGGAGGAGCGGGACGAGAAGCAGGGTGCAGAAGTCGTGGTGAATGCGGACATGGACACCAGCAAAGAGCCAGTTCCAAACCAACCGTACTCGGAAAACACGGTATCGCCATTACCAGAGCACAATACCTTGCCACAACCACCGGATATCCACGGCGTCGACCCAGCAGCAGACGCCCCAGAAGTGTACATCGCCCCGCCGCCGCTATCGCCGCTGCCGCAGACTATGGGAGAGATTAATCAAGAGCTCCAGATGATCGAAGAGGAGGAAGCACGGGTCAGGTTACGTAGGGAAATGCACCAGGAGGTACTGCGGCTGCAGCTTGAGGAAGAGAGATTGAGGACTAGGAAGGCGGAGCTGTTGATGGCGCGCAGAGGCCGGTAAATATGCAGTTGTGGATAGCACGATGGGTCGGAAATTCGGGTTTTCTGATATGTACATTTTAATTAGGGGATAAGATCTACTCAGACAACTTCGGGTTGGCATACTTTATATGAGCTGCCATCGACCCGAACCGCAGCTTCCTATAAGTGTGTGTGGATGGCAGTAATGCATTTTCGGCGGGGGAATTCGCACCGTCCAGTTGCAGTGTTCGTGAATATCCGCGGGCAGCTAATTCCCGTATCTCGCCCGAAGGTGTCCAAAGACGCTCAAAAAATGCCAAAACTATGGAAAGCGTTGCTTCGAATGAATTGTACAGCTTGGTATCCGCCTTGTGCCCATGTTTCCTGGTGTTTGAGGTGGACATTGCGTGTTGGCGTCTGCAAAATAAAACGCCGGACGGAATATATGCTGAGTCCGGACGCGTCGTATAGCCCAGGTTTCTCTAAGTTATTTCCAAGTGAAACAACGGCCAGGTATTCGAGGAGTTGCTGACCTATCTGAAGTGTGTTTAAACGAATTAACTTTTGTGTCGTCTAGAAACATTCTGCTAGGAACCCTAACCTAGTACTAGGTAATAATCTGTCGAAGTAGTATATACACCCTCATGTCGTACCCCGGCCCTTGATCTCACGTGATTTTATACTAACCGAAATTCTCTCACACCTTCTTTACCCCTGCCACACTATTCCCTTTTGATCACTTCCACTTCCGGCTTAGTGCATATACACATGAGAGCCTGATTCGAGGCCACGCAAAGACAGCAGAGCAACAAGCTTTGGACTACCTAAGTAGCATCCCGGCAGGGATTTAGTACCGTTAAATCAACGGCTGAAACTTAGTGCACGGGACCCCCTTTTTCCTGGTTGCTTGAGCTGGGCAGAGCGATCCAAGAGCATTCGTTGGATATTGGCCCATTCAAAAGCCAGCACGCTCCCAGATCAGGGCGTATCTTGCAGAGAGCAGAAACGACGCCACGGAGCACAGCGAGTTTGGGTTGAAAGCAAGACAATTGCAACAGCGACACAGTTGTCTCTTCCACTACTCTACGTAGTCTAAGCTCGAGCGAAAGTCTCCTCACAGCGACAAATACAGATACTTCTTCCGTGTCGCCTCAGTCTACTTCGCTCTCTTGCAGCCTAATCGTCCTCCAGATGTCTGTTTTCCTGCCGTCTAGCTCCGGGAATCCTAGTAAGTATGTCTTGACAACCTTCGAAATATAAATATTGAGTCTAGACACCAGCCAATACCACCACTTCCACCTCCAACTACACAGTAAAACTCGAGCCTAACCGCCTTGGTATTTTGATCGGTGTTCCGGTCAGCACGACATTACTTATCTTGCTTGGGTTATTCATTGTATCGTGGCGACAGCGGAGAACGCAAAAAGACGGTCCCCCCGAAGGATTGCCAGTGGAGGAGCGGGATGAGAGTATAGAAGTAATAGCGGATCAGGACAATGGCACCAGCAAAGAGCTAGTATCAAACCAGTCGCACTCAGAAGACAGGATACCACCATTACCGGAGCCGTGCTTGGAAGACACGGTATCATCACCACCAGAGCGCGCTGCCTCGCTGCGGCTGCCAGATACCCACAGCTATGATCCAGCCGCACACGCTCCGGAGGTGTGTGTAGCTCCGCCATCGCTATCACCGTTACCACAACCCAATGAGGATATTGATCAGGAGATCCGGGTGATCGAAGAGGAGGAAGAACGGATCAGGATACGAAAGGAAATGCATCAGGAGGTGCTACGGCTGCAGCTTGAGGAAGAGAGATTGAGGACTAGAAAGGCTGAGCTGATGGCACGCAGAAGTCAGTAAATATTATTGTGGAAGGTGGATCGGCAAATCCCACGGGGTTTTCCGATATGTACATTTTAATCACAGGAAGCAAGATCTCCATCCATATGAGCTGCCATAGATCCAAGCCGCAGCTTCTCACAACATACTGTTGGGAAAAAGGCTGTCGGAAGACATCTAAGCCCCGTTCTGTAATGGTTGCTGCTTTAAGCACGGTTATACACGCGACGAAAATGGCTCGGAAATGCTGCAAACATGTCAATAACAAAGACACTGTTATGCAACCGAGGAAAAACCGTTCTTTCACCCCTAACTTTTTCTCGACGGTACATAAGTGTGTATGGACAACAGTGATGCTTTTTTTTGCGAGGGATTCGCACCTACTGCAGGGTTCCAACTGTCTCGGCGGGCAGCTAATTCGAGTTAAACTCATCCCGTATCGCGCTAATGTCCAAGACATAAATGGTCAAAACTTTAGTACGTGTTGCTTCAAATGATTTGCTGCTTGTCTTTATCCGTTTGTTTGTTTGTAATCATATTGCATTCGGCCGCTGGCGGCCATGGCATATCCCGTACATATTTCCTCCCCGCTTCTTCCGTAACATAAAGAAACAAAAGCAAAGTCGCGAGTCCTCTCCTCCCTAAAACAAAAGAAACCGCCAAAAAACAACATCAACTTTTTACACCCCCCCATCACTCGACTCCTCGTGATCTGAGTTCTCCGCCTCCTCCACCACTCCACTAATTCTGCCGACATCT
>Ga0307512_10002283_pt1 | contig 24791 bp, 24 predicted proteins | sample 14_EM_MG_FD_200267 | JGI IMG/M metagenome (GOLD analysis project Ga0307512, IMG submission 200267) | Populus trichocarpa ectomycorrhiza microbial communities from riparian zone in the Pacific Northwest, United States - 14_EM | ecosystem: Host-associated > Plants > Roots > Unclassified | place... | reverse complement strand
CCTGCACCTCCGCCACCTCTCCGTCGCGACACGGGACTCCGCGGTGCCTCCGCATCCGCAGTCTTGCGCTGCCACTCATCGATCAGGCGTCCCACGCCATGATACGGCCTCTCGGCCGTCGCCGTAGACACCTCCTCACCCGCAGGGGCGGCATTAACAGGAGAGACAGCGCGTATCGGGGCTGGCCTCACAGGAATATCGAGTCCACCTCCGCCGCCGGTAGTAGCATCGGGCTTTACTGGCGAGCGACGCCCGCTGCCATACGACGCAGACGGTTTCCTCTCCATCGCGAGGCCAGGGAGACCGACAGGGGAAGCGTGTTCTGCGCGCGGCTTATCCAACATACCGAGACCCGTCGGCGGCTTCTTCGACGAGTCTGTCGCCAGTCCGGGTAGGCCCACGGCACCGAGGTGGCCGCGTCGCGGCGACGGCGAGACGTGCGTTGTTGCGGACCGGGTGAGGGACACTCCCGGCTGTGCGGGGCTATTGGGTTGCCGAGAGTCGGGGCTCGCGGCCGCGCTCCCGGTGCCCATCGCCTCGAAGCGCTGGACCATGTTTGAGATGGACGTGCGACGCGTGCGCTGCGACCGGGGATCTGGTGAAGGCACTTCCAAACTGGTGCTGCTGCTATCGATGGGAGATGGCGCGGGGAACTTCACAGCGGCGGTCGTCGGCGAGTTGAGGAACATCGATTGTGGACGCGGGCGAGCGGTGGCGCTCCCGGCTGATACAGAGGGTGGTGGACCCGCATCACGGCCATTAGTAGACTGCTTGCGGTGCCTTGACGAGCTTTGTGTGGAAGTTGACAAGTCAGGTCTTGTAGAGTCGTTGGATATTGACGGCGAGATAAGGGGGGATGGCGAAGCAGAGCGGGACTTTGACGATTGGCCTGTAGGCGGGAACAACAGGGGCTTGCTCAAGCTGCTGATATCTTCTGGCTCTTGCGACATTGCCTTCGATACTGTAGGTGTCCCCTTTCCCCCACCAGAAGGCTTTGTGCGTCCCTCTTTCCCTCCCCATAGGTCGACTAATTCATGCACAGAACTCTGTCGGCTCTTCGACTTACTCCTTCGGCGACGGTCAGCACCACCAGTTTGTTTAGCTTCAACCAGCATAGGCATGCGTGTGGCGGTGAGCCGTGGGGGCGCGTAACCCGTCGCATCTTCCGGCCCGTCCTCACTGCTAGTCGTCGATGTCGTGTCCCGTCGCCTATGGGTTGGCAACCAGCTGTCAGCGGGGAGCGGCGCAGAGACACGCGGTTTCGACGAGTCTAGTCGAGGTTCCGGTTGTACAGGCGGCCAGCCGCCGCCCGTGTCCACATTAGCTTGCTTGATGGCCATGATCCAAGATGACGTCGTTCTCGGTGCGGGTGTTGGCGACGGTGGCGGCGATGCTCGCTTTTCGGAAATGGCAACGGCTTCCTGTGGACTTTGGATGTAAGGGGCTCGTTCTACAATCACCGAGGCCCGCTTCCCAGGCGATTCTTTAAGCACGGCTTTGGTGGGAGAACCACTCATCGGATCATCTTCTGGTCCAGTCAACCAATCCTGAGGCTCAGGCCGACCCATGATCTGGGCAGGAGACGGCGGCTCATTTGGCTTAAGCCCCTTGGAAGCAGATGGGGGACGTAGCACGGTGAGGGATGACTGGCGCCTGGGGGGCATAGCGCGTGATGGAAGGCGTGGAATACGCGAAGGCGATAGTGTCGGAAGGTGCGACCCGGTGCGCTCATGTTTCGGTGTTCGCACTTCACGCGACTCGAGTGCGGTACCGGTAGTTTGCTCGGAGTGAACGCCCCCACCACGACTAAGCCCCTGGGCGAATTTTCTTCCAGAAGGCTGATTGCTTGTCCCAGTGAATGCACTGGATGAAGATTGGGGGGGAAGGGCGGGAGAGGTCATCAGTGGGCTCATCTTTTGCGACAATGGCTGGGTGTGGGGAGGTGGTCTGGCTGTCGAGGACGAGGACAGTAACGAACTGTCGAGGTCCTCGAGTGCAGGGAACCGGTGCTCCACTGAAAGATCAACCTTAGGCGCGCTGGACGGCGCCTGCGGACGAGGGGAAGGCAACGGTCGCCAAGATGTCGATACAGCCGGCGCTGGTGATGGGCCCTGTGACGACAACCGTGGTGACGGTGAGGGACGAGGTGAGTTTGAAGCAGAGTGTGATGTCCCTCTACCGGGAACAGCCAAATTGGAGGATTCTACACCCGTGGCGCCTACGCTTGCGCCAGTCCTAGCTTTCTGTACCTCACCAAGAGTTGGGGCAGGGGCACGGTCAGACAGAAGACCTAGCCCTTCGAAAGCGTCCTTCGGTTTGTTCGGCACACGGATACGACTAGTAGTCTCCGGAGGCTTGACACTCAACTGCGGTGTCAGCCAAGGGGTACCAGACGTTGAGGTGGTGGATTTGACTGTAGCTGAGGGGAACTCCAGCCCACCCCCAAATGAGTCTCCAAAGCCACTCAGGTCTCCCTGGGAGCCCAGAACCGTCTTACGACGGTCACGATTCTTCGCCTTGGAGGCATCTGTGCTAGAACCCCGCGCAACACTCCAAGCGTCGTCGTAGGATGCGGCTGGCACTGGCCATTTCGTTGGGCTCATGAGACCAGAACGGTGTCCACGCACAGCCCCGCGGGCGGCCTTCCATGACTCGTCCTCTGCGTCATTGAATTCAAGCTCTGTTTGTTTGCGTTCCAACTTCTCTTGCGTTGGGCTCGAGGGACCCGTCGTAGCGTGGTGAAGTGATATGGTTGTGGGTCGCCCGCGTCGCAACGGAGCAATTGCCTCGAGGACCTTTTCACGTGCCTGAACTCCTGCGTTCTTGTTAGACGATGGAGGCAGTTGGGCTTGCGAGACAGAAGAGGTAGAAGAGCGATATGAGACAAGCCCGTCCAAGGCACCCGCCGTTGTGGAAGCGGGTTCGGTAGCCAGCTGCGGAACCAGCTGGGAACGAGATGGGACATTGTAGGCAAACTTGGACTTGGTACCACGCATACGATGTACAAGGTTCAGAACCTCAAACACCGTTGGACGCTGTGACCCATGCTCGCGCAACATGGACGCTGTTCAGCTTAAGTTCGCATTCATCAAAACCAGATGCAACACTTGGACATACCAATTAGTGAATTCATCTGCGCCGAATAAACAGGGTATGGTGGGATTTTATATTGGACATTCAAGATAGCAAGAGGGCCGTGTTCTTCGAACGGGGTCGTGTAGTAGCAGAGCTTGTACAAGAGGACACCCAAAGCCCACACGTCCGACCTCTCGTCGATCGGCCGCCGCAAATAGGGATCGACCATCTCAGGCGCACGATACTGGAGGGTGGTGTGTCGATTGAGGTCGGCTTCGAGGGCCCTTATTTCCTGGGTGTTGGCAGGAAGCCGGGATGCCACAGGTGACGCGGAACCAAAGTCGCAGAGCTTGTATAGCGTGTCGGAGGACTGGAGAATGTTCTCGACTTTGAGATCACGATGTAGGAGAGCTGGACGAAGGTGGTGCATCGCAGCGACCCCTTCACAGACGTCAACGAAAATATTGAGAATATCAGCCTCTGTAAGTCGCTCGCGTAGTCGCCTGTTCATCATGTCGATGATCCCACCACCTGTCTAGGAGTCAGGGGATAGCGGGAATTGGTTCATGCGACGAACCTGGACAATACTCCATCAGAATGAAGACTTCGTATACTCCATTGGAGGTCCTATTCCAAGCCGCATCGACCAGGTGGACGATATTGGGGTGGCCTTTCAGAATACGCTGTGGGCCATTTGAGATACACCACCCTAATCAACCCAGGCGACGTACCATGATATCCACTTCCTTCTTGACCTCTGTGAGCATCGACTCGTTTGGAACCGCGATACGTTTTAGGACATGGTGTGTTGTTCCATACACGGGTGTGGGGGTCCTAACGAGATAGACGTGTGCAAATCCGCCTACTAGGTGGTTACAGAGGGTCGTCAAACGATGGATGAAAGATCAAACCTTGACTAAGGTATCTCTCTACCTGGACAGTATACTTGTTGACTGAGATAGTCTGACCTGGGACAAGGGTGCCCTTGTTACTGGCCTGTTGGAAGGCCATTGAGTGTTTACTTGAAACCAGAAACAAACGGAGAGTATTGAGACGAACGTCCCCGTTTGGTAAACTCGCGTGGAAACCACGTGGCATATGTCATCACCCCGGGATAGAGCGGGTCTCGGCTCCGTAGCTATAGCTATCAACGACCATGGCCGAACAGAAACTGCGCATGCCCCTCGGTTCATTGGGACATAAACTGGCACAAGATCTACCATACTCGCGTCCTGCGACGCCAGGTCAACACGCCCAGGTCCAGATCGGGTGGATCGGGCTGGGCGCGATGGGTTATCTCATGGCCCGCAACCTCGCCAACCATCGCGGGACCTACCTCGAGCAGCAGCCCCCGCTGCTGGTCTGGAACCGATCCAAAGAGAAGAGCGAGAAGCTTCTGCGCGAGCTCGACAACCGCAAGGTCGCTATCGCGCAGACCATCGTGGACGTCGCGACAAAGTGTGACATCATCGTCTTTTCGCTCTCCAGCGACGATGTCATCAGATCGGTGTACAAGGAACTCGCGGCTACGCTGCAGGCGAGGAGCTCTCACGCGCCCCCTCTCCCCTGACTTTTGACGAGCGCGCGCTCAAGCTTTTTTGATCCACCTTAGGCGCAGCCCCCGGCGAAGCGCAAAATATTTGTGGAAACGGGCACGGTCAGTCGCACCGATATTACTCCGCACCAATTGCATCTCATTAACGAGACACGCAGATATATCCCAGCGTCGCAGGCACGCTATCAGCTTCTGGCATCGGCCCTCGCTCTGACGATAGCATCTATTCGTCTTCTAGGCGAACTCGATGCGCTCATTTCCGCCATCCCTCACTGTACACTTGTGACCGCACCAGTTTTCGGTCCACCTGCCATGGCGGAGAATGCATCTCTCATGATTGCCCTCAGCGGTGATTACCGCTCCAAGAAAGAGGTGGCCTACACTCTCGTACCTGCGATCGGCCGCCGCATCCTAGATCTTGGCGGAAACGTCGAGAAAGGTGATTCCGTCGTGCGGTCTCGCGCACACTCTTACTATATTTACTAAAACCTGCCGCACAAGCACCGACCTTCAAACTCATCGGCAACTCTTTGGTCCTTGGTTCTATCGAGCTGATTTCGGAGGCGTACACGGTTGCAGAAAAGTCAGGAATCGGTCAAGACCTCGTCTATGAATATATCAAAGGTATGGACTCGGGTTCTCCCCTCCCCGTAAAGTGACCTCTGTCCGCTGAAATCACCTGTCTTTCCTGGGCTCAAAGAATTGGTTCCTGCACCTATGTCAGCATCAACTTCCTCACCTTTCCAATAAACTAACTCACATGTTCTCCTTTATTTCACGCCTTCTTTTTCATGGCCTTGTTGCACCACCCTTGCAGATGGGTTGCATATGGCGATAAGCTGTTGCACAATAAATTCGATGGAACCGTCGGTTTCTCCATCGACGGCGCCATCAAAGACTCCACGCACATCCGTCGGCTCTCCACGGAAAACAATGCGCCAATGCCCGCAATCGATACCGCTCATCACAACCTGCTCACTGCTCGCGCCTTGCATGAAGCTCAGGCGCGCACGGGAACGACGAGCTTCCCCGTGCTCGATTGGTCCGCACTCATAGCCGGCACTCGCGTCGCGGCGGGGCTGGAGCCGTTTGATGACCCAAAGGCACGTTCCCGTTCGCTTTCGCATCCTCTTTGGGAGACTCGCTGATGAACATCATACAGCATTCTGGCCCTATCCCCGAACCCGAGTAAATGACCAGAGCTGGGCACTAACATGTAGAATTGTAATGTATCTTTGAATAGCAACAGCTTTGTTCATGTTCACACAGAAAATACACGCGGATTGAACTTTTTTTTGGGGGGGAGAGGGGTCGGTGAGGGTAAAATGAGGGTTTCTCGGACGAGGGCAGCAGCTATACCTTAAGTGACCTCCGATACCGCACAAACGCGACCAAATTATCCCTCACTTCCTCTCCATGCCTCCTCAGTTCTCTCCCACCCTCCTTCTTACGATCGATACCCTTGACCGCGCGGCGCACGTCCTCAACAGCCCCCTCCAACACCGCGAGTACATTTCCCGCGCGGAAGTTGGCCTCCGCCGGCGCACGCTCGTCCGCGAAAATGTCGATCAGCGATTCCGCGGCCTGCAGCATCGTTTCGGTGCCTGTGCGTCCGGGTACGAGAAGGCCGAGCAGATACGACGCGATGACGCGGTTCGCATCGAGCGACGTAGGATCCGCGTGCTGCGCGAGCGCCGACAGCGCCCCGATACACTTGACACGGACCGCGTCGTCTGTACGCGCGTCGCACAACGCGATCAGCGCTTTCACCTGCGCTTCCTCCGGAGCCTGCGTCCCACCGAGTACAATCGTCACAGACAAGAACAACACCATGGGTTATCATTTCCAACCAGAGCATAGCAGATCACGCACGATTTTTCCCGTCCATACGACGCCGACGCCCCACAATAGGCCCGCCGCAACGTCCCACATTGTCTGCCGTGTTCCCGGCGTTGCTTCGACGGGACTTCCCGCGCCTGTGAGGGCAGCCCAGACGGCGCCCCACACGCGCAGGCCGACTTGCACGTCGGACGCCGCCGAACCCGGCGCGGCAGCGAGGGCCAAAAACGCGTTCGATAGACACTCAAATGCGGCCATATGGATAGCGCTCAGGGCGGACGTCGTCGGTGGATGTGGCGATGGCGCGGAGAAGGAGAGTTCGGTGGGTTGGATGAGCGCCAAAAGTGGCTCGAGGAATGTTGGGAGGAACGATGGCGCGCCAGGTGTGTCGGCGCTGTTAGGTTCGAGAGCTGCGCCGTCGACGGCCATGGCGTCATCACGGCCGTCATCCATCGCACTGTCGTCGACAAGACCGTCCTCAAAGACTTCATCCTCGGTGTCCTCGTCATCTACTCCAACCTCAACATCCAGATCTGGCAGAGTTGCACACACGCCAGTCAGTATCTCAAGGGCGAGCTGCACCGCCCTCAGCTTCGTCTCGACCAGTTCGAAACCAAGTTCAGTCTCGGATTTGTGGTCTGATTTTGGCTGGTGCTTCGTGTCCCGCTGATTTGCGTCGGGCTTCTCGGACTAATTTTCCATCCACGGTAAGTCAGTAGGTGGAATGGAAAAGCGCTCGTGACGCGCCTGCTGGGCTAGAAGTAAGTCTCGAACATTCTCCGTCGCTTCTTGCAGGGATACCGAGGAGACTACCGGGACGAGCACGGGAAGAAGTATCTCTTTATCGAGGTCGACTGACGCAATAGACGACGGTGGCGGGAACGGCGCCAGGTTTCGCAGAATACCTGCGCATTTTCACAATCAAAACACCGAGGGTACCCTCCATACTCTCTCTGAAGCGAACGCACCACAGGCCAGTATACCCAGCGCGACGGCGCGCTCTTCAGCCGCGGCATTTTTTCCCTCCACATCCTGTACGCTTGCGCGCGCTTTTGCAATTTCGAGCAGACATGAGACGTAGCTAAAGTTAGCCCGGATCTCGTCTGACACTGGCGGGTTGTCTTCCGTCAGGACGTAGAGGCATTGGGCTGTACGGACGCCCATGTAGCGGTGGTACAGTAGTACCAGACCGTGTCAGATAAGCCCTCCGAGGAGAGCGGTGATGAAATTAAAGATGTGAGACGCACCAGCCGACGTCACGGTCGGGAGGGGAAGTCTATCGCGTGACGACAAGAAAGACATCAAGAACGGGACGAGCGCGAGGTCGTTCACGGCGCTAAGCGCCTTATTCGACGTTTCCCTGTGCTTCGACTGGTCAGATCAGACAGTCCCTAACCCGAACGCGAACCCGACCGTCACGCACGCTACGCGCGGCGTTGGTCGACGGAGGAAGACGGGGCATTTTACTTCTCGCGCGCTCGCGCTTGCGGCATTCAACTCACGAGAGACACCACAAAATGGTAATGACGTTTTCGGCGAATTCGTACACCACCTTCTGCGCGTTCTCGGGCGCCTTCTTTGAAGAGTCAATATATTGCGCCAGAATCGACGAAATCTAGAATTCGAAAAGATAAAGAAAAAAAAAAAGGAACGGGAGTTAGCTGAATCTATGGACATACTTTGGGTATGAACGTCGCCAATGGCGCGAGAATATTCTTGTTGTACATCTCGGCGCAAATTTCATATCCACCGTCGATGCACAAATTTCTGTACAGAACCCGTCACCAGGTGAAAAGCTGGGATGAGGAAGCAATCGAACAAAAAATTTAAAAAAGACGGGCTCACCGCAGCGCTCCGGCAGCTTCGACGACGACCTCTTCCTCGGAGTCCGTGAGTCGGCGGATCAACGTTCCGACGACGTTTTTGCCTTGTAGGAGACGCCGCGTCGAGGGGTCGTTGTAAATCAAGTTTGACACTGCGACGCATGCCCACTTGCGCTCGATGGGATCGGCGCTCTCCATCTGATACCAACGATACCAATCCGCCCGCGACGTTGCACATGAATGCGTCAAGCGTGGAGGGGGGCGTGTCGTGTATCAGTGGATGTTTGCAATTGGATATCAGTGGAACCCCCCGAGATAGAAAAGAAAGAACCGGGTTAGACCTTTTTTATGATAGGTAGCACGGCCTCTGTCTTGTTGGACGAGGAGGACGCCGCGGCGAGGCCTTTTGGGATGTGCGAGTCGGGCACGCGCATGGGGTTGTGCCGCCGCATGGACCGTTTCTTTTGCGATTTGCCCATGGTTGAGACGCTCTGTGATTCCGTGCGTAGAGATAGTGGATTGTCCTCCCTTTTTCTCGTTAAGTTCTGTTAATATGATTATCGGCGAGTAAAACTGGTAGCGGATGTGCCGAGTCAAGCCTGAGAACTGCCTGAGAGCGTTGACCGGCCCGGAAATCAACGTCGAAGAAAAACTATTCATTTGCTCCATACTGTATCGCGAAGCATGCGGGCATTTAGGGTCACTATGATATTAATACCCGAGACACGCTTCACGATCGAAGCGAACCAAGTCTATGATCAAGACCGTTCTCCTACATCCCGTAACGAACAAATTGCACATTTGTTTTGCGACCCGAGATTCTACGATAGGCCAACTCATAACTTATACTGAGCAACCTGTCTCGGAATCCCAAGTCACGAAACAGACCTCGCGACAGGTCAAAACACCGTTTTTCCCCGGCCCAATCGTGAAGGACCTCCGCAGAATAGTTCCATGTGGGAAAACCAACCGTGACTGCAGTCAATCCGTGTCCAAGTCCACGGTTCCACTGGGTATCGATCGTCCATCGTACTCTCGTTCGTCCATTGGCTGCGGCAGCAACCCGAGCTACAGTACGGATAAATATATCACGGCCAAGCGCTGCATCTATCAGATCCGAGATGACCGAGTCTGGGTTTCAGACGTCACGAGCCATCAGATTTTAGACGCCAGACAATACCAGACGCTCAGCTGCTGCTTCCATGATGTATTCCATCACGTATACTACCCACCGACCATCGCTCGAATTCGAAGTGTAGCGCATCATTTCCGCAGTCCGAATATAGAGTAAAATCTTCACGCTTCTTCCTTTTTTTTTTTCCAACGTCCCAGGATAGACGACTTTTATAGAATATACCTGCTTTTGCCACACGTTTTGCTGTACGAAGGTGTCCTATTCATAGTACTCACTCATGACTGTGTGGCACCGCCGCAACAAATGAAGGAAAGGCTTCTGGCCTAGACATTTCGCACGTCGCCATCGATTGAGAACCATCCAGATTTATACAAAGAAGTCACGACACTACCTGTGGGTTCAAGTTCTCCAATCCTTTTGATCGGAGCGTGTTCATAGCAAAACAAAGCACAAGTTGCGATGGACCTGCCACAAGGCGGCTGCCGCTGATGGCGTCCATCACAAAAGCACACATCTGATTGCGGAATCGATGAACGGATATGTCGGCTCTGGGTCACGGTTTTCTGTATGTGAATCGCGTCATCCCCCGTGATAATTCCAGATAGCATCAGACGGGTTCGTATGGGCCGCTGTGCTACTGTATTGTAGCACAATAGCGCTGGTACGGCAACCTGTTTTCTTTTACCTTCCTATAAAATTTCAGCGGAGAACCGAGAGCCGAGACGTGATGCGCGATGCACAGAAGTGGCGTGCTCGCAGAAAAAAGGATGGGCCATAACCTCACTGGGTTTTATGGGCGCTTTCATCTGACTGGTTCTGGGCAGAAAGCCTGTTTATATAGCCTCGACGGGATTTCTGTCGGTGTGTACTCAGCTTCGAGGTTTCCACTAATCTGTACTACAGTAATATTGTAATACTGGACCGGTCCTTGATCCATACAGTAGACAGGTACGACATCATTCGGACACCCGATATCTACCACAAGACGCATTGGAATGCCACACGCGGGACGGTGATTAGAGCATTATTACAGGTTATCGTCTCTGATAAGTTAGCCTACGGTGTCCTCTCCCAACGTTGACCCAGGGTAGGGCTGCGGCGATAAGCGCCGCCGATGGTGGAAAATGCTTCCATGAGGCGAGGTATGCATCATGTCGGTGACAAACGTTTGTGCCGGCGGGATGACTGCATCTAGGCCCATGCCATTAATCCCCCGATTTCTGTCCGGAAATGACCCCGTGCTGCGGGATCATCTGCATCGTATCTGCGTCCACATGGGCATCATCCTCAAAATCGCCCGTGGTGGCGTCGGGACAGTCATCCTCCGTGTCTAAAGGAGGGGCCGAGGGAACATGCACGTCAGAGTCAAGCGGCGGAGCACTTGGCATCACCTCGCTTTCTTCCAGTGGCGGTGCAGACGGGCCCAGTTGAGGCTCAACGGTGACATCGTCGACGTCCAAGCTGATGTCCCAATCATGTGAGTAGTCAAACTTCTGTTTCCCTTTTGAGGGCGGCGGAGGAAGCAGGGAGGTGGGCGGTGAATACGGTGGTTGTGGTTCATAATCGTATGCATCATGTGTCGGAGATGACGGAGGCAACCCAGGGGGCAATTCAAACATATCTTCGTCTTCTATCGAAGGAACAGAAGCCGGGTGGGAAATGTTCGAATCTGATCCCGGAGGAGCGCTAGCCAAGGCTGTTCTACGGGAAAGGATAGCCTTGTCATCTGTAGCCACATGCCCTGAAAGGGGGGTAACATGACCATCGTCGTCGTCATGTGGTCGAGGCTGTGTGTGCAAAGATAGGGGGGTCTTCGAGGTGCTACTGTCGGTATACGTGAATTCGGGCGAGCCATGTGGTTGGGGGTAGGATGATCGCGAGTGATAAGCAGGGGGTTGAGGTGAGAATGCGGTTGATGGAGGGGGGTCAGTGGGGAGAGTCTCGGATGCGAGTGCATGTGCTGCTTGTATCTGTGAGTGTGATGAACGAATAGAGGCCCTCGACGATGTATAAGCATCCGGTGTTACCGATCGTCGGGTTGCAGTCAGTGACGAGGACCGAGAACGGGAAGTAGTGCTTTCTTTGTCGGCGGCCGTTTCCGGTTTCTCCTCCTCCTGGGATAGCGTCGAATAACTCGTCGTCGGGGCAAGAACACGATTCGTTCGTCTACGACGAGCAGAAAATCGCACGTTTTCTCGCCATCGGCTCGCAGCTTTATACCATTTCCTTTGCCTAGCTTTGGCTTCTCGGACAATGCGATCGTTGTCGTCATCTGCGATGGACGGGGTCTTCCGCCCTTTCTTTTCTGGATCTCGTTTGGGTCCGTGTTTACGCCTCCAGAAAACGAACGAAAACATCATGATGATGATGATGACGGAGAGGGCCACAGATAAAGCGAGGATGACGACAGTACTATGGCGAGAGGTAGAGTCCGTGTGGGGGTTATTCCAACCTGTTGGCAGGGTCGACAGGTCAAAATCGCCTCGTGGGGGGGAAGAGTCTGGTCCAGGTGGGCTATTGATGTCATTCTGTAGCGTGTCTGGTAGTGACGAAGGTGGGGAACACGGGTCCTGGAACGAGAAAAGTGGAGGGTGAGATTTAGTGGCCATGGAGATGGTGCGGACGTAAGTGGGGTTTACTCACAGGACAATAGGTTGAGCCGTAAAGTGACCAATCAGTTTTATGCCAGCGGCCATCGTCTCCCAAAGTGTACTTGTCGGGCATATTCGAACCATCTTGTGGACACCCTGACGGAGACGACGGTGGCGTTGGCGTGGTGCTCGGGGCGGGATTCGACGTGGAAGGAGTAGGGGAGCGCTTCTCAAGGGAAGGGGTAGACTGTCGGAGGAAGGGGGGATAGAGGAAAGGGAGGGCAGTTTGGGGAGGTTCGAGGGGATAAGCGTGTGCGAGGGATGGGGAAGCGGAGACGGTGGCGAGGAGAGCGAGGAGGGCGGAAGCGGAATAACGGGAACGCGATCGAGGGGCGCGATTGACTCGATTAGGTGGCCTCGAGGGAGAAGCAATGGGATGCCGAGTGGAGGAGTCTGTGTTTGAGCCTCGAGCAAGCAGAGAAGCGAACTCTGGCTTGGCCTTGGCCATCGAGACAAGGTTATGAATGCCAAGAAAAAGTGAACGATCAAGTGTGGGTAAAAGCGGAACGAACAGCTTCCAATTGAAAAAGAGAATAAGTCAGGACATCCAAAGCGAGGGATAGAGCGGGAGGGAGGGGTATACTGTCACGGTCAGGCTGTGTCAGGGGAGGGGAAAGAAGGCAACAAGGGGCGGGGCTCTACGGCGAGAGGCGATGAGCTGAGCCATTTGCACAGGTTAGTTATAAGTTATTTAAGCAACCCATTCTAGGTCCTCTATTTTTAGCTCACACTCACTCCACCACTTTTTGGCCCTTTCTTTTCCTCCTCTGTACTAAAAATAAATTTAACACAACAAACAAATTCAACTCATTACTGCACCCAACCGCCTCCGTCTATCTTCTTCCCTCTGTCGCCCTCTATCCTTTAGTACCCTTTCTTCTTCCTGCCCTCTTCTCCGCACCATGCTCCACTCCGTCCCGCCTTCATGGAAGAGCTTGTATGTCCCCAGACTAATCCGTATGCCCAATTCCCCTTCAATACGAACCATAGAAGGCGTTGATGCCTCATCGGATGTCAAATGTCTATGAATAGCTCGCTTCAGTTCACGTGTCACTGCGTTTCAGCCCGAAAAAAATGGTCCGCCTAGCTCACCGGCGGACAAACAAACGGGGTTGCTGACCGTGCCCCACACCAACGCTGATTCCTTGGATCCATTCCGTGGGATGTTCCGTCACGTACGAGTCGACGTATTCTCGCCATCGATTAACTGCCGTACGAGCGTCGTCTACGCTCGCTTCCCCCGGCCCCATCAGTTGAATGTGCATAATTTTGGCCTCAGGGTTCTGCCCAATTTTTGATCAGGGTTGACTCTGGAAATAGATTGGGCAACCACGTACCCATTCGACTCGGTACAGATTGTCATCTGTGCCGACGTGGTGTTCGGCCTGCCGACGGTACCTAATGATGTCTTGTCGTGTGAACGAGGATTCAGATCGATGGCGCCTGAGAAACTGCCATAATTCTTGACATTTGTTGTCTGATACAATGGTTTGTACCTGATAAAGAAAAGGTAGTCAGCTCTGAAGTTGGATATCTTCCTAGAGGAGACAACCAGCGAACCCACCTGCTTGATTAGTGATGCGACAATTTTATCCACGGTGTAGAGCAGGAATGCCTACGACCACGACGACATAAGTAATCCGTATCACAGTATGTGTGCCGTGGGTAGGGATGACCGGGACGCCAACTCACCTTGGTTCCAAAAAACCATCGCATGTGTTCCTCGAACGTCGCCTGGTCGAGCTCGTTCATGAAGAGCTTCTCGCACGCTTCCAGCATATATTGGTATAAAGCTTCCTCGTTGTCCTCGGTACCGCGATCCCGCAGTATTTGCTCCTGCACACTCGACGGGCCCTGCGGATCGTCCATGCCAAGTTCGACTGCAATCGGATTGGCAGCTAAATGACGGAACTTTTCTCGCGCGTGTTTCCGACCCTCTTCCTTGCAGCTTGACAGTCGCGTATACAACAACTGCAGAAGTAGACCAACCCAAATTTGAAACACGTTAATCAAACCAGCTAACGAGGCGCGCGAGGGGAAGGGGGGGGGGGGGGGTTACACAGGACCCCCAGCAGATGGAAACGCACCTGTAGAAGCCGCAGGAGGGTGTAGAATGTCGTGTTGCAGAAGAACGGCCTTGTGGAGACGGGCGAGTCCCGGATACTGCTTGCATCCTCTGGCAGAGACTCCCGAATCCAGGTCCTTGGTGCCCTCTCCTCCCTCCCCTTCTCCTTCCCTTTTGCATTCACCACCTCACGGCCATCAGCCGGGGTCGAGACACGGGAACCACCGTCTAGGGCACCAAACTTTTCTTGAGCGACTGCGCGTGCTAGCTTCTTGCGGAGATCCCCTGCGTGAACACCACAACTACTGCCGCCTCCGGCGGTGGAACGTGTACGAGCTGGAACTTCATCTAGTTGTTGCTCATCCCCTGAATCGTCCTCCGCGCCGATCTCCGGGGGACCGCAGGCTGCATTGAATGCAGCCGGTGAGAGCATGCACAACACGGGCATGAACGCTCGGAGGAAGCGCTCGACGCTCCGGCGCTCCGGTAGGCTGTATGTCGCCTGGTTGTGGTCGAGGTACGAGTAGACGAGCTTAAGAGCGTCGTACAACACCCCCGGGTCTGCGAAAGAATATGAGAGTTGGAAGCCGAGAGAGCCTCGCGTGCAGGGGGGACGTGGGCGTCCGCGACCGTCCTCGAGCGCTTGTTGTTGCTCCTGTTCCGTGCGTACGCTCTCTATCTCCCCAACGAACGCCTTGGTCGTGATATTCTTCTTGTCGTTTTGCTTGAAGTTGATACCCGTATGGTCGAGGGACTTGTAAAAGTTGCGTGCGTCGACCTGGCGCCAGGTATGTGACCACTCCCGCTGTGCGCGCCGCCACTCCTCGTTCTTCTGCTTCAACCTCGTCAGCACAACCGGTACGGCAACCGCAGGCGCGTCCTGTAGGGCCTGATATATCTCCATGCCTGCATCCTTTCCATACACCTTCTTGAGCGTGCGTACATAAATCCAACGGCTCTGCCCGCCGAGTTCCGGTCGCAACCGCAGAGCAGCGCGGTCTTCGACGGGCATTTCATTCAGCCGCGCCGCAAGCGGCTCAAGGATGCCGATTGTACGCGAGAGGCCTTCAAGCTGGATCTGATATTCGTGGCGCTCATCCTCGCAACGGTGGATGACCTCCTCGAACGAGTTCTTCTTGTGAGCGACGAAGCCCGCCTCCTCTGAGGCCCACGTCGGGTGTGATACCCACTCGTCGTTCAGCACCGACCGTGCAAGTTGGTCCCGCCCGGACGTCGCCAGCCGAATCTCCTGTATCCCAAGTTCAGTTAGCAAATAGTGCCAAGTACCCAATGAGGAAGGACCATGTCCACTCACACTCTCTGGAAGGCGACGATAGCTCGGACCTTGCGTGTCATCGACGGGACGCGGCAGTGGCGCGTCATGTGGGCCTGTCCTGATACTTCCTGGTGGGCCATAGTTCACATTGCCGATCCTATCGTCCCAATTCACCAGTCGCTTGAACTGGGCGAGTAGCGTGTCGTCCGCAAGGAATTTCTCCGCGCGGACGACGAGAGTCTTGAGGTCGATAATGTCGCGCGTGTACATATTCAGCAGCTTCAAAAAGTCGTCGTACACGTCGCGAGCCTCGAGGGCGCGTTTTGCGCGCTCGAAGAACATTAGTTCTTCCTGTTGTGAGGTCGGCCCAAGCGATTGCACCGAGGATGGTCCGACCTGTGCCACGTGGTGGCTCTGGAGGTTATGCCCAAATTGGGATATGGTCTGCTGCGAATAGTGAGAAGGGCCAGGGAGTGGGGATGGGGGAGTTTGGTAACTGGTAAACGTCGGGGACTGCACGTGGCTCTTCGCGGCTGGCCTCGAGACGCGTGGGCGCTTACGAGTATCCTGTTAGGCAGGCGATGAGGGAACTCCTTCTCATGTATGCCCATGATAGTGTGCGACTCACTCGTGCGGGCTCAGCCTGTTTTGTCGCGGGAAGCGCCGGGTCTTTCGGCTGCTCTCGTTTCCGTCGGCGCGAAGGGGGCTGAGTCCCTTTTGGCGCGCTGGAGGGCGTCGCCGTGCTTTCATGGGACCACATTGCCCCAGATCCGCTCGGACCGTCTGGTGGATAGGGGCGGATACCGACGAGGTTGCCTTGCTGGGCGGACGCGCCAGCGATCTCCGGAAGAAAGTCCTTGAACTCGCTAAGGAGGTCTTCTTCGTTTTTGAAAAGCGCTTGCACCTGCATATAGACCTATTTCAACGGCAATGAGCGCCTCTTCTCGGCGGAGTAAAAGCAAGAATGGTTCCTTTCAGTTCGGGACATTAGAAAATATACGCACATCGTGCATCATCCTTTGCTCTCTCTGCTGATATCCTACGGGGTCCTTCAAAGAGTTTTGCTGCTCCTTTCTGTATGTCTGGAGGATCTCTAGGAATTGCTTGTACGTATTGTTTTGGTCATCCGGATAGCGGGTCTTGATCTTATTGAGATAAAGTATCGCATGGTCGAACTCGGCGGCGGGAGCACGCTCAACCTGCGTCTTGTTACCCATATTTCCGAGAACGGATGCGACGGCAGTTGTCAGTCCCTGCGGAGCGGGTGAGAAAGTTTGCGGTGGTTGCAGTCGCGCCAGAGGCGAGGCGGGGCGTGAGCCAGCAGCGGGAGGACCAAACGTGAGGGGAGACCCAAAGAATGAAAGTCCCCCTGCGCCGCCTGGTTGAGTCCCTGTGCTGATTTTGGAAGTCATGGTACCGAGAGGGGTAGTGACGGTGATAAGGTTGGGATCGCGAGGGTCAGTAGAGGCATTGATGTGGTAGCCTGGGGGAAGGAAGGTATTGAATCCTTCTATGAGGTAGGGATTCCCATGAAAGAGCATGGAAACGCGCTCTATTACACCTGGAGTATCGATTCTGGATCGGTCATGTCAATCCCTTGCCTGGGACGGGAAAAAGAGATCAAGAGGCGATGAGAGTCGAAAAGATATAGGATCGACAGTATATGGTCGCCTTCCGTAAAAGGCAAGTCGGCAATTACAGTTGGCGGCCCGCCAGTGATAATAAGTGGACGGGCAAGCTGTCCATGGACAGAATACAAGGATAGAGTGGGGTGCAATCTGGCCCCAATGTCCTCCTTGATGTGAAGAACAATATAACAGATGGGGCCAAAGATGACGCATCTATATCCCTCACAAACAAGGAAGGGCAACACCTCACCCAACGAGATCCGAACAGAAGAAGACATGGAAAGAGGACGACAAAAGGCAGAGATCGAGAGAAAAATAAAGGAGAAGACGCACATCTGGCTCTTAAAATCCTTCATTATATCCAAAAAGTGGTTATACACGTCTGGTTTGTCATGGAATTGCACCTTGACCGCGTCCAGGTAGCTCAACGCGTCCGTCACATTCAGCGGCCGATTATTGGCGTTGCCGTTACTCTGAGCAGAGTTGGAAGCAGGGACGGTGGAATTTCCATTGCCGTTGCCATTCTCCACCGGAGTGGGCTCGGGCTTGGCGGATGTCGGGCGCGAGCGGGGGCGTGAGGACGTGCCAGTGAGGGAGTCGTGCGAACGCAGCCTCAACGGGGGTGGCGGGGGCTGAGGCTGTACTGGATGCCCACCGCCGTTAACACCACCGTCAACAGGTCCTTGTCCATTAATCGTGCCTTGGACTTCGTCCGGGGGCGCAGCCGGCCTGGGCGAGCAAGGAAGGGATCGCGGCTCGTGGGCGCTTGAGATAGGAAGCGGTTGGGGGAGTGAGTGGTCAGCTGAGGCGGGTGTATGTTCTGCGGGGGCGGGGGCGCTAGCTGGTGTAGGTGCGCGTACAGGGAGGAGAGGCTTGGGAGGGGGAAGGGCTTGCATTGATTGTGATGGGGAGGGAGATGAGGCGAAACAGACAGGCGGGGCTGCCTGAGCCCGAGCGACCGTTAGCCTGTTAGTGTTCCCGGTCGGGCCGGCATACCGAATGTTGGCAACGTTGTTTCGTTCCATTCCATCTAATCTTATCATTCTTTGCAAGTCTGCTCTCGGCTGTCTCTGTTCTAGATCGCTCCACTACACACCGTAATCCCTTCTCTGTAGCAGCCCAATGTATCCTTGGAATGCGATGCAGTGTGGCACGCCGATGCACGATATCGATAGTGGTTTCAATATTAATTGCTGTAAGCTTGTTAGTCGATAAATAGATACAAAAATGCGGGGATGATATGCAGTAACGGTCGAGATTACAAGAAAAATATGTGGTGAAGCACGGTGGTCAGAGTGAAGAGAAAGAAACATGTCGTCAGGGCCATTGATCACTACCTGGGGACCCACCCCTCCGGTGCAGTGGCGCCCACATGCTCCGCATGCGTTCACCAGGCCACGAACGGTCGACTTCGGTTTGTACCGGAGCCGAGGATGATGCCAGCACGTCCGCATCGAGAACGAGTTTCCGATCGAGTCGGACGAGCCGCGTGTATTCTTGTGCCCACGGTGACACTGGGCTAGGGAAGAAATACGGAGCTTGATACGGGTCTGTGCGACCGCGACCCACACGTGACGCCATCTCAGAGGGTCGGTTTTTCTCACCCTTGCGTTTGCCGCCTTTGCACTTGCGCACGGGCGTTATCTCCACGATCTTCCGTACTGTCACGAGACGTGGGGAAGGATGTCAAAGTTAGACGACATTGGACTTCTCATTGGCCGAAGAGAACGCACCATGACCTGAGACGGAGCTATGACGGTGATTGTGATCGCCACTGTGAGATCCTTTCCGTGAGAGAGTTGATGCTTCTCGGAGATGAGGTGACGACGAAGATTTGTGTCGCGAAAGGCCGGGGAGCGGGAGAGAAAGTGCGCGAGAGCCCTTGCGAGGGAGGGGAAACCGAGAAAGGCAATGGTTCGAACGGGAACGTTTTAGCGGAGGACTCGACGCCTCGTCGTGGTCTTCCTGTGGCGGTGTGGAAAATCGAAGTGAGGCGGATGATGGGCTGTCATATAATATATCGTGTGGGATATCGGATGAAATTGTCGCCCCACGTTCTTCGCCGAGCTGTGATGGCATCGGAGATGGGTATTCCTTGAGGGTCCATAATGAGTCAGAGAGGGAGAACAAAGAGGGCCGTGCAGCACGAGCGCGTGCTTGTGAGGCGAGCAGCACGGTGGCACGCTTTTCGGGGCTGTCCTTTGGATCGGGTTCGGAGGTGGAAGAAGGCGTCTCATAGCTTTCGTCCGAAGAGACGCTCTCGCTTGTCACCGAGTTCACGGAATGCCCACTATCTCTGCGGGAGAGAAAGTGCTGCTTTGGGGGGTCCGCGAGGTTGGAAATGTGGTCGAAACTCGGCGGCAGTTGCTCGAGGGAGGGAACGAGCAATTGCAGGCAGAGAGAGAGAACGCTCTATCATAAGGCGGGCCAGGAGTCGTTGAGAGACGACACGAGGGAAGGAGGGGGTGGACCCGACTCACCAAAAGGATGCCACTTACGGCGTGCAGTATGGCAGTAATTGCCACAGCAACATGCCGTACACCAAGGGTCATGATCCTTGACGAACGTATTGGAGAGGGGTGGAAGTCCGAGTCAGTATTTGTATGCCAACGCTCCGAGGGATGCAAGCAGCCGGAGCTAACGGCATACAGTGGCAAGCAAGGGGATGGACGCAGAAAGAAAGAGAGGGAAGGACAGGGATAGGTCGTATCTGGATTTAATATGATTAGGGACCGAGTGACCGTGCTGTTCCGGGAGCTTAGCAAAGCAGCACATCGGAGGCGACAGGGTGACAATCAATGATGACGCCGCGCTTACTCCGCAGAGCGTGCGGATAAACGATGAAACTCCATGCACGAGCCGCTGTGATTAGCTGCAAGATCAGTGAGAGATTGTAGGGTCTGGAGACAGACGGAGACAACAGAGCGGAGGCTGGGGTAAGGTGGATAAGGTGAACCAAAAGCGGACCGTTGCTGCCGCAGCGCCGAACAGCCTTTTGGGCGTTGTCCTCGGCGCGTTGCTTGTCACTTGCCTCAGCATAGGGACACGTTCCACTTTTACTTACAACACTCTCCTCGCTTTACCACTCGCAATCCAATCATGCCTCCAAGAGCCAGCAACGAGCGGCTCGATTTTACTCCAATTCTCACGCACTACCTCTTCCTCTTCACAACCGTATTTGCTGTTGTCAGTATCCTCCTTTCTAATACTGCGTTCCTCTTGGTCTGACGTCTTCCTTCTCACCCCGTCTCTTTTTATGAAAAAAATATTAGCTTGCGTGGATCATCGCATTCATTTCACAGATCGTCGCCACGGCAAATCGTGAGTACCAATGCTATCTCTTTTTGCATATGTGTTCATCGCCAGGATCCTCCTAGTGGGTCATGCGGTCGTTGGCACGCTCTGGTTTGCCATCTGGTTACAGCTTTTCCTCATCCTTGGCGTCGTTTACACCCTCGCTTCTGACTCCATAGCGATGCACCGCTTCCAAATTGTCGCCTTTGGCTCAGTCGCCATCGTCTTTGCCGTCATTGGTGTCAACCAATCCATATTTTCCAACGTCTCCTCTCTTGATGCCGTCGCAGCCGGTTGGCTTATCCTCGCCATGGTCGATATTTTGTGGGTCCTCTATTTCACCTCGGAAGAAGACTCCCTTTCCCTCTACCTCTTCAATTCCCTCGGCACGGGAGGCCTCACGCCGCCCTCACGCCGTCGCCGTACCCGCACAACCTCCCTACACAACCCTGCCAGTTATGGTGGTGGCGGTGGCTACACTGCCGCTGGCATCGGTCCTGGTACGTACGACACCAAGCTCAACAACAGCTTCGCGCCGGACATCGGCAACAACTCCCTCAACAACATGAACATGCAACCTGCGCCGTCGCCACAGAAGAGTGCCAATTCTGTCGGGGGACACACCAGCCCTGGCCGTACACACTCTGCCCTCGGAGCAGATACGAGTGCCCCCCAGGGTATGAACTCGCCCCTGATGAGCACCCCAGGAAATGCAGGCATTGGAGCAGGTGGTGGGCCGCCGCTGCCCGCAGATACTAGCGTGGCCTCGGAAACTACGTACCCTTACAGGGCAAAAGCACTGTATGCATGTGCGTGTCAGATTGATTTCGCACATTCTTTTTCCCTGCTAATACAGAAGATGTGCCTCAGACACTGCGTCTCCGGATGACCCCAACGAGATCTCTTTCGCCAAGGGCGAGATGTTGGATATTATCGATAAGAACGGGAAATGGTGGCAGGCACGAAAAGACGACGGCACTCTTGGTAGTACGTAGTGCCGCATTCACATCGCTGCTTCTCCCTCGTTACTGATTCACAATCGCAGTCGCGCCGTCGAATTATCTCCAAGTTATCTGATGGATCACCACATGCGCCGGACGCGTCTACCGCCTTCTTTTTCTTTTTCTCGCTGATGACAACCTGCTTCCTATCCTTCTCTCTTGTTTGCTTACCTGGGCTGTAGTTCTGGTGACGACGATATCTACTAACACCTGCTTGAAATTAGGACTTTGTTTACTATCTATCTCCCTTCTCGAAACAGCGATATGCAAACACAAACGGCAGGAAAAAGGACGTCGTGGGTAGTGGGCTCTCCTTGGATAGTATATACCCCATACACGCACCGAGCCCTTTGGTCATGGCCAAATCCCCAGATGCCGGTTTGCACGCATTGCGATTGTCAATCTTCTCACAGCCGCCGCCGCCCCCTTTTCCTACCTTTCCTCTTTAGTCCTCCTCCCTCCTACTGTATAGGCCCACGCATCTGTTTTGTATGTGCCCAATATTAACGCTCTCTCTCACTCGCGCGTCCGGTCTCTACCAGACGAGCGTAATAATGTCAAACGTTACGCCCCTGGAACCTTCGGGTTATGTGGTTTGCCGCGTGTGCGCGTGTTGGGCGTTAGGGGTCGGGATGATATTTAACCCTACTTCGTCATGCGATACGTCATAATTCGTCCTACAGTGATACACGCCGCCGCAATGGACAACCGACGCGTAGATACTGGGTTCTTTCGGTGCTAGTAGTACTGTATACAACCCCTACAGCAGCGCGTTAAAAAGTTAAAAATAGAACACAAGGTGGCGCAATCACCCATCACCCAGCTAACGCCCACATACAACGTTTTGGAGCTCCTACATCGTGCGGCGTGTACTTCGAAGCATCGTCGTATTGTTAAACTGTTACACTGGATTGTATGCGCATTGTGGTTATGTATGTCATATATGATATGTGGTGCCGAACAAACGAAAAAAAGAAAGAAAAAAAAAACGGGTTTGGATCGGGTTAAGAAAAAAGGCGTCGTGGCACGAAGAAAAAGTAACATGCTCTCTCGCAAAAAATGCGGTGTCGCTCACCGTCTTCGCCCTGTACCATGCGGGCCCCCACCGCCCCCAAGCACCACCATCCGCGCCCGACGTTTCCGCCCACCAGCGCCGGCGCCACCACCACTCCCGCGCTGGCCCTCAAGTTCATGCCAAGCCCGCTCGAGATCAAGTTCGAACGCCCACTCGTCTGCATCCGCGTCCTCGCTATCGTAACGCCGCTGCGGGCGGCGCTCGACGCGTGTCGCCGCTTCTGCCGTGACGCCTCCTCTCCCCGAGTTGGCCGCGGCGGCAAAGCTACGCGACCCCCATGCACCGCTCTGCTGCTGCTGCTGCTGCTGCTGCTGCGGTCGAGATGCCGGGCTAGGAGAGGGCGATGCGGCGCGAGACGACGCGTTCCAATCCTGTTCTGGTTCAAGCTCGAGTTCGTCCGTGCCCCACGCAGGGCTATTTCCTGTAGTGGTAATTCTGGACGGTGTGTCTGCGCCTACGCCAGTAACGACAAGCTTCTTGCGCTCGCGCTCCTCTGCGCGGACCCTCGCCTTTTCGTCGCGCCGGCCTTTCTCTCGCCTACGTGTGCGTCGCGCTTTGATCGCCCCCTCGAACGCGCGTAGTCCCTCCGCACCAACGACGCCCTCGACGTCTGCTTCGACAAAGACGACATCGGCACCTTCTGGGATGTGTGAGAGATATTTGCAGCGCCGCCGTAGGTCTGCATCGACGGAACCTTCGCTCGCAGCCTCGACGCGCACAACGATGCTATCCGGAAATGCAGCGTACGCGCCGAAATGCGAAGATAAAATCCTGATGTCAAGTGGGTGGAGAAAGATTGGCAGGCCAGAGGCAGCCTGATAGAAATAGTATGCGGAAGTGGACGGCGGGGGTGGGTTGAGGTTCTTGCGTAACTTGGGGCTGCGAGATGTCGGCGTCGACGAGGGCGGGGGAGTAGAGGAGGCTTGAGTAGAGAGGTAATGCGTAGGGACATCAGACGGATCAGGCGTCGCAGTGCTTTCGCGTTCTTGCTTGCGCTGGGCTTGAAGCGCCGCGCGGGCGGTGATTTCGTGCTCCAACTGTAAAGCACGATCAATCGCGGTATGCAAAGCGTCCGAGCCGAGTGCATTCGCCTTGGCGATCTGCGAGTTAAGCTTCTGCTCAGCGGCATCGCAGAATATGATGCCGAGTTCGTCGCTGAACTCAAGAAGTGCGTGACGCTCGGATGCCAATTCCGAGAGGTCGCGCGTGAGGTTATCTATAAGGTATGACGGAGTCGCAAGCATAAATTTGGCGTATGTGTACACGTCCGGCAAGAAATGGAAGGGTGCCTGATGTGGTGGGAGGAGATCTGAAGGCCAGGTCGGTGTGCGTGGAAGGGCTAAAGTGGTTATTTGGGGACGCTGCATGAGCCTCATTCGCAGCGTTGATCCGGGCTTAGGAGTCTTCATCGGGCCGATGTCAGCAGAAGCTGATGAAGACGACGGTTGAGGCCCGGCGCCATCAGGACCATCACCCAGGTGGGAAGGTGGATCGAACCAGTGAACACCTTTGAGTTGCTTCTCGTTTACCGAGTCGAAACAGATCGGACAACGAGCCCACTTGGTATTTTCTGATGTACTGAGATAGTGTAATACGCAGGGAAAACAGAAGACCTGAAAATAGTGGTGAGTGTGAGGAACAGGAATAGCCAACATCGGATAAGAGGACTGACATGTCCACACTTGGTCATGCGGGGGGCTGTCGGAGGAGAAAGACAAATCGGACATGTTATGTCCCCCTCCCCGTGCGAAGGATTGTCACTACCGCCTGCAGCAGCTGCGGCCAGTGCTGAACTACGAGGGATGATTACTTGCAGTATATCCTGCCATTGGAAGAAACTATATACAAGATGATTGGTATCAGGCTGATTGGTAACGCAGCTTGAGAGTCACGCACATGTCAGGATCTGCAAAATGCACAGTATAATCCCCCAATGGGTTCATCACGAACCGATACTGTGCGTTGACGAAGCCTATGACGGGATGGAATGGTTAATATGCCAGAGCAGGCTCCAGTGGAGAGATAATGATGAGGAAGCTCACGCTCTTTGTTCCAAACGCCTTGCGTAGTTCCATGCCTGCGACTCCTCCTTGGCAGACTCTGGACCTGTTGAGTTTGTCTTGGTGGAAGAGAGAAGTTGAGGAGGTGATTAAGCGATTGAGAGGAAGTGGATTTGGCGACGCGCTTTGGAGTGGGTGGGTTTGAAGGAGGATTTGTGTTTCGGGCGGCCGCCATAACTGTTGTGGGGTTTCCTTCCTCCCTGAGAGAGAGGAAGGACAAGAAAACCACCACTGCGACGGGGTCAATGGGATAACCTGACTCAGATTCGGTAGTCACACGTGCTCACTAGCGCTTAACCCCACGTCTCATTCAA
>Ga0307512_10002281_pt1 | contig 24808 bp, 31 predicted proteins | sample 14_EM_MG_FD_200267 | JGI IMG/M metagenome (GOLD analysis project Ga0307512, IMG submission 200267) | Populus trichocarpa ectomycorrhiza microbial communities from riparian zone in the Pacific Northwest, United States - 14_EM | ecosystem: Host-associated > Plants > Roots > Unclassified | place... | reverse complement strand
CTGAAAACACGAAAATTTCTGGCACAGGCTGAGATCGTCAGCGTACTCAGCCCAACTCAGTCCAACTCGGAAAAACTCGGTCTGGCTCAGTGCCAGTTTTCACTGGGCATCACCGGCAGCACAACTCAATGACATCATTCGGGGTCGGGCCGCTCGAACCTTCGGTTTATTGCTCTGTACAGCCATGGCCGATGTCCAAATGTGCGAGAGCCAAATCCGTATCCCATTCATCGTGACATTCAACACACTGCCAGACACGCCCTGCCAAAGCCACCATCATCCGAAGGAAAGGATGTGAAGCTGAACAAGTTCTCTTGCCAACTTACACAGGACAAGGTCTGCGCCGGCGGCATCAGCTTGCCTCATCTAACTTGTGTTTTATCTCATCGCCTTCATATTCTAGGCCAGGGGTGGTTCTCAGGCCATGCGTAAGCTATTCTTGGATTTTGAGCTTTGACGATTGCCATGATATCTCTCCAGTGTATGCCGTGATCGATGCGGACGACATAGACAAACCTCAGGCATAGATCTCTCACGATGCTTCCTTTTCTTGTCTCACGACCCGGCGAATTAGGTCGGAATATCTCCAATCTGGTGGGAAGGTGTTGTGGCAGCACTGAATGTAGCCAATCGAAGTGCTGACATAGTATCTCCAGGGAACCCTTGTAATACCCACCTTGTGAGGACACTGTTTCAGCGGAACCACTATGAATAGTGGGTCGCTCATGGGTGGTATAGTTGGACCTCGCGAAAGTAGTCAAGGAAGGTTGCAAAGACGAAGGTCTAGTCGGGCTTATTTTCAACACCGTTGGTGTGAGGTGCGAGTCTATCGTGACATGGCTAACCGATGCCAGTGGGTGCTGAAGCACGGACTCCCGGAAGCGATGCCATAACCATGGGTACTGATGGTAGGAGATCATATTATTGCGTGCTCACGTTCATGGCTGAAAACTGGCGGCAGGGATGCGCTACTCGTCAGTCTGTTCTGGCCCGTAGGCCACATATTAGATGACTGACAAACTCGGCATCAGGCTCCCTAGCCGTGACCTGATCGCGGATTCCATCGAAGTGGTGTGTGCCAACCCACTCACTCTGTCATTTATCGCGCCTTTGGCTCATCATGATACCCCCCGCTCTGCGTACTCCCACAATTTAGGTCACATTAGTGCGACGATGAGAATGGCACTTAGTGCTTTCACCGGGTGTTGCTCACGCGAGTCCCCCATTTTGCAGGCGCAGCACTATGACGGCAACATATCTTTGCCCGGGTGTGACAAGAATATGCCTGGCTGTGCGATGGCCGCAGCGCGGCACAACCGCCCGACGATCATCGTTTATGGCGGGACGATACAGGCTGGCGAGCGGCACGTCGATTGTCCTGCGATGGGGCACAAGAAAGGAGATCCCGTTAACATCTCGGACGCGTTCGAATCATATGGTAAGTGAATACTAGGCGTGGCGTTTGTGGCGTTACGTGGGTTGATTAATGCGGATGGATGGGGTTTCAAGGCGCCTACGCGGTTGGCAAAATCACGGAGGAACAGCGCTTTGATGTTGTCCGACACGCGTGTCCTGGACCCGGAGCTTGCGGAGGGATGTACACGTACGTTCCATCCCGGGGTGAGTTGTTGACGGGATACACGATTCGATCGACAGGGCCAATACCATGAGTTCTGTCTTGGAAGTGCTGGGCCTTTCCTTGCCGTACTCCTCGAGCACCCCGGCAACGTTTGACCGTACGTCATATGAATGATGATATCTTGATTCACCGGGACACACCCTGTTTCGATAGAAAAACTCAAAGAGTGTACGCGCGCTGCAGGCTATCTCAAGAAACTGCTCGAGTGTGATATCAAGCCACGGTATGCACAATCTGGCAGAAGATTGGCGCGCTACTAGTACTTACTCCCACGTACTGCAGCGACATCCTAACACGCAACTCGTTCCTGAATGCCATCGCGATTGTGAACGTGCTCGGTGGCTCGACGAATGCCGTACGGACACCTCTCTCGCACCCCCCCCTTACCTGCCTGCCTGAAATGCCGACTAACCTGCCTGACCCCCCAACAGGTCCTGCACCTCCTTGCGATGGCCCGCGCCGCAGACATTGAGCTCACGATCGACGACTTTCAAGTGGTGGCAGACCGCACGCCGTACCTAGCGGACCTCAAGCCCTCCGGGCGGTACTACATGGCGGACCTGCACCGCGTCGGCGGCATCCCCGCGTTGCTCAAGTACCTCCTCGCGAATACAGACCTGATCGACGGCAAACAGCTGACCGTGACGGGCCGCATGCTCGCGGAGAATGTCGCGGACGCGCCGGAGCTCTTCGTCGGCCCCGAGTCTGCGTCGTCTGCCACCGTGTCGCAGGACGTCGTGCGCCCGCTGACGGACCCCATCAAGCGCACGGGCCACATCGCCATACTGAAGGGCAACCTCGCGCCCGGCAGCGCCGTCGCGAAGATCACGGGTGCGGAGGGCGTCAGGTTCGATGGCACGGCTCGGTGCTTCGACGACCTGGACTCGTTCTACCCCGCGCTCGCTGCGGGCGAGATCAAGTCCGGGATGGTGCTCGTCTTTAGGTATCAGGGCCCCAAAGGCGCCCCCGGCATGCCAGAGGTAGTGCAGTTCCCCCAGTCTGCCCGTCCAGGCTTCCGCTCTTACTCTGTATGCGTTGTGCGCATGTGCACTGAACGTCGGGCCCCTCTTCTGTAGATGTTAGGTACGCTCGGCTAGGTCTGATCCCTAGGACTTCTTTGGTAGCTGACTTTGCTTGCTGGGCACAAGGTCCCACGGGCGCGTTGATAGGTGCGGGACTAGCAGGGTCGACAGCGCTTATCACCGACGGGCGCTTCTCGGGTGCATCGCACGGCTTTATCATCGGTACGGTTGCGCGACACAGGAGCAGAGCGGAAGCTGATACTACAGAGGATGCAGGCCATGTCGTACCCGAGGCGCGTCTAGGGGGACCAATCGCGCTTGTCCAGGACGGCGATAGGATTATCATCGACGCTGAGAAGAGGTCAATTGATTGGGACGTTAGCGAGGAAGAGCAGGCACGCCGTCGAGTGGAGTGGGAGGGTTCCGGACGGGGCGTGTTGACAGTGAAACGGGGCATCTTGTTGAGGTACGCAAGGGTCGTCGCGGTGAGTGGTGTCCAATTCTATCACCAGGACTTTCTGGCTGAGAATAAGATATGCTCATATCTAATAGCCCGCAAATGTGGGGGCCTACTGCGATTAGTATGGGGTACATTTTTCAAGTCCCGAAGAAAGTACACAAGAGGAGAGATAGCAGAAGACATGAAATACGGGCGTCCAGTGGATCGTTTCTGGTGTACATAGAAGTTTGGATCCAAACATGTAAAAGTAGATAAAGGCATTCCGGTCAGCGCTTCGTGGAAATTGAAATTGAAGTTGATCATGACAGAGGGGGCCCGGTCGAGGCTGACAAACTAACATCAGCAAGCTGACGAGACGCAACGCATCAAAGCAGCAGTAAGGGCAGCAAGTAAACCTACTTCTCGACGGGTGGCTTCGTTTCTCGTGCTTGGGCGGGTCCATGGAGCTACGCTTTGGCTTTGAAAACACTTGCCGGGCGATCATCTCCTCGTGGATCTGACCCTCGGACACGGGGTGATTCGGGCGTTCGTTGAGCTCGATGGAATTGGGGACGTTCTTGTCCTTGTCCAGCGAGCCGTGCTTGCGCGGTATGGCGCGCTCGCCGGGCTCGCGCTGGCCCGTGATGACGGCGGGATCGGGGGGCAGGATGAACGTCGGCAGTGGCTTCTTCGGCTTTTTGACTTTGGGGGGTAGACCGCGGGCGGCACGGCGCTTGGCACGGACGCGTTTCTTGTATTGTTGCCAGAGCCAGGCGAGGAAGATCAGAGTCCAGATTGTCACGACTGCGGCGCTGGAAACGATGGCGGAAATGATGGGTGTCTTGGCACGGTGGCTTTTTTATTTTTCATTTTTTTTTGGGTATGCGGATGTGTTTTGGGAGGGGAGGGAGAGAAACCAACAAAAGTGTGTGAGCGTTGTTGTATAGTTGGGGGTTTAAGAGTGTGAAGTGGTGTTGGGCGGAAGTATCCATGCGCCGCTCGCGGCGGAGGAGGGAGGTGGGAGGACTCACCCGTTAAGAGAAGCTTCCTCAGATGCCTTATCACTCCTGGCTTTAAAGAGAAGAGTTGGGTCGTCGGCTGCGATGGGAGTTGGGGACATCGTATGTTGGACGACGGTGGTCGATGGTGAACCGTGCACAATCCGGTCTCCACATGCATCTCCCGGATCCGGACCCGCCGCTTTCCGAAAAGGGCGAAACCGGAACGAGGACTCCCGATATCACGTGATGATCTTACCGATCAATATTCACGTGGGGGAATGTCACGTTTTTACCTCACTACGTAGACAGCTTCAATACAACGCAGCTTCCAGTCTTCCATCCGAGGTTCTGAGGACTATCATCGCGGCGATAAAGGGGATACATTTACCCGCTCGAACGGACTCATAACCGCAGTATGGCCTTCACTCGTAGTTGTGTCTCTCTGCTGCTAACGTGGTCAGTTTTTTATACCCTTGATGAGCACGGCGCCTATCTCAGCCACTCGTCATTGTTTTTGGTAGCACAACCTCGCGACTGCGCCATGGTGATTTGACAAGGTTCCATTCCCCCGCGGAGCAGACCCAATCGCTACACTAAAACCAGTCCTGGAATGAAATTGGTTACGCCACCTGATCTGCTTCCTTGTGCCACATTGCCACCGAGAAGCGTTCTTTCTGCTTATTCGTTTGAAGGGGAAAAAAAATGAAGCGTCAAACTTACGGGATTGCAGAGTGATGATCCTTCCTTCGATACCGTGGGAACTGCCGAGCAGGTTATTCGTTTAGGCTCTGCGGATCAAGTACTGGAACCATCGAGTAACCACCGTCGCCAACATGGCCAGCTTGTTTCTAACCAGGCTTAGGATCAAACCAGCGCTGTACCACAAGCCGGGAACGACGTCAAGACGAATATGAGAGGGCGAAGAAGGCAGCTGTCGAAAGTCCATTTTTCATTCTTTGCGTAACTGGTTCTATAATTGGGATCCAGAATACCCACCGTGGTCTTCCCCACGTTTGGACTGAAACGATACAAATGTGTCGACGGGCCAAGGTGTGCGCGCGTTTCCCGCTCCCTCCATTTTGTCATCCTTCTTCTCCTCTCCTTTTCATGCCCTCCTTCTTTCGGGCTTCATTCCTTTTTCTCTCCGTCCTTCTTTTTGGTCTCGTCTCCGCCTCTCGCCTGGCTAATCGTGGTCGCATTCCCGGTCTCCTCCAGCCCCTCACCGGCCATGCGCATACCCCACGGAAGATCTCTCGCAGGTCGTGCCGTCCTTCGCTACCCGCTATGACCACCTCCTGCTTTCCCGCATACGGCTTTCAAATGCCATCTGAGGTACCCGACAACATGGACAGGTGGTGGTGCAATCCGGCGGACGAGTATGCCTTTCTGGGTTTCAGCTACGAAATTTCCCCGTGTGAGTTCCTCACATTCTCCCAGAGCTCCTTGGTTTATGTACCTCCCCCTTTCCAGGTCAGAGTTTATCCCAGCTACAAAAGGATTTTGCAGACATCCGAAATACCTTCAACGGTCGTTACGTTCGCATTTACGGGGCGTGCGACAAAGCTGGTTTCTAGTAGGTCCCCCATCCCCTGCATGCCCCACAAACGTGATTGACCATGGGTTCTGCAGTAATGACATTGTCACAGCTGCATGGGACAACACGCTTGGCGTCCATGCTCTTGTTTGGGTAACTAACTACCTGTCATTTCAATCTCGTGTGATCGCTCAAAAACGACTCTTCTGCTCACTCGCAGTGTGGTTTTAGCAACTGCAACCTCATGACGTCTCGCTTCAATGCCCTATCTTCCATTCTTCACACCAATCCCAAGGCCAAGTTCGTCACTCGCGTAGTCCAAATGGGTTCCGAACCGCTCTTCGACTCCGTTATCACTCCTGCTGCCCTCACTACCCAAGTCCTCAATGCCAAGAAGGCTCTCTCGGACATCGGCATTTCAGTCACCGTCAGCGATATGGCGTATGGCTATCAAGTCCGGAATTCGACAGGCTCTCAGGGCGTTCTCGACGCCATTGACTCGATCAATGCCCACATACTTCCTTTCTTTGCCAAGGACGCCACTACGGGTGAGTACCATGTTCCTGGAATCACCCTCTCCCCCTTTCGTCTGACAAATGCCCCTTCAGCCAATAATTCGTGGCCAGATGTTATGAGTGACTTGCAATACTTTATCGATCATGGTGGGGGAAAGAAGATATACCTTTCCGAGGTACGTCAAATATTTCTCCCGACTTTTGTGCGCAAAAGTAGATTGATCGACCCCCTTATCCCGATCGTAGAACGGCTGGCCATCTACCGATGCGGGGATTTCGAATATAAAACCCCAAAGCCCAGACGCAGTCGCCAGCGTCAGCAATGAACAGGCTTATTACCAGCTCCTGGATGATCACTGCCAGGATTTCAAGACCATGGCCCCCAGCAGCATCGGCTGGTTTGTTCACATCTATACGGACAGTCAAGAACCCGGCTATGGTATTTACACGGCGGCGGGGAAGCTCAAGTTTCCATTTTCCCCAAAGACCGTTTGCTGAGCGGCTATCACGTGTAAATAAATTACAGGCCACGTTCACGATTCATACCCCATGCAGGGAACCTCCCCCCCTTCCCTGCTTCCAGTCTGCATATTCCCTTTTTCTCTCTTGGACTATATAGGACTATATCTAGCTCCAAATTCTTGTCACACGTTGTTCATGGACTAGGGCTTCTTTGGCCGTATACCAGCAGGTTTGCATCATCGGTTGGTTTTACATCAGAAATTATCGAAATGAGATGACGTTAGTATTGACGTTAATTCATCGGGGGTCAGAGTAAATGATTCTTGGGTACAAGATGGTCTGCAATGTAATGGTAATATGCACAAGGTAGATGATAGGTAGGGTACTATACGAATATCCGGTCCGCGTAATGTACATCACAATGGTGATAGCCCATGGAAAGCTCTGTCGCGCGTGGTCACCCGTACCACTTCCCATTTGTAGTGGCCACTTTTGGTCTTTGTGGAATGATAGCTCCCGTAATGTTGAACACTTTGATCGCTTCCTAATCGTATCGTACGTTGAGGTCTGGTTTCGTTTACTCTCAAGGGAGCACAGGATGACCCACCTCCCATGTCTTGACGTCGAATTCAAACACGAGTTGCTGCTTCTTCAAACCTTCTTGATAGTCGCTCGCCTGGGGTTGCTCACAGATGACTATGCGCGGAGAAAAGACAAACGCGGGATGGTCAGTTCGAAAAAGTAGAGGGTGCCGAGCAGAGGGAAGAGCAGGAAACGCACAGATCACGGGTTCCCCATCCTCCTCGATCTCGAGGGCGCATTCGCCGTCCCTGATCAGAAAAGAGAGATAAAACAGGTTCTCGACGGATTGCGCAAAGTCGTTCGGATTGATGACGAATCTGAAAAGGTTCACGGGACCGTTCTGCTCTACGAGCAAGTTGCGAATCTAAAAAGAGAAAAGGTTGAGATTGAGAAGCGGGGCCTCCATCGGGGAAGGTAAGATAAGGAGGGCGGACTGACGTCGATCACATGCTTCGTCGTCTCGTTCTCGGATCGCGCAATGTCTTCTTCGCGCAGTTCTTGTGGCCGTCGCTCGTCCGCCTTGTTCTTCTCGAATTTCGCGCGTTTGCCCACCACGCGCTTTTTCTGTTCGACCGCGAGCGGCCCGAGCCTGTGACGCGTCTCCCCCCAAAAAGACAACACATCAGAGCCCTACTCACATTTTCACAACGTGCACGCGCGCGGGGAGGGGTGGTGGAATACGGGGGGGAAAGGAAAGAGACGCACATAAAGTCCATGACGGGCACGCGCCGGCTCTTCGCGAGGGCTCTGCGCCCGATGCGCTCCCAGTCCAGCGGCTCGTCGTCGTCATCGTCATCATCATCTTCCTCCTCGTCTTCGTCGTCGTCGGCAGTGCGGTCTTTTCCGGCACCGGCACCGCCACGCCGCCCGCCCATGAAGGTGATCAGCTTGGAGACGAAATCGTCAATGTCGAAGGCGCCCGCGCCCGCTTTCATCGCGCGCGCCTTGGCCGCGTGCATGTTGGACGCCGTCACGAGGAAGGCCGAGTCGAGCGTCGCTTCTTGTGGCGCTGACACTGGAAAAGCAGACCAGAGAGTTGTTCAGAATTTAGGGAACGTGGGGCAAGGGTCAAACGCCATCGAAGAGGGCGATGTATGCAATGGGGACGGGTGGGTAAAGTTACGTTACCTTGGTCGAAGAGCGAATCAGCCAAGTGCACTTTTTCGAGGAGCTCTTGGGTCGTGTATTCATTGACATTCAATTGGTGACCTGGAAAAAGGAATCAAAACAGAAATGTGCGCGCGGGTCGGTTATCCTTCCCCGTCCATCGCTGTGGATGACGATTGGCAAACCGGATGAAAGTACTCCTTTCGTACCTTCCTCGTCTTTGAGCAAGACGCGATACTTTTGCCGGAGCACGCGCTTCTCTTCTGGATCCTGATCGGGATCGTATGCCACCTTTTTGCGCGGAGAGTCCATGCCGATGTCCTCATCTGCCATGTCTTTGATGTGATAGGATACGAAGAAAAAAGCCCGTTTTGAGCCACGTTTTCAAGCAAAGGCCGTCAATTAACGGGCTTTTCTTTTTGACGCGCGACGCGTCAAGGTGCCATATGCGTATTCGTGTCAGGGTTAGGGTTTATGGCTATCACGACGGGAGCCAGTTCACGATACTCTGTTTAATACAATAAAATGTACCATTTCCCCCCTACTCTGAGCTTGACTCTGCCATTGTCAGCACTACTTTATGATGCGGAGGGGTGGTGCTGGCTCAGTGGATGGGATAGAACTATTGCAAGCTGGAATTTTGGACAGTTCATGATCATAAAATACACTTTGGACAGGTGACTACGCCATAACCAGCTATGTGTTGAACTTTTAAACGGTGATAGATGAGCGCCACACGTAAAATTATGAATTAGACGACCCAGGCTTACCCCTGTAAGGTACGACTCGGCGACAGTACGGGCGCGTGCGTTGAGGCTTAGCTTCATCTCACTAATCTCTCTGTCTACGTCTTCCATAAATCTGGAAGGTGGGTCATGAGGCTTCATGTACTGCCGGTGCGACTGGAATGTAACCCACTGGATGATGAAATCTACAATCTTGTGCTTCAGCATCGACTCAGTGTGGGTGTTAGTGATAAGGAATGAAATATCGTAGCCCTGTTCGCCATGACCTTTCAGAACTCGACAAAGATGGGGTGGTGCAGGTAGTCACCTTGATGGGTTTTCTCCGCAGCACGATGAAGCCCTCCGCGCGTTGCATCAAGAATCGGGTGAACTTGTGGCACAGAATACGTTCGATCTCATCGGCTTGCTTGATCTTGATGCTAACGCGGATAGAGTTCACCGAGGGCTCGATGAGCACCCGCTCATTTTCATTCCGTGATATCGTCAGAGGGTTCAGCAGCACCTCTTTGGAGCCTCTGCTAGGATCAGCCAGCGCCAAAAACGGAGGATATGGTTATGCGCTCACCCGACTTCGACTTCTGGCTTGTTGTGACGCTCGACGACCTAGGGAAAGGGTGAGATCGCGCCTTGTAGGCCAGAGTGTCCGAGATAGGCCACTATACCTGAGATGGGAAGTTCTCCAGAGTCAATGCGGCGGTCAAAGTGGACCTGACCGCGGCCAGATACGGCCTCAATACGTTAGACTATCACCAACAAGGTCAAAGATTAGATTCATATCAAAAGACGACGGATGCCCACCATCGCTGTCGTGGCGCGATTGATATGAGGAGAAATCAGAAAGAGCGTGCGAAGAGTACGTAATCGCACCTCGAAAAAGCGGTAGCGAATCGCCGACCGTCGTTGCTTAGCGCGTCTTTTTCTCTTTGACCGCGTCCAACAAAATTTTCTCAAAAAAAGCGTGTTTATATCGGAAACATGCCCGTCGCAGTTGCTCTATGGTTAGTATGCAAGCTTCCTCTGCGCGTCTACACGCTGAACAATCACGTTAGGAGTACCGTGATTAAGCCCGGACAAGGCGTGGCGGTTATACCCCAGAGCGACCTGGTCATCACTAACGCCGCTCTTGGCAGCGAACTCGCAGACTCTGGCCGTACTTCTGTGAAACTCACGTACATGCGCCCTGTCAAAATTACCTCCGATGACGACGACGAGGAAAAGGAAGATGATGAAGATGATGACGAAGCCGCGCAGGTCGAAACCGTGCTTTGTTCGTTCACACCCGGAAAGGTACTCTATACGTACCACTGGCGCGTAGGTTCACGAGATTGAGCGTTCCCGAAGATTGAGCAGTGCACCCTCAATTTGACGTTTGAGGAGGACGACGAGTTCTTGCTGGAGGTCATCGGCAAGAAGTACGCGTTCCTTCTTTGTGTGTCTGCCATTTGTCGATTGCTCAATGTCTTACCAGTGAGGTCCACCTTTCTGGCAACTATATTGGTACGACGCACCCTCCTTTGGCGATCACGCCTGATACAAATTGAGGACTTTGTGCAGACCAGGTCCCGGACCAAGTGCCCTTTAATGACGACTCAGAACCTGAGGACGATTATGCACTGGATGAAGTCAGCTCTGACGTTGAGATGAATCCTGAGGATTTGGTCGACCTTCCTAGCGATGAGGACGAGGATGAAGGGTAGGTCCCCCAATGCTCCGCTTGTCTCCTGCAATGACTCATGGTAACGTCTCTCGTCATGTAGACGCTTTGAGGAGGTCGACTCTGACCACGAAGCAGAACCTGTGAAATCAGCGAAGCGCCCGAGGGAGTCTGACCCGACAGAGCATGAACCAGTGACTAGTGATAAAGTCTCAAAGAAGAAAGCCAAAAAATTGAAGGCGGAGAATGGGGCTGCTGCTCCTGCGCCTGCAGAAGTTGCCCCCGAGGCTCCAAAAAAGGGCGAAAAAAAGGACAAAAAGGGGAAGAAAGGTGCCGAATCCAAAGAAGGTGACGCCAAAAATGTGGAAGGCGATGCAAAACAAAAGCAGGGCGATAAAGACAACGTACGCGAGCTCCCCAACGGCTTGAAGATTCAGGATGCCAAGCCTGGGGATGGCCCTCAGGCAAAGAAAGGCATGAAGATCTCTATGCGTTACATTGGAAAGCTGCCGAATGGCAAGGTCTTCGATTCGAATACCAAGGGGAAGCCAGTAAGACGTCCCGCACTGCCTGTACTCACGAAAGACTCATGTGATCGCCCATCTTCACAGTTCACATTCAGGCTGGGGGCCGGTGAGGTGATCAAAGGTATGTAATCGAAGGTGTCACATTCTTCACGAATCTTCATGCTTTTGCCCCAAGGCTGGGACGAGGGCATCGCTGGGATGAAAGTTGGCGGCGAGCGTCTCTTGATCATACCCCCCTCGTTGGGTTACGGCAACCGCAAGATGGACGGCATCCCACCAAACTCGACTCTCAGATTCGGTGAGCCAGCCAATCGGTTGTCCATCTGTTCTTTCCTTTTGGAGCTAATTGCGTCGTGTCAGAGGTCAAGCTCGTCGACATGAAGTGATGGCACGACAATCATGATGACCATTTCAAATCAGGCTCCTGCTTATTAGAGCAGATCTACGTAGTGCTTCATTTACGTACAAAAAAACGACCTTTGAGCAGTGTTGATGCTCCTAGCCAATAACTGATTGATGCCGAAAAACACCGGTTTCTCAGATCATAAGCGAGCGGACCTGTAAGTGTTTGATTACCCCCGGAAAAGTCGCGCATCTAGAGATAATATGATAACACTCGGATCCACGAGAGCGTAATGCCTGCTGGTGGCTGCTGGCCACCCTTGATTGCACAAGGGCTCGGGCAGCATATCACAGCCCTTACTACGAAACCTCTATGGTCTATGGGAAATGTCCATGGACTGGGACCTGATCGTTTCGAGCCTGTTCTACGCCCTCCCAGCCCGACCTAGGCATCAAATGTTCAAATAGTTCATGAGTCGACCAATGAGAACAGCCGCTAGTCCGGAACTTGAGGATAGATCCTTCAAACACCCACGCCTGTGCACGGGTCCACTGACCGATCGAGCACCACTGATGTGCCAAATAGCAAATAGGCGTCTACGCCTAGAATTCCAAGCTACCAAACAGTCGGAATGCGCAACCACCACTGCTATATCTTTTTCCCTGGAACCGTCTAGACCTCTCCGAAAGTTTCAAGTGATATGCGGAATCCGTCGAATAAAGCTCGTAAGTTGGTCGTTGGTCGGCACCCACGTCGCGTTATACACATGTTCACCCGCCGGCGATCGGGCCTCAACGTCATTGTCGCGTTGAGCCACCGCTTGAGGACGTCTTCAAACCTCCACACTTACGGAGCCGAGACACCCCATGTGTTAATCTGTTGAAGGGGCTCGTGACCACCTAAGGGAGTGGCGCATCCGACGACCCTGAATGATTCGATCATCATCAGGGGTTCAAAGCGTGTATGATCACCAAAAATAAAACAAAAAACGATGATGATGAGCATGATTGCGAGATATGAGCGCTACTGTAAGTCTGGTCGTTGAGAGAAAAGGCTCAAGGTTTCGGAACATGTAGATAACATGACCGTAACCGATAACCTACTAGTACTTCCCGAAGGGTTCAAATTAAGCGGCTCATCGCTGGCGTGATCCGGGTGTTCTTCGAAAGATGCTGGTACTGCAGCGTAACGTATGCACGTGACCTCGTACCGAGCGTCCAAGACGGGTCATCTAAAATCCTGTGGTAGTACTCGCTACAAGGGCCGAGAGCGAGAAACAGGGCGGAGGGGGAGGGAAAAATTTGATGGGATGTTGACGGGGTGGTTTAGAGGTCATGATCGCGACCTTCGCCTATCTCTAAGCTCAGAATGTCCTAGTTTCCGTTCGGCCGGACGTACTAGAGCTTGAGAGAGGAAGCTCACTAGGGATATTAGACCGAATTAAATCCAGAGGTGATCACTCCGGACAGACCGCGCGGAAGTCTGCAGGCTGTTGGGCAAGCGCGTCTGTGACACTCGAGTGGTTGCCAATAAAACCTCATCAAGACACAATCGGTGAAGGGGTGTCAGGCGTGCCCTCGTGCTTATCTCTGGCCGAATGCAAGGTCAGCAGTTAGGGCACACACCCCCTACTGTACGACGAACTCGTACTTTGATAAGACAACCTCCGGCGGACAGACGGATCGGTAAAATCTTGTGGAGTTCTTCTGTCTATCGAGACCCGTCCTTGTGACACACGGTCCGAATTCGGAGTCGCTCAGGGTTCTTGCATCGACGGGGACACACGCACGCGTACCATGAGGCCCGAGGAGGGGCAAGATGAGGAAAAGCAATTCGGAAGTTGCGGAAACGATTGCGAGAGGGGTAGGAAATTTTTGTTCTTTTATACGGTCACCGTAGGGGCAATTTCTTCCTGTTAAAGTTAGGCATGAATCGGCTCAAGGGAGGTGGTTCGGCTCTTTTTCATCGAGAATGCGTGGTCTTGGCTCGGGCTCTGAGTCGTTGGCCGTCGGAAGTACCGTTTCCTAAAAAAAGATGGTGGGGCAGGTGAGAGCGGAGATGAAAAAGGCAGTGAGGTGAGGGGTGGCAGGCCCTGCTGGCCTGCCCCATGAGGCTTGCGTTCGCTGCGTGTAGTACCGGAGGGCAGAATTGCACGGGGTCGTCTCTCTGTTCATTGAAATCGCCTAAGTTTGCGGGGGATAGTATAATCGCCTGTGCGCTTGAATAAAATGGAAGGAATGCCGACGGAATCCCATGCAGGCATTGTAGGGAGGCGCAGGGCGGTCCATCCGCATAGCGGCAGGCCATCGATGTGGTCGGTTCCATCTCAGGCTGGTCCGCCCATTGCTTTGGGAGGTTTCCCAGGAGCTCAGCTGACCCCGCTGGTAGCCTAGTGGTCATGTTGTTCGTCGTGGGATCGTCCTTGCTTGTTGTGCGCTTTTGCGCGGGGAGACACCGTCCAACCCGCAGAGATCGACGATAACCTTTTGAGTTCTTTGGGTCTGGTGACAGGGCTTCGAGCCTTATAGTCCGTTAACACATAGAGGGCCTAGAGATCTGCGATGAACTCGACGTCACCTTGGAGCGATGGGTACACTGTGGCCGTGACCCATCGTTGCCTACCGTCCTTCGGATCTGCAACGTTGACACGGACCGCGTCATTGGGGTGGCATGAGGGAACGGCGATGTGTGATGAAGGCTCAAAGTCACAACGGCGCAGTTGGGGGAAGGGGGTGTTGGGAGAGGGGGGGCGCACACCGGAGGGTGATTTGGACACCAACCGGAGGAGATACCGAGATCACACTGCTTTTTTGGAAAAATGGCAGTGGCACGAGGTGTCTCCCGCCCATTCTGGAACTGGAACGTTGTGGAACATGGTCTCATTACAGAGTCAGGTGCCATGACTCGGACGTGAACTAAACCTTGGCCCCCCTCGTACGAGACAATGAGGTCCGAGTTGTGCAGCTGACCTGACGTCTCGTTTTTACACGGGAGGGACACTCGGCTGGCTTAAAATTCAGCACATTATTTTGCAAGGCCAAGCAATGAAAAAAAAAACCCTCTGTCATTCTGGAACACGCCCCCCACCTCACGAGGCGTTGCGAATATCGGCTCATCTGATTCCAACGCAACGGAGGAAGCACCCCAAAGCGAGCTGATGGGTGCAGGCAATAAATGAATGGAACCTCGTCTCGACCGAAGGCGGTCATGGTGTCCGTCCGATTGGGCTTTTAATGATAGTCGCCGTATAATGGAGGCTATCGAGGCAGAGCCGCGCGAGATCGGTGAGTCTTCCTCCCCTTAGAAAAACACGCTGCACATGGTGCACCGCGCCCTATCCATCGATGTGTCGCCTCACGATGAGGTGGACCCAATCAAAATATATGAGGGCAATTTTTCAGACTCCTCCGGGGTTTATAAAAAGACCAACTCAGCAAAGCCCCAGAAATGTCCAACGTCCTCAACTGGTGGCCCTCCTCACTGGCAGGCTTTCCTCAGCGCTTTTGCTCTACCCCAGCCATGGTTTTCTTGCCGAGAATCCGTTGCCTCCCTTGACCACCTATCAAAGATGACGTTGATTACCCCTATTACCGCTCCCTAACCTCTGTCGGCCGCGTCCTGCTTTTCTCCGTGGAAATTGGGGGGATGGAGCATGCTTGGCGCTGTGTCCTGGCCAGCTTTTCCCGAATGGAAATTTTGGGAAAACTTGTGGCAGTCGCCGGGGCGAATTTCTGACGTCTCCCAGTTCAACCAACTGGCCAACCAACTGCCAGTCGTCCGAGCTAGTTTTTGGCCAAAGATACCTAGCCCCAGTTTCTCCTGATTGGCTCTACACCATCGACTCTCGAGAGTTACGTTGTGCCATGGATCTCTTCCTATCCATGGTAATGCGTCTCCAACGTCTATGCCCGTATGCGGGTCGTGGCCGCTGGAGTGCTTTACCATGGGAATGGAAGAGGCGCCAGACGGAGCGCCACGAATCGACGAGTCAGGTGCGCGGAGCAAGGTTTATCGATGCTATAGCGACGTAGAAACACTCGAACGCGGTGTTTGCGCTCGTCTGTCACCGCTCAGAGACTCTGGCGGTGAGGCTTGCGTTGTCCTTTTGTTCGGGGGGATGGGGACGGAGCAAGAAACCAATTTGCATGGGGAACGTCGACTCGTCGAGGGACCGCCGACGGGGACCTTCGTGTCCTGGCTGAACCCAACCGATGTGGAATCACCATGCGCCGGGGTCGTGGACACTACCCAAAGCTAAGTTCGCCACGGATCCGTAAATGGCTCACCCAGAAGCAGCCGTGCCACTACACGCCTCGCACCGTCTGGAAGGCGGATGGCGCGAGGCATTTCGAGGTGGACCGAGGTCGTGGAGAGGAGGCAGGGGCGAGCCCGGTGCGTCGGCGGGGACACCTTAGTTCCGGAATTCTGATGATCTGGTATCACAGTCTTTTTGCGAGTTTACTGTACGTACGGATAAAATAATTACACGACTGTAAAAAAGAATGGAGAACTGCAGACCCCGTCCTAACTCAATGGCCGTGAACGCGTGAACGCTCCCGACGGCGACTTCTCGGCATTTTACGCCTCTTCCCTGGACCCGTCATCAAAAATCCAACAACGCGTGGCGACCGCGCCAAGGCCACAAAAGCAAATTATAAACAAAAAGAAACATTACTTTGCCGCGAACGCGGTTCGGCATGCTCCAACTCCACCCCATTAAGAAACCACCCACTTGCCCTAGTTGGGGGGCGCCTCCAAAACACCCCGCAACCAGGGTTTGCTTACCCGCACCGTGGCATCTACCAGTGAGAACCCTTTCCCAAAGAGTTCCACTATCGAGTTCCATACCCAAAGACGTCATGTTCCCACTCAGAGTCGCACCATTCCATTGGTGGTTTTGGCTGTCAACATTCATGAAACGCTAAGAGTGGGACAACAGCCATCACTGATCGTAGTATCTGCCGATCATGCATCATGGGTCGTGGGCGAGATCATACTCGTCAAGGTATGCTCACCAGGTCGCAGGTATGTCTCACACCTGGGCACAGCCATGTATGTTAATGAAGAGTACGCGTTGGTGGTGGAAAGTTGAATTCGCGATCGGTAGACCTTTACTCTCTAGAGACCTATAAATCTATCATCGCATTGGTGATACGGTAAGTCGTACTATTTACTCTATTCCTTTGCTTATCCCAGTATTTTCTAGCTTATTCTGGACTCACCTTCATCCTTCATGACAACTCCAACAAGGCAAAAGCTATCCCCGGATCGGAGTGTAGCGCTGCTCATTTGTAGACTAGGACCCTAGGCACGACGACTCTGAACGCTCTCGTGGTGCTTTCACCGACACGCAGGTCTCAAAGCATGCAGGCATTAGCTATCAGACTAGGCCTCAACCGCCGGCACGGAACGAAGATGACAGCGGGGCTTAATGTACTCCGCTCCGAGAAAACCCAACAACTTCGCGGAGTTGATATTTTCTCTGGAGGATGCGCAGATCCAGGCACGTGCTACGTGCAAGCTCATAATCTCATAGTTTTCGGAGCTGAACTTGAATTGCCTACCTGCAAGTGATGCGGTGATGCGGTATACTGTATACCCGCCATCTACTGAAGGATTGTGGTGGGTCCACATGCCAATGAGAGTGGATGTGAACGCGATAGAGCCCAGTTAGCAGGACGTATGCCATTTGGAGCTCGGGTCATAGGTCCTCGTGTACTGTAGGGGGGCCCGCATCTCGTCATCGGAGACATATTAATGACTGAGTTCGGGCGTCTAGACTTATGTTACCTTCTCCTTGTTTCCCAAGCACGACCACCGAATGTGGACAATGGCACTTTGCCGTCTGCGTAGTACGACGACGAGCCAAATTAGGACAGGTAATCGTCATATGCGGTTCTAGGGAAGAAGGCACATCTGCGCTCTAAACATAGCGTGTATTGATTGGGGTGTGTGGACAGCATGTTCCATCGCTATGCGAATTTTCCCGGGAGCACAGGTAGAGAAGCTGAAAGCCCCCCGTCAACGGCAAAGAGTTGGCCGTTCACATAGCTTGAGTCATCTGCGTAGAGTCATTGGTGCTGTGTCAGACTCGGGCAAAGATCACGGACCTGAAGCTAGAAATAGTGCGGCATTCGCAATCTCTGTGTTCACAAGGTCAATAGCCAAACTCCAAGTAGAGAGGATGGAGAAGCGAGTCACCTTCTGGGACACCATAGCGACCCGTCGGGTTCATTTGTCCGATCTTGTCGGCATTGCCACGCTTGCGGGCACCCTCGAAGATTGGAGCCGTCATGCCTGTCTCAATAAGTCCTGGACAAAGGGCGTTGACCCTGATGTCGGTGCGCTGGAGCTGCCATGCGGCCGTCTGCGCGATTGAGTTTACGCTGGGGGAGGCGCGTTTGACGTAAGTGAATGATAAAGCGAACCGAACAGGGGTGCGTGTGTACGCACGCTGCCTTGCTTGCGCTATCTAGAGAACCTTATCAACACACGAAAGGGTGAGGAGGTGACCCATGCATCGGACTTACAGTCTACGGGGCCAGCGCCCGCACGGATACCGGCAACTGCGACGGCAACCCTTAGTACACTCTGTATCCTGGGAGACTAGAAAAGTAAAAACGGACCAGACGCGGTGAGGATGATGCTGCCGCCACTGAGAGGCTTTCCTCGGGCCTCGTTCGTTTGTTTCATCGCAGTAGACGCGTGCTTGACAGCAAGGAAACAGCTAGGAGGGGTCGATCAAAACGCTTTAAAGTCGCACAACAGGACACCCACGACAGTGCATTTACTCGCATGACGTTGGTGAACATCTCTCCGGTCGTGCCTTCTAGCGTACTCAAGGAGGTGATGCCAGCCTGAGCAGAGGAAACTTGTCACATGAGAAGGACGGCAAACGGCGAGCACGCACGTTTGCAAAGAAAATGTCTAGTCTACCTTCTTCTCTGAGTGCTTGTTGGCAGACATCCGAGATGGCTCTATCATCAGCAGCATCGGCTTGGATGACGGTGACCTGCGAGGTAGTGAGTACCACAATGTGATAGGATGGGAACGAAGAGCGGCGTTCGCACTGTCACGTCTGGATAGCGCTCCTCGATAGTTGACTTTAGATTTGGGAGGTTTTCCCCGGAAAAGTCCAGGAGGTAAAGATGTTGCGCGCCTACAGATATATTAACGTCGATGCTCCCATTGCATAGGCAAAAGCCTACCGACCTTCATGAGCAAATAATAACGCAGAGGCCCGCCTAGGAAAGAGGTCAGGACCGCGGGAAGTTCAGGGACACGGATGAAAGGGAATCACCCGATGCCTTTGGGCGAACCAACGCCAGTGACGACGGCGATCTTACCCCGGAGCTTGCCGTTACGGGGGGCAGTGGCGAGGTGAGATTGGATGCTGGCGAGCCGTGACACAGTGCGCTTGTAATGCTCCTGTGATATCAGTACTGGTTGTTTCGTCGGTGCCATCGTGAACGAGGTGAGATGAAACTGGACAGTGTGAGCCCAACAGAAGCTACCGGCTCGGCATTTGGTCGGGGTCACTTGAACCGTTATCACGCTATTCAGCTGACCGGCGATGGCCACTTGCGGAACGTCTCCTGCGAACTCACGTCTCACGCCACGGAACTTGTAACAGCAGACACATGTGCTCGCATTGTAGGGTCGTACTTGTAATATGTCAACGTCAATTACGTGCAAACTCCCAACTGATCCTCGGATCTCCGTCAAGCAGCATCGCCGAAGGACATACTCTCCCGCGCGGACGCATTCGCCAACAAGATGTGTCGTAGTTCTTCGTGGCGGTGAGTCGAGTCTTCCAGTAGCTCTATTGACTCGCACGCGTCGGATGATAAGGCACCACTCGCTAAAGATTAGGGGACCAAAAGTCATACCATCAGCCACCGAGCGCAGCTCTTCTCTTGTCTCAACCACGCTCTCGAACACTTGCTTGACGGCTTCGGCATCTTTGGTTCCAAAAAAATAAATTCTCATCACTGTGAAGTCCGACGTCTAACACAGAAACTGCGGGGGTACCCACCGGCCCTTGCACGCGCGTGTTCCTCCGCACATTGTTCTGAATGGGCCCGCCGCTCGTCGCGGAAGGACGCCACTGTGGCCTGAACGTCTGACACCTGCCTGAGCGTAGTTTCGTGCCTGCGCACTTCCTCCGCGTAGCGCTGGTCCATTTGTTCTACCTGTTGCGTCTGCGCCTCTCGCTGCTCGCGAAGCAACTCTCGCATGGCCCTCAGCTGGCTCATCATGTCGTCGTGACGTCCCCGAGCCACTTCATCACGAGCTTGCGTGCCTGCGTCAATTTCGGCCTTCCGAAGGGTGCGTTGCGTTTCCTGTTCCGCCCGTGTGCGCTGCAGATCCTCCTTGAGCTGCTTCAATTTCTCGTCAGATGTACCCTCGATCATTCTGTACTGTCAATGTGTTGTACGGGATTGGCAGGTGTCCGTCTTTACGCGTAAAATGTCGCACGTCTTATCAGCGGGTGTGATCTATAGCGTAATATGTGAATGTGACTGTACCTTCTGTACCTTGCCTAGACTAGAGCGTGTTTGTGCCGAGTGAGATGGCGGGGCGGCGAGCCAACCGAATGTGAATCCACGTGAGGTCTCTAAATGCTAAATAAAAATAAGGGACTGTCCCCCCTTGTTCCCACTCAGTTCCTACCCTCGTCTTCTTCACGTTCCTCTGCCATGTCCAACCTCGTCCCTCCCGCCTCTGCAAACACAACGCCGCGCTCACCTCGCACCAGGGGTGTGTCCCACATGGTGTGCATCGCACGTCCCCTTGCCCCGCGTTCTCACTGACCGCGTCGTAATTCTACCCACCATGATTTTTGGAACATGAAGCATTTCAAAAGTGCTACCACTGGTGTTGCTGCGAAAACCATGCGCAACGAGCTCAACAGGCTCGTGCAAACCGTGTCCGACCCGAACACAAAGCGGGTACGCCTCTCCAGTATTATTGAACAAACTCGCTTCTCATACATGTGCCCTTTGCGTTTTAAGGTGTTTGACACGGAGATGCAATCCTTCTTCTACCTCTTTACGCGCTATTTGACCGAGAAGGCCAAGTGCCAAGAGCTGTATGTGATCCCTACTCATCAAAGACGACTGACCACACCAACACTTGCGCCAGCGATTGGGATCGCATCAAGTCGCCCGCGGCCGACCAGATTGTCCCGTACGATAAGCTGCCCAAAGCTACCAGCTCAGAGGCACTGAACAAGCTTGCTGTCCTCAAGGTCAATGGTGGTCTCGGTACCTCCATGGGTATGTCACGTTACATACTACTTTCGGATGTTGACACACCTCATCACTAGGTATGACTGGGGCCAAGTCTGCGCTAGAGGTCAAGGATGACATGACCTTCCTCGATCTTACCGTGCGTCAGATCGAGCATCTGAACACGACGCACCGCATCGATGTCCCACTCATCTTGATGACCTCGTTCAACACTCACGAGGACACACTTCGCATCATCAAGAAGTATGCCAACCAGCAGCTCCGAATCACCACGTTCAATCAGTCGCGGTACCCTCGTATCCTCGAGGAGACGCTCTTGCCTTCGCCTAAAACCGCAGACGATGACAAGAAGAACTGGTACCCTCCCGGTCATGGTGATTTGTACAACGCATTGTACCATTCCGGTGTATTGGACCAATTGATTGCCTCGGGAAAGGAATACCTTTTCGTGTCCAACTCGGACAATCTGGGCGCTGTGTACGTGTCTGGGTAACTGATCAGCCGGCTTCACAATACTAAGACTGTCGACCTGCAGTGTTGACCAAAGCATTCTTCAGCATATGATAGATACTCAGGCTGAATTCATCATGGAAGTCACTGACAAGACCAAAGCCGATGTCAAGGTAAACTGCCATTTACTTCAATCTGCTTCTGTTTCATTAAATGTCTGAACACAGGGTGGTACTCTTATCGACTACGATGGCCAAGTGCGCCTGCTTGAGATTGCCCAGGTTCCTTCGGAACACGTCCAGGACTTTAAATCGGGTGCGTGGTATGCTCGAGCCGGCTTCAACTGTCAATGACACGATCACGTAGTCCGCAAATTCAAGATCTTCAACACGAATAACATTTGGATCCACCTCCCATGTACGTATCATTACCTTCTCAACGTCACTCAGATTTCTCAAGCGTTGTACCATCAGCCTTGAAACGGATCATGGAAAACGAGGGCATGGATCTGGAGATCATCATTAATCCAAAGGCGATGGACGATGGCCAAGCAGTCATCCAGCTTGAAACGGCGGCGGGAGCAGCCATCAAGCATTTCAAGGGTGCCCACGGTGTCAACGTTCCTCGCTGCCGATTCCTTCCCGTCAAATCGTGCTCGGATTTGTTGTTGATCAAGAGTGACATTTACTCGCTGGAGCACGGCCAATTGGTGATGAACCCGAACCGAATGTTTGATAACATTCCTGTGATCAAGCTTGGCGACCATTTCAAGAAGGTGCGTTATCCCGACCAAGATGAAGGCCATTCCCACAGCGATGTCTGATTTCCTTTTTTTTTTTTTTTTCAAATTCATTTGTACAGATCCAACAATTCCAGAAGCGGTTCAAGAAGATCCCAAAGATCATTGAGCTGGACCACCTGACGGTCACTGGCGATGTGTACTTTGGTCGAAACGTGACGCTACGTGGGACGGTGATCGTCGTAGCGAACGAAGGCCAACGCATTGATATCCCTGATGGGTGTGTCCTCGAGAACCGGCTCCTAGCGGGCAACCTAACTATGACGGTACGTGGATGCGTGTTAACGGACGTATTCACAGCGAGACCGAACTCATCGACACATCTTTCTAGGATCTGTGATTCCCGTCGGCCTCGCCCTTCTGTTACTTCTTCTACGCTCCACGTCTTCTACAACCTCCGTTATCCTGTCCCTGGGATAGTTTTAGATCTACGATACCCCTGGATTTCTTAACATTGGTTTTGGGCTTACGCGCATACACACATATACCGACACACTACAGACCCCCCATCCACTTTCTCTTTCGTTATAGTTACAATGGACGGTCTCTCTCCTGACAGTATTTCGACTCTTTAGGATTTGGGTTGGATGGAAAATATGCAAAGTTACAATGGGATTTAGTACGGTTCATTTCCGCTCTCGTTAGAAAATTCTTCCAAGGTTTCACCCTTTATCATACCCTCAATACAAACTATTCGTTACAAAGGTTCCAGATGACAAAAAGAAAAAAGAAAAACAGATGGAGAGCGAATTTGGTATTTTTAACCAGAGAAGATGGGTGCGTGTGTAAGGCGATCAGAGGAAATCCATGAATTTCTATTGGAACTTATGGAGAATTATTTTTTCTCTACTCGGACTCGGACACTTCATGAATGACCGACGCTGACGCGAAACCAAAGACGATTATAGGTCCTGTGAGTGAGAAATCCATGTTAAAGGGGTGAAATGTGGAGAGAAAGGACAGAATACCCACCGTCATGGTAAGGTTACCTGCGAGGAGCCGGTTCTCGAGGACACATCCATCAGGAATATCGATGCGTTGACCCTCGTTCGCCACGACGATGACCGTCCCACGTAGCGTCACGTTTCGACCGAAGTTCACATCTCCGGTCACCGTCAAGTGATCCAGCTCGATAATCTTTGGGATCTTCTTGAACCGCTTCTGGAATTGTTGGATCTGCCCCGAGAGAAAACGGGATCAGACATCGCCGCTAAGCGACAAAAGGGCCGGCGTAACATACCTTCTTGAAGTGGTCGCCGAGCTTGATCACGGGAATATTATCGAACATCCGACTCGGGTTGATGATCAACTGGCCGTGCTGCAGCGAGTATATGTCGCTCTTGATCAACAGTAAATCCGAGCATGATTTCACGGGGAGGAACCGGCTGCGAGGAACATTGACACCGTGAGCGCCCTTGAAGTGCTTGATGGCTGCTCCTGCCGCCGTCTCGAGCTGGATAACCGCCTGACCATCGTCCAGGGATTTCTGGTTGATAATAATTTCCAGATCCATACCCTCGCTTTCCATCACCCTCTTGAGTGCGGGCAGGTTGATCCAGATGTTGTTAGTGTTGAAGATCTTGAATTTGCGGACAGACTTGAAATCTTCCAAATGTTCCGAAGGTACTTGGGCGACTTCGAGTAGGCGAATTGAACCTTGATAGTCGACAATAGTACCACCCTGAGTAGGAAGACGTTAATGAAAATGCAGAAGTTCATAGTGTCAAGACGTCACCTTGATGTCAGCCTTGGTCTTATCGGTGACCTCCATGACGAACTCAGCCTGAGTGTCGATCATATGCTGTAAGATGCTCTGGTCGACTCTGCACGGATAGTGAACACGATGCGCGCGCCAACAAATGTTAGAGATATACGCACACAGCCCCTAGATTGTCTGAGTTGGATACGAAAAGGTACTCTTTGCCTTCGGCGATCAACTGATCGAGGACGCCCGAATGAAGCAACGCATTGTACAAGTCACCGTGACCCGGTGGGTACCAGTTCTTCTTGTCATCTTCGGCGGCCTTCGGACAGGGGAGTAAGGACTCCTTGAAGATGCGTGGATACCGCGACTGATTAAATGTCGTGATTCGGAGCTGCTGGTTGGCATATTTCTTAATGATGCGGAGCGTGTCCTCATGCGTGTTGAACGAGGTCATCAAGATGAGTGGGACATCAACACGCTCAGTAGTGTTGAGGTGCTCGATCTGGCGCACGGTGAGGTCGAGGAAAGTCATGTCGTCTTTGACCTCAAGCGCACTCTTCGCACCAGTCATACCTATAGAAAAAGACAGCCAGTTCAGACAGAGCGTTCCAACGCGACGGGGTTAATACATACCCATAGATGTACCGAGACCACCATTGACCTTGAGAACGGCTAGCTTGCTGAGAGCGGACGAGTCCTTGGGTTTCGGGAGTGTGTTGTAAGGCACGATCTGGTCATCACTAGGCGACTTGATACGGTCCCAGTCCCTGTGTACGAGAGTTAGCGATAACGCATACGCTATGACAGAAAGGGGCCGGGCTGACAATTCTTGAGCCTGGGCGCGTTCAGAAAGATAGCGAGTGAAGAGATAGAAAAAGGACTGCATTTCCGTGTCAAAAGTCTGAATTTGAGATGAAAGGAAACGATCATCAATAACAATGCGGGTTAGATCGTAGTCACAGAACTCGCCTTTTTTTGCTGGAGGTTTTGGACGGTGTTGACGAGTTGGGAGAGTTCATTGCGCATCGCCTT
>Ga0307512_10002280_pt1 | contig 24809 bp, 35 predicted proteins | sample 14_EM_MG_FD_200267 | JGI IMG/M metagenome (GOLD analysis project Ga0307512, IMG submission 200267) | Populus trichocarpa ectomycorrhiza microbial communities from riparian zone in the Pacific Northwest, United States - 14_EM | ecosystem: Host-associated > Plants > Roots > Unclassified | place... | reverse complement strand
AAATCACCAATTTTGACCTCAAATTTCCTTATATGTAAGGGGTCATTTTTTTTCATATCGCCACTGGGGGTCGAACTAACTACCTAACCCCCTATCCGGGATTTGCGGGCCGCGCCCCCCTTGGTATTAGGGAATATATTAGGTTTCACGTACTATAGGTGCTGTCGTAGTGGTCAGATTACCGTCAATGGTCAGAAACCTTATTTCTTCCACTTCCTCATCTCCCATGCCTTAGATACTGCATCATATGTCTATTCTATGCAATTCCAATGCCCGATATCTTTTTTTCCAGAAGAGAAATGGAGTATTTGAGGTTTCCCGTGTTTTGGAGGATGTCACATGTCACCTCTAGTCACGCCTGCCAAGTCTGCCGGTGCGGACTTTGAAGACAAGAAGGCATGCACCATGATGCACGTGATGCCATTGGAAGTGCGCTGACGCCGCTGAGCATGGTGATTCTGGTGAACACCGTAACGGTGCAATACAGGAAGGTGCAATGCCTCGAACATGCCAAGCTCCTCAACAGCCAAGTGCAACAGACCCAGGATTTGAAGAAAGGCTCAAGGAGGGCATTGCTGGGATGAATAACGGCAAATATCGAAACCCAACAGTAGCTGCTAGACTTCTTAATGTGCATAAACCCAGATCCATCTGTAAGCATTGACCACATTAAATTTCTAGGTATCACGCTCGACACTGGTCCGGTGGGTAAAGGGTGTTCTGCCACGCAAGTGAGCTGCTAATTCTCGGCAGCTTCCGCCCCCCCAGAGGAGTCAACATTGGCTGACTGGCCCGGGTGCACTCACTTTGCGTTAACTGCAAAGCCACTCAATTACCATGGAGTACGGGCGATGGCCACATTTATCACAGGAGGGAAGGTCCCTGGCCAAAGGTGGTATGAAGGATTTCTTCGCCGCCACCCATATTCAGCCTACAAACTCAAGGACAAGCTCATTGTCCTCGCTGGTGCACTCGAACTTGACACAACTGGCACCATTCCGGTCATCAAAGAGCGCATCAAGGAGTACCTTGATTTGCATAAGAACGAGTTGGTGCAAAACCCACGGTTTTTTGTTCAAGGCTAGACGGCAGCGTGCTGACTCGGATGATGGGGGAAATTACTATCAAGATTACTATAGCCAAGATCTCAGATCTCAGCAGTGGGTGGGGCCCTCCGGACTAATGTGAGGACGTTAGACTTAAGCACACTCGTCTATACTTCATCCTAGAATACTCATAACTTGGTATATAATGGAAATCATTTATTGACGTTCATTGATGTTCATCTTTTGTGCACCCTTTGACGGTCAACTGCCGCTGTTCAGCCCCCTCAGCGCCACTCTTTGGGCGGAGAATGAAATGTGTCACTGTGACATGTGCCTATGTGCCTGACCATTGACGGCAAATTCTGACCACTACGACAGCACCTATAGTACTCCACATGCACGCGAGCCGGGTGAGCTCGGACCTCCGATAACAGTGTGGTGCCTTGCCCCTTCTTGTTTAAGCCAGTGATGCATGTGATGAACAGACATGATATATAGTCATAGTCACAAGTAGAAAATCCGGATGACATCCGGGGATTTTCTCCAACATGCCAGGTTGGGCGGATTGACGGCATCAATCATTGATGGTAATTCCATTCCACAGGATTTCAACGGATCGACACTTGGTCTAATGGGATGTATATTCAACAAACTTCCCTCAACATGAGTGCGCGAGATAGTTTCGATGTCGCCACCCCTTCCTCGTTGTCTCTGCCAGTGTTACAGTGTTACACAGTCGCTACATCGTTGTTTGCTCTATCGCCATCTATTGCCTGAGTGTTGTTCGAATCCAAGCCGCATCATTACTGAAATCACAGAGAAAAATCCATCGACAGAAATACCATGGCATTATACAATCATGCAAATTAGGAGGCAGGCACAAAGCAAAGAATCGGAACGAGGACGATACAGGAAAGGGGTAGTAATCGAAAGTATTTCACGACTCGAAAGACGATGGTAGGAATAGCATTGGCCGGAATGGAATAATGAACGAAGACATGGGAGGAAGCCATAGTACGTTTCTATAACTGCTTTGTTTCGCACGCTGGCCGTCAATTTAACCGCAGGTTCACGATAAATACATGAAACGAAGAATGTTAGTACTAGTGAAGAGAATACATGCCAAGGGTGGACTAAGCGGCAGAATACAAGCGAGAGCAATGAGCTGAGACGAAAGAGGATGATGGGGTGACCGCCGGGTACGATCAAGGCGGCGACGCAAAACCAGAGAAAGTGGGGTGGGAAATAGAGGATGACGGGGAGAAAGACAAGGCACACGACAGAGGGACATGGAAGAAACCAAACTACAGCATAAAGAGACAACACTGAGAGGGAGGATGCAAGAATATGTACTATTCCCAGGGTTTACTAGTTCTCCATCGCCAAGGGGACAGAAATTACGGTAGGCAAACTACTGGGTACCGAGAGATGAACCATCGTAGACGGCTGTCGGATTGAAGAAAAGATTCAAATCACCTACCAGTAGTGGATCGTAATCGAAACTGAAGTCTCCGCTGGTGTTGCCAAACATCTCAGAAATATCAAACCCGAAGTCCACCATCGGCTCCGGCTCGGAGTTTTCGACCACATTCAGAGTTACAGGGTGACCGGAGAGCTGTCGCGAGGCGATGAACTTCTCCATCGCTTCCTCGACGACTCCCGATGGTTTTGGTCCCTGTAAAAAAAGATTTTGTAGCACGGGTAACATGTCTGTTACCCTTTCCCCGACGAGCTCTTGCAGGGCAGGTGCGACAAGTCGAACCAATTTCTTCGATAGGACCAGGTCCTTCACGCCATTGAACGGCTGCAAAAGTTCTAGCCATTGCGGGGCCCCTATGTCGTCTTGCCATAGCCAACATCCATCCCCGTTGATGGTGAGTTGTTCCAAAGTGGGGAGTGGAGGCATGGACGAGTTACAGAGCTGTGCCGCAGCTGAAAGCTGTCGATCAGACGGATTGCACGAGATTCCTAGCTTTAGGGTTTCACTATCAAGCATTCCTTGACGTTGAAAAATTGTGATATTGACGCTAGACGGGTAAAAATCTACGTTTGCTCGATGGAATGCCGTGAATGCTCCTGCACGACTGATCAAGTGGCGGAGCTGTGGTGTGTCCAAGGTTGGTTGGCTGAAAAAGGTTGCTTCGAGGTAGTCAAGTAGAGGGGCGTCGATTCGGGACACGATGGCCTCCAGGTACTGGCTGTCACCTCTGAACACCAACCTGGTGAGAGCGGGGAGAACAATGGGTGTGAGCGGAGGAGGATGCCAGCTGGCTCGGTTGGCCCGAGATTGAGATGATTGGAATTCAAGTGCAAGTTTTTTGAGCCTCGTTGACGCTTCCAGGCCAGCGACGATCACCTGGGGTGAAATGTATCCGGAATGGGGAATTCTCCGAAGATCAAGGTCGACAAGGTTACTGGTGGACAAAAGTAGCTTCCCTAATGCCGGAAATGGGATCCCATCCAACCCGAGTATTCGTAGTTGTGGCGTAGATCCGCCCAAGAACGAATCGGGAACGATTGGAACAACTCCATAACCCGATGAAATCTTCAGTTCTGTGAGAGACAGGAATGGCTTCTTCATCGCCGCGAATATACTAAATAGCGAATTTGGAATATTTTGGATCTTGATTTTGGACACGCGATCGTGCTGCTTGAGAGCGGCAATGATATTGCCCATATCCTGCGGTTGCATCCTGGCGGCCACGGAATCTATGACAATCGGCAACGCCGGCCAGACGTCCAGGTTCGTTATCACTGGTCGTTTCGTGGTACATAGAAGTTGCAGGTTCAATCGTCGAGGTGAAGCAAACACGACCTCTCGCCATTGTCGGCACACGTGCACCAGCGTATGCCATGCATCGACATGGCCAACTTGCTCCAAATAAAAGTCGAATATATCCAAGAGGACATTATCGGGCAGCACGCCGATAGTCACCCGTGGGCAGAGATGATCTATACAACCAAGCTCTGCAATCGTCCTCGAAACGCCTCCTGGTTATCGCTCACCTTGATGCTCCTCAACAAACATGCCCTTTCTCCGACGTGCAGCACGCTTTCTCTGATTTGAGCGCTTGACGGCAGGCATTGGGGACGTTGTGGGGTATGATTAATTGGAGATGGAACTAAAGTCTCGAGTTCCGGGGAGGCTGAAATAAATGAGTGACAACAAGTCAGGTTTCGCAGCAGAGCTACAGAGTGACTTTAGACTTACTTGTCGGAGGTGACAACTGCTACAGGGAGTCGCCTGGAGATTGGAGGAATGAGTAAGTAGTCTTGTCTCGTGGTGCGCGTGTTGTATGCACTTGTGTGGTTCGACACAGCCCCAATCTATCGTTGTTGTCCCAACACGGAATACAAACACAACACAACAAGCCCTACCACCATCCCACCAGCAAGAGGAACAGCAATGGTGACGACGACAAACTACACAGGTCATTGTGAGATCGGCGCCCGGAACGTGGATATGGTCCTGGACGTTGACGCGCTGCTGGGGATGAGACTAACGATTGCCCGCGAGGTCGACGACTCGGATGATGGCCTACCGCAGGTATGGTGTGTCTAGACGGGACATCGTGCAGGAGTTCAAGGACGATGATTTGAAAAATGGGCGAGCAACGACGGTTAAGAGGAAGCACCAGGACGAAGAAGTAGAAGACCAGGGCATCACGTTGGCGGCGATGACGGCGTTGGTCGTTAGACGAGAGAAGCGGCAGCTCGGGGCCTAGACCTTAGCTAAACTCGCGTCCGGCGCGCCGAACGCTTCAAGGTACTACCGCTGTTGCTACCACACGCCGAACATCTTCACGTCACCGATTTCGTCGTTATCCCTGCTGTTGCCACCGTAATAACCTCCTAGTCGATGCATCTTTGGTCCGACTCCCTTACTTTCGTTCCCTCATTTGCTAACGAAATGGCAGTGCTCATATGCGCCTTTTCTTGTCACGATATAGAGAATCATACCGCTCGGTTTAATGGACCTATTCTTCCAGTATACCACCATTGATGGTCGGGCATTTCTGCGCGTGTGGGGGATCAGCTTCTTCGACTTTGGCCCCCAGCGCCCCAAACCCACTTTGCTGCAGCCGAGCCTGGCTCAATCCAGACTGTACCTCATTGCGGAAGAAGCCGTTGCACATTCGTCGTTCACAACTTTTATTCCCCAACTGAACATGACCCCTGCGACCTGCCAGGCTGCGCTACAACGTCTACCTGCCTCGCTCTTCCCCCTCTACTCACCTTCAAAGGTTTTATATGGACAAGTACGCCACGCGCTACTCGCGCGTAGCGTACTTGTCTACATAAAGCCCCCTCGCCTGGCCTCGTAAAAGGCAGGCGATCGAGTCCCACTTTTTCCCTATCCTTCCGTTGGCGTGCTTTCGTCCTCGCCCGACCGCTGGACGGCAAACCGAGTCACCATGCCGTCGTTCGTCGCGCTGGACTCTCTCTCTATTGTTTCGCGCCCTCTCTTGCCTCAAGACCTTTCTTACGCTCGTTACGATCTCCCTTTGCGCGTTTTCGAACTGTCGGGATCGCGGCCTTGTCTTCTCTTTTCTCTCAGAATTCACGGTTAGATCACTCCGACTTAGCTCCTGGCAGTGTGGCATCAGTAGGAAGGTCGAACGGAAACGCTACGCAAAGGCTGTGCACGAGCTTGCACCGACTCCGAGTCCACAACGAACGGTATCCCACTGGACAACGTCGTCATCGATAAACCAGCAACCTCCAGTAGTACTAACCTTGGATGCATGTCTCCGTTCACACTGGTGGGTCATCTTCTCACCTCGATGCTCTACAACAAATACACCGTTTTGTCGAAGTATGACATGATTTCTCAGGTTTGCGCCCTTGACAGTAAGCATTGGAGATATGGTTGGGGTATGAATGGTTGGAGATGGAAACGGGGGCTTCGAGTTTTGAGCGGGTCAAAATAGAGGCTAGTGAGTGACATTGAGGTCCCTTCAAAACAAAGCTACCGAGCGAATTAAGACATACTTGTAAGAGGTAATTCAGTAATCGCAACATGGTATCACCTCTGGGCTAGAGGAATGGATGGTCGACTTCATGTCATCGTCGTGCGGATGCTGTGCTTGTATGTTCTGCACAGTCTTCCGCGTATTGGTAAACCCATCTCGTATTGCCCCCAGTACTACCCCTACACACTCTGCGATGGGTGTCAACACAAAGACCATATAGCAACCCTCGCCGCTCGACTAGCACCAGAAACAACAGCGGCGACGGCAAGCACATATGTTGCCATCGCTCGTGATGCCCTTGGCGCTACGTGCTGTAAATGTGTGGCGCACGTCGAAGCGCTCCCGGATGCACTGAGCGAGCGAGGTGCGCGAGTAGTACCTCGAATTCTACGTCACGGTGTGATTGCGATCCGCTCTGGTACTTCATCCACCATTCACGGGTCAAACTCAGATGCGTCCGGGCTGCGTGCGTCCGAATGCCTCCGTACTGAACTCGGCCTCGCCCCGCAAGAATACGCCGCGTGGGTGGGGACTGCCACTCGAACCCTCTCCGCCCACAGTCAGCGGACGAGGACGAAGGGGACCAGGGGTTTTTTCCCCACGCTCTGCCCAGACACGGAGAGCAGACAAGGACGAGGACGCCCGTTTTCCCTTGTCCTCGCCCTCGCCGTTCTTTTCATAGCCGGCCGCCTTGGCCCGTCCGAGCGAACAAACGCGGTAATCGTGCAGGATAAGCAGTGGCAGAGGGGGGGGGCATGCAAGAAAAGGGTGGCGTGCTCGTGGTTTGGCTGGAGTGCCCCGAGTAGATTTCGAGACAGACGCGGACAGAAACCTAATTACGACGGGTGCATACTGCCTCGCGCATCCGCGGAACGGATCACGGCGGCCAAAGCTCAGTGAGCGAACCCGAACCGAACTCGACGGTGGATGCGCTGGCAGCGCTGCGGGAGTTATGACCATCACCGGTTATAGTCCACGAGGTCGACGAGCACGGAGACAGCGTCAGCCGGCGAGAATGATGAAGGCAGTCCGATGTGCAGGAGCTCAAGGATGTCACTTGGAAAGTGGACGAGCAGCGACGGATGTGAGAGATGAAGCAGCAGGAGGACGAAGAAGTAGACAAGGAGGCGTAGGTACGGGCGGCAGCTGGATGAGTAGATGCAGCAGCTTGTCGCCCAGCCCCAGACTGACGCCGCGGTGGTCGCGGCTAAACGCTATGACCGTGGCCAAAACGAGAAGCAGAGGAACGACGGCAGATGACGTGTTCACGTCACCCTCGCCATCATCCCTGCCGCCACCATCATAACAACTTGATCGATGCGTCTTCTATTTCGTTATGTTCGATTTTGTTCTACAGTATGCTGTTCTGTTCTTTTCCCTTTCCTTTGCCAACAAAATGGCAGTGGCGCGGTGATCCCCCCCTTTTTCTTGCTACGATATTTGTATCTACCAGCTTGGACGGGACGTGTCGACGACACCATCTTTAATCGGTGGCCATTCCGGGCGATTGACAAGTCTGAAGAAGCGGGGGGTTCAAGTCGTGGTTTGACCTCGGTCAGTCGGGACGGTTATCACGACTCGGATGATCCATCATCAAATTGCCCCTCGGCAGGAGTACGAGAGATGACTTTTGAGAGCAAACCCTTCTCAGTTGTTACGTTCGGTACGATGTCGTCACCCCTCGCGTCGTCGTCATCGTCCCACATGTACAAGTCGGCAAGCCATTCTTCGCTCTATTCCCGCCCATCGAAGACCGTCGAACTATTGTCCTTTTTTTACCAATATTAGTACACGGAACAAAGAAAAACAAAGAAGCCCAGTGGATGATAATATGTACCAGTACACCCTGCGCCGTAATACAATTACAATTACACAAACTAAGGTGAAAACACCCACGAACGCAGGGCAGTACCCAAGAAGGGATAGACAAAACAATTGAATAAAAGGTGGGGAAGGCATGCGGCTCAAGAGGAGTCTGGAAAGATCGTCGCGTCAGAAGGGCGTACAGTACAGTACAAGTGTGCGCGTAGGTTAGCAACGGGTCGAAGTTCTGCTGTTCTCGAGCGAGCGAGCGCCCTCAGTCAGTTCTGGGTAGGTCTGTCAACGGTGGGTGAATGATCCGGAGTCCGATGGTTTTGAAGAATTGCCAAAAAAAAAAAAAAAGGTCTCGAACACATGAGCTCTCCTGTGTGTTGTCGTACTTGGGACCGCCTTTGAACATACAGTATGAGTCAGAGATAAGAGAACACACAGCACGAGGCAAGTCAGAGATTGAAGAAATGGCGATACACACAAAGTCCAGTCAAAGGTCCAAATCGGGGTTGGTCCCATCCACGGTCACGCATCACGTAACTCGTGACGGGCGGAGTTTTTTTTTTTTTGTCATCAACAACGACAACGAGATATTGGAAATTACGTTAATCGGTGTCGTGTCGATGTCAACTTAAGCGGGGCGCAAATAACTCGTCTTACTGGCGTCTTTTCTTTCACGGCACCAAGACTAAGTGAAAATGCATTTCCACATGTTTTTCGAAAACGGCCATGACGAAACAGCATCTGCCAATTTGTCTTGCGGATTGTGTTTACAGTTATCGGTTAGCTCGATGCCGTCACTTCTGCCAGTTGGTGTTATTATCGCTCGCTTCCAATCCCCCCAACTATCGTCGGATTGTCGTTGTTCGAATATACGCCGCATTGACAACTGAGAAGCAAGGCCGATGGGCCGAAATACCATTTGCATCATACAATTATACAAATTAGGAGACAGACACAAAGTAACACTATTGAAGCAGATCAGAACGAGGACAATAGAGAGAGAGAAAAGGGAGATAGTAATCGAATATTGCACGACTGGAGAAAGACAATGGTAGAAATAGCAACAACCAAAAAAAAAAAAAATGAGAGGCGAAGAGTGAAGAAATGGACAGAACAAAGATACGTCTCTAGAAGGTGAAGGGACACGAGTGGGCTGGTTTGTTTGTGTGCTGTCCATCAAAGGTATCCGGGGAACCACGATCAATATACGAGACAAAGGAATGTTGTTGGTGAGAATACATGCCCAGGGGTGAGCCAGGCAACAGCACACAGGCAAACGCAACGGGTTGAGGCGAAGGAAAACGATGAAGCGATGAGGTGATGGCACGATCAACACAAGGACACAAAAACGTAAGACGTGGGGACGGAAATGTAGGATGACGAGAGACGAGGCACACACGAGTGAGTAGATGGAAGAAACCAAGCCAACACGTAGAGACAACACTGAGGGAGGAGGATGCGGGAGACTTGAATGAATATGTACTAATCCCAGGGTTTAGTTCACCATCGCCGAGGGGATAGATATTACGGTAGGACGGTAGGAAAACTACTTGATATCGAGAGATGAGCCGTCGTGCACGGCCGTCGGATCGAAGAAAAGATTCATATCACCCAGCGTATCGGCATCGAAACTGAAGTCTCCGGTGGTGTTGCCAAACATGTCATTCACATCAAACCCGAAGTCTGGCATCGACCCCGGCCCTGCTGATGGTGGTGGGGGTGCGGGCGTATGTAATGGACCAGATGCCGTCGGTGGTCGCTGGGGATTCATCGGCGGCGCGGGATTATGAAGCGGTGTAGGTGTCGATGCGGGTGGTGGATTCAGCGGCTGGTTGAGTTCACCCTCGCCCTCTTTGCCACCCGGCTTCGGCGGCATGTTCATCCCTGGTTGGCCAGGAGGTAACATATGGCCACCTATCGTTTTCGGCGGTTGACCTGGCTGACCCGGCTGAGGCGGGCCAAGCTGTCCATGTAGACGGTTAGGCATTGCACCAGGCCCGGCAGGCCCACGCATGTGAACTTGTGATTGTGGATCCCCCGGTCCGCCTTTGTGCTGCTGCTGTAGCTGCTGCTGATTCATCATCCCTGGTCGATACTGGCCTTGTGCATATATGCCCATATGCTGCGGGTTCATCACACCCAACGGTGGACCATGTCCCATGCCAGGACTCATCGCGTGCATCGGTGTCATCGGCCCCATTCCCATTTGATGCATCTGTGGACCAAATCCACCAGGAGGACCCTGCCCGCCAGACATAGGCATGCCCCGCGGATTCCCGGCTCCTGGCATATGCTGTAGACCCGACTGAAGCGTACCAATGGGTGCCATCGGGGGTTGCTGCTGTTGCTGCTGTGGCGGATGTGGCGCTTGCTGTGGCTGTGGCTGTTGCTGCGGCTGCGACTGCTGTTGCTGTTGCTGTTGCTGTTGCTGCGGCGGTTGCGGTTGCGATTGCGGCGGTTGCTGTTGCTGCTCCGCAGAATTCGGAGTAGCTTTGCGTTGGCGCTTACGGTCTGGCGGGGACTGTTCGTTTCGGGGTAATGTTTGATGCTGGTATTCCAGGTAAGCGGTAAGCTTAACCAACGTAGGAATAATCGCTGGAGGAATAACAACATACCTCCTCACCAGGAGAGGTGCTACTCCGCTTTCCACCACGTTGTTGCTGCGTGGATAACTGCTGTTGCATCGGTTGCGCCATCGGCCCACGATTTTGCAGTTGTCCGTGCGCGTTACCTCCCGGGGGACCCGTATTTTGCTGTTGACTCTGCTTAAGCCGTGCGGCATGCCCAATTATGTTTTGCTGTAATGACATAAACTCGGATAGGCGACGGCTAAGTGGGCAAGGAGACGACGACTTACCTTTTCCTCCACGGTCAAGGATTGGGCATCCCTATCACCCAAGCCAGCACGCAATTTGGCTTCGCCCATAACATCCGGTGGGTAGGAGTTAAGCTCTGCGTCGAGTGCGTTGTGCGAGTTGTCCATGTGCCGTTCTTGTCCTGGGGCCATCCGTCCACCCATAGCTGGACTCCGATGGGGGTTCATCGGGTTGTGTGAAGGATTCTCGAGGCCACTAGACGGACGGCCAAGTTGCTGATAGGGGATTGTCGGTGTTGGATGGGCAGAGCCAGGAGGGCCGGAACCTTGCGCATGCTGAAGGCCGTTCGGGGGTGGCATTGCAGGTCTGCTGAGGTTGCCCATGTGGGGAGAGCGACCAAGCTGTGCCATAGGACCTGCCGGGGGCTGTTGAGGGTTACCTTGTGATTGAGGGGACGGTGCTATGGTAGGAGATTGATATGGTGGTCCACCATTCGGCATTCGCTGCTGGGGACCAAGCGGACGCCCGACCATGCCTCCGGGAAATTGTTGCCCTGGATGACCTGGAGGGGCAGGGTGACCAGGTAAGCCGTTAGGCTGAGTGGCGGGGTTGGCGGGGCCATAAGGAGGGGCGGGGAGTGAGTGGGGTTGTCCGGTAGGGCCCATTCCATTGATGGCAGAGTTGGCCATTGGTGGAACGGCCCCATTCGGGAGGGAATAACGTCCAGGGGGCTGGGGAACACCAGGAAGAGGAACCTGGGCGGTTCGTAGTTTCACTTGGGATTGATGCTACGGGTGTGCATGAATGAAAGGGGGAAATTTTTCAAACAATGACGTGAGGTGGGATCAGCGACGAAAGAGGTCAACGGGACGGACCCTATGGTAGAGCATTGCATCGTCTGATCCCTGGCCGCTGTTTTTGGCCTGAAATAGCACCCAAAAGACACTCCACCATCTAGACGGATAAGGATTAGGCGATGTCGAGCGGGGGAGACGACGAGCAGAAGAGAGACGAACTCGAAAAGAAGACCTTGCTGAGCGTTGATGGGAGGTTTAGATTCCGGAGGGATGTCGGCCTCGGTGACAAGCTGGCTAGCAGTCTTGTGATAGCCTCGCTTTTTGCAGTAGTCGAGTATGTAGATGTTGAACCTGGGGAGAGGGGGGAGAACGCGCGCGAGGTCAGATTAAGAAGGGGGAAGGGGACGTGGGAGAGGTGGGGGAAGATATGGGTAGGGTGGGAGAGAGATAGAAAGGACGGATACATTTTATCGCCATCCCAGGTGGTTTGGTCCGAGTTTGAAAGGTTCGGTAGGGGTTGTTGAGGCGCAGATACGGATGAAGATCCAAGGGGGGGTTGGTTGAGGCCGGATGTTGCCATTGCGAAAAAGGAGGTGGAGAGGGGGGAGAGGGGAGAGAGGGGGAAGGAAAGAGGGAGGGGTGGTGTGGCGGGACAGAGAGGGAAAGGGAAATGGGAGGGTTGGATGAGAGTAAGGCAAGAGCAGGCACCGTGCAAGGGAATCGAAGCGTGCCCGGAATGGTCACACGTCCCCGTCGCCGATTCAATTCAATTATTTCTATTCTTCGCTTCGGTGCATTCGGCCCTACTCTGTCTCAATGTCGTCGTACTACAGCTATCTGGAAATCCCATCCACCCACTATGTACTTCACCTCCACAAGTCGTTTCACCTCTCGCCATCCACCCCTCATCTCCCCCACTTCCCCCAGATCCGTCACTACGTAGATAAAATCGGCAGGCGAGATCAGAGATCGTAACAGAGACCCGATGAGGAACGATATCAGTCCAATGACGATAACCGCCCACAGCGTGAACCTCCTCGCGCCCATCCCTGTCCCCGGTGGTGGCGTTAACCGCCCCCTGGCCGCCCCTTCACCCTCCTTCTCGCACCTCGAGGTCAGACCAGCCCCAACACCCGTGTGAATTTTCGCCACCAACGATGTGGCGTTGCCTGATTGCCCCCCGGCGCACGGCTGTGACGGTGATGCAGAGCCGGATCCTGATCCTGATCCAGACCCAAACCGCGAAAAAAGCGGATGAGGATACCCGTTCAGGAATCCAAGCAACAGCCCACTGCTGTTCGTCCTCGTCCCCACCGTGGGTGTCGTGCTCGTGGCCTGGGCTGCGTCCGGACTCTGCGGTGGATGCTAAACCGCACACGTTCCGTCAGTCGCGGAGAACCCCCCCAAAATGGAATGCGTGCCTTGCTCGAGGTCTCCTCGTTTCCCTCTTTATCTCTCGCATCCCTACTCTCCTCCCTCTCCTCAAGCCTCGCCACCGCCACTTCCTCTGATACCGCACTTGGTTCCACAAGAAAGTTCGCAACCGCGGTCGCGGTGCGCAGTTCCGTCGGTAATCCGTCGGTCGCATTTTCACCAGAATGTCTGAGTGTGGCGAGCAAAAGCAAGTGCCACAGCACCCATGATACGTTTCGTCAGCCCCCGAAACCATCAAAAAAAAACCCAAATCGTGGCGTCCGCGCACGCAGCTTACGCACCTTGATAGCACCGCCATCCACGCCACCCGATCATCCTGCAGCTCCTCTCTCCCAACGCTTGTTAGTGACTCCTTCTCCCCCTCCACCTCCACAACGACCCCATCGATCATGACCGTCGCGCCACCCCCCCTCGCCTTCTCCCCCCCTCCGACAGCAAGTGACGGCGTGGTCGGTTGAATCTCTACTTCGATCACCGCCCCTCTTTCGCACAGTTCGAGCATCCATTGAGGCTTTGGCGGCGGTGCCCGTGTCTCCCCAGTCAGCGGGTCTAGCAATGTCGAGATCTGCGTCTGCGCAGTCGGAAGCGCCAACCGCAGCAGATGCCGTGGTGGGTAGTCGACCGCCAGCCCTGACGAATGAAGTGGCGAGGATGGCAGCGTGTGTACCGTGTGCTTGAGAGGTAAGAAAGGCGGCTCTGACTGTACCGCAGCTTGCGCGGTGGCGGTAGTACTATCCTCTGTAGTGGCAGGCGTCGCGGCAGCAGAAAGTAATGAAATGGGCTTGTTTGTGTCGTATGGTTTTGAACGTAAGCGGACATGGTACCCCTCCGGGTACAGCTTGGAGTCGACGACCACCTCCGCAACGAGCAGATCCGCCGCCTGCCGCACCTCACCGCGCACCGTAAACGCGGAGCTCGTCACACGCAACGAACGCTCACTCGACGGAGACCGGCCCCCTATCACCGCAGCCGACGTCACCCGGCGGCGCATAGGCGTTGTTGTCGATGACGACACCGACCGGCTATGTGGCCGTACCGTCAGCGTCGACGACGATGACGACGAAGACGACGCAGTCGATTCCGACGATGGCGATGGCGCGGAAGGAGGAAAAGAAGGTGTTGCGACGTTGCCGACACCACCCGACGAACTGGGCGCGGCCGCCGTCGTCTGATCGAGCCTCGAACTCGCGTTCGGAGATACCGGGGGGGAGGAAGCGACAGGCACCGGCTCGGCAGGGACGGTGAGAAGCATGACGCCGCGGTAAACGCGGTCGTCTGGTGTCCAACGCGTCTGCACGAGCACGCGGCTCTCGTCGCGCCGTTTGAGTGTCCACGCGCCTGGTGACGACGACGACCCGGGCTGGTGACGGTCCTCCTCCGCGCGCTTGTCCACAAGGAGAACGCCCGCGGCGGGCAGACGCGCAAAGGGGAGGGACGACGCGATGCCCTTCATGTACGCCTCGACGGACAGAAGCGTCCTGACCAGAGTCGTGTTGGTCACGGCGTTGACGGCGGCCGGGAGCGAGCCCGCATAGTCGGCGGCGACCACGCGCGTGCAACGCGTAGATGGGATCGCGTAATTTTCTGTCGTGTAGGGATCGAGCGTCTCGAGGATCCACCCGTCGATAAACATCCGTCCGATCGGAAGGCTGTAAGGGTTGTACTTGGTCGTCGTGAACGTGCGCGCCAGCTCGGGCGGGAACGACGCCGAAACGCAGAACAGCGGCGGCGATCGTCCGTCCGAGGTTGATGACGAAGACGATGTGCTAGCGCCCGCGCCGTCCTTGCCGCCTTCGCCGGAGCCGCCGCCGCCGCGTGCGAAGATGGACGCGAGGTAGAATCCGCGGTCGCGGAATGGGAAGCTCGCCTTGTTCACTGCGAACGCCGTGTGTGCCCCGCCAGCGCCCGCAAACGCCTCCAGCACGTGGGCGCCTACGAACCGCTCATCCCACCGCTTCCGCGCGTCGCAGCTCGTCACCACAGCAGCAATCTCCTCCGCCGATATTCCTTCGATCACCTTCTCCCCCTTGTAAACTGGTAAAGTCGTCGAGATCTCCGGCGCGAGCTTGCGGTACAACGGGAAGCCCTTTTCAGAGATGAGCGCCCAACCATCTGAGACGGTACCGCTGCCAGTGCTCGAGCGCGAGCGCGAATGCAACGTTTGGAGGTACTGCAGGGCGTTGAGCGCATATTCCATTGGAATTTCGGAGGTTGAATACGCCGACGAGTCATTTCCGGACGAAGGCGGTGCGATAGCGGCGACGGCTTGCTGCGTCGATGTCGCAGCCTGTTCCATAGCCTGCATGAGATATCGTCCCAACGGGCTGCGGAGCCTGGGGACCGCGCCCGACCACGTCGAGTTCCGACTCTCGGAAGACACGGTGCCATCCGCCTTTGTTGGACTCGACGGCGATGGCGGATCCGCGCTCGATTCATCACTTTCTCCATTCCCATTCCTATGCCGCCGGCGAATCGCACTAAGCACGGGCGGCTGATCGAGCGGAATGCGCGGCGGCTTGACGCGCTTCTTCTTGCTGAGCGATTTGATTTCTGCTTCGGGGAGCTCCTCCACGTCCACGGAGACCTTGGAACCGTTGAGCATGACGACGCCACGTTCGCGACCAGGTCCGCGGCGCACGATGGCCATCAGGCGCTCTTCGCTGGCAAGGACGGCGTCGTGCGTCAGCGTGAGCCATAGACCGCCACCTCCGGATGATAAGCGGTGTCGGCGGAGGCAGGAAATCGATTGGGGAGGTGGATCGACGACGATGTCAAGCGAGGTTGCCCACGTGTCCATGTCACATCGCAGCTCACATTCGACAATTGGCGTCGCGGAAGAAGAACTTCCATCCTCGGATCGCGAGTTGGTGGACGAACTATCCGGTGACGTTGAAGTCCGTCTACCGGCCGAGACCTCGTACTCGATTCTGAAAAGGGCGCGCTCGTGATCATAGCGAATTTCGGTTGCTTTGGCGCCAGCTAGTCTCGTGGCCACCGGCGGTCCGCCGCATTTGATAGCAAATTCGCCGATTCCCGCGAGCGTCGTTATCATCTGCTGGGGGATGGACGTCTTGTTGGTCCAGCCTTTCGGATCAGATTGCTCGAGCAACGTCAGCAGAGTGGTCGTAGGCGAAAGTGTCTCTATCGCAAAGCCCTGGAGGTCGACTTGCGTGCGGATTGTGTTGGCCTCCACCTGAGGATTATTAGGGAACAGGTTTGGTTCATCAGCGGAAAAGGAAAAGACGTGGGCGGTGGTCGGGGATTTGTAGACGGTTTTGAGCAAGACTGCATCCCGTGGACTAGAAATAAAAGGTTACGATAGGGAATGCAAGAAGACTGCTAAAACCGTAACGTACTTGGCGGGCCACGTTGGTCTTGATTTGAAATGCCAAAGCTCCGTGAGTTCGTTGACGTCTTCCAACAGAATCGCATCCTCGTGTTGTTTGTCCCAATACGGTCGGGCACCAGGGGAAGCTATGGCAGCATAGAGATCCCATAGACCAACACCCACGAACGTGGCGTCGGCCTTATACACCACCAACGTGGGATCGATCGAGTCCAACTGCGTGACTGAGACACCACGAGCCTCGGTGGCTAGTGACGTTATCAATACGATACAAATACGTAGGACGAAACAAAAAAAACTGCATCCACGTACTGCGCTTCCATTTTGCCTCTGGCTCTTGTAACAGCGAAGAAAAGTAGATATAACTGCGACGAATTCGACCCAGGACCGATTTTTCTTGAGCAGCAGATCGTGCCCCGGTAGGGCGGGGCGGTTGCAAAGTTGTCCGTGATCCACTCGAACCAGACAGTGTAGATCTACCATTGGACGAATTTGTGATGAAGCTGAGATCAGCGGTGCTCGTAGCGTCTTGCAGCATCTGTTGAGACATGAGGTACGAAGTGGGATTCCGCTCCTCGATAGACTCGATCGCTTGGGGTAAACCGTTTAAGCGTAGTCCACTGGATGCCGAACGCTCTATAACTATGTTGACTTTGAGGAGAGAGTGGTCATCAAGGACAGCCGCGTGATTCACACGAAAGAGCAAGACGTTTGGATCGGAAGCAGAACTACTAGGCGCTTCCACAGCGCTATTGCGGTACGCCCTTGCTGACCATGGGAGCCGTGCTACTTTGTCGGAGGAAGCTTGCGTTGAAATTTGTACATCCCAGCCCTCGTTCACCGGGATGCTGAATTCAACCGTCCGTGTTAAACGACGATGCTCACGGATGGCGTGCAGCTCGTCTAGGCCTTGAAGATTATCGGGTGAATGGGTAGTTTGGTGGTCCTCATCCTCGGCAATGATGGAGTACTCGAGCATGAGCGATTCCCTGTTGAGATCGAAACGTATTCGCGAGACAGCGACGCCGTTCCCGTAGCCAGTCACCAAAGGAACGCGTGACCGCCTCTTGATGGCGGTCTTCAATAGGCCGAGAACCATGGCAGCCAGCTGTTGAGCTATGCTGCTCACAGTACCAATATTCCATAATGCACGAAGATCGTGCTGCCAAAAACATGTGATACGCAGGCGCTCTGGATTCGCCTTTCGTGTTGGTGAGTCGCCCGAGGAGGGCGATTGAGATGATGCAGGTGATAAAGACTGGATACACCAAGCGAATACTGCATGGATATGATCAAACCGATTCACTCGATCGATTGAGGGGCATTCTCACGCTTAACATTAGAGCGCACATAAGGTGGGCTTGGTCTAAGGTATGCAGGCTCATCTGGTGAGCGTGGAAGAGATGTGGTCACATCTATTATTGTCGTTGCGTCATTAAAAGTGCGAGATATAGTGACGGCGTCTCGAGGGCTTTTGAGGGTATCAGGGGTGTCAACACAAGAACGGGCCATGAGTGGCAGCATACGCACTTTGCTGGCCATCCTAACGTAAAGTTGGTCTTGGATATTCGAGTTGTAGGGTCAATCATTTCAAGTAGTGCGGCGCTGTCGACCGCCGGGTCCCACTCCTGTCGGAGTTCTGGGGTGGCCAAGATGGATTTCCAGGCGTCGAAGGGAATTGTGTCATCGGCCGTTGGCACATCGAGCACGACTCTGTATATCGTGTCTTCCGATTTGGCTATCCTGCGATGGACAATAACGTCTGAGAGTTCTGGGAGGGACGAGCGCCCCTTTCCTTTGGAGGTTAATGAGGTGCTCTCTCTTGGAAGCTGGACGCGTTTCCAGTCAGGGGATGAAGAGGAGGTGAGGAGGTTTCTGAAAGAAGTCTGCGCGTCATTAAGTGCATTGTACCACGCCTGTCGCAAGCTAGGGCCAGGATGAGATAGGAGCTAACAGGGAGAAAGTATACGATAAACTAACCTTAACCCGTCATGCATGGGGATGGGAGTGTCCAGGAGCAAAGAGTGTGGAGCGTGAAAGTGCGGACACGCAGCAGCGAGAACTTAAGCGGAGAACCGAGACCCACCGGTTAACACGGCGCGTTCCCGGATTTCCTGTCACGTTGTCCGAGTCATGCCATCGACACGAGACCAAAAACACGTTAACAAACAGCGCCTTGGCACGTGCCAGTGCTCCCTGGGATCCTCATACTATGATGCCACGGCGCCAGAATGGTGCCCATCCGAACCTCTAACATGTCTACGGACGACCCTGCACGAGTCTTGAGTATCCAGTCTCACGTAGCGTACGGCTACGTCGGCGGTAAGGCCGCCACCTTCCCGCTCCAACTTCTGGGCTACGACGTCGACGTAAGCCGTCCTCGCCTTCTCATTGCGCCCAGTTTTGCCGACCTTAATGTGTAGGGCGTCAACACCGTCGATTTTTCCAATCACTCAGGTACGCGCGCGACTTGAAGCGCACACAAAAACGGTTTTTTGTCCTCCACGCCCCACATCGTTTTTAACATGGTTTTATCACAAATTTGCAGGGTATCAACGCTCTGGCGGTACGAAGGCAACGGCCGAAGAACTCGAGCGCATGTTCTCCGTCATGGAGCAGAATGGACTTCTCCGGCCCACGCGAATCCTGACTGGTAGGTTTGCGTCCCGATAACGTCAAATCGCCCGCATTGGAAATGGAAAATGGGACACTGACGGACCCTGTCCAGGCTTCATTTTTGGTGCCGAAGCGCTCTCCATCGTCGCGCGCACTGTGACCAAGCTGCTTCAGCGTGACCCGCAAATTATATATTTATTGGATCGTGGGTGATATAACAAAAGTCCGTGCCACAAAGCTGAGCCATTGCCGGTGTTACCTAGCTGTTATTGGCGACGCAGGTCGCTTGTACGTCTCCCCGGACGTTATCCCCGTGTATCGCTCTTTACTTCCAAAGGCATCCATCATAACGCCCAATTGGTTTGAAGTCGAGTAGGTTCTGTCTAGTCAGTTCCCCGGGACGTGCCATGACTTAACCACGTTGACAGGGTACTCACCGATACCAAAATCGAAGACTGCGCGTCGTTGCGCAAGGCGCTCACGATACTTCACGAAACCTATTCTGTTCCGAATGTCGTAATAAGTTCTATTCCCGTGGAGCCGTGGCTGAAGGACTTGACCCCACCATATATCCGCTCTCCGATTGGCGATCAAGGACAGTCGTTGCTCTGCTTGGCATCGATCCGTGCAGCCAACGCTGGTCATAACGCCACGCGATTGTCGACAGTCTACGCCGGCTGTATACCGCTCATCTCGGGGTACTTCTCCGGCGTCGGCGATCTCTTCTCTGCGCTCGTCCTTGGCCACTACCACCCCCCACCATTAGGAAATGGCAGAAGTGCTTCGCCTTCACCATCGCCGCCGCCGTCGCCCGAATCCTTGCCGTCCTCCTCCACCCTTCCGCCTCTCACACGCGCCGTTTCGCTCGCATTGACCAAAACGCACGCCATACTCCGTCTGACGGAAAAGCATGCGAACTCGCTGCCCCCAGACGAGCGCACGACCACGGACGACGAACTGGACAAGAAGGACCCCGAGCGGCTCATTCGGCGCATGCGTGGCCGTGAGCTGCGTCTCGTCCAGGGCCGGAAGATTCTTAGCGGCGAGGCTATGGGTGAGCTGAGGTTGCTTAGAGAGTGGGAGGATTTCTGGGGACCCAACTGATGGGTAGGAGCGGGGCATCTACGTCGGGATATATATCAAACCGAAGTGCGAAAGTCTTCCATATCTAGAATAATAGAGCGTGTAGCCTAGTGCCATAGATCAGTACTGAAAGATTGAGTCCACGTGTACTCATACACGACTTGTGACTTGGGGCTTAATCCCTTGCGTCAAACTTCGCCCTCGAAAAGAAACAAAAAAACGATTCGTGATCATTATACAGGTACATCCCGTCGACACGTACGGCCCCAGTCTTTTAGTTTTCTCCGCGACCTAATTTGTCCAAAGCACGTACACCCTGCTCGTACCACTCATCTCTTGACACCCAAAATTCTTCTCGTCCCTTCATGATGTCGGCTAAAACTGCTCCACCGAGGAAGACCATGTGCTTCCGGCGCGGGGGATCCTCGATACGAATCTTGAATTTCTGGAGTAAAGAGTAACAATAAATAAAAAAAAGATGTTAAAAAAGCAAAGCGAAGAGAACGGAGACGCACGTTCAAACGCGAGGGGTCGCCGCCGAGCACGCGCGTGAGGTACAGCTGCTTCATCTCCTTCTCTAGACGGCTCGGGAGGCCGGGGTACATGCTCGAGCCACCGGAGAGGACGATGTGCTTGTACAGCTCCGAGCGGATGTCCACCGCCGCGGTTTGGATCGTATCGAAGAGCATCTCTGCGACGCCTGGCTGCTCGATGTCGACTAGGTGCGGCTGGAACATGCACTCGGGCGCCTCGAAGCGCTCAGAACCGACTTTGATCGTTCGGCCGTCGGGCAGCTAGACGCGACGATAGATAACCGAAGGGTCAAATCCCAGAGCGATGAGGGGGACAAAAGTGTGGCTTGGTTGCTCACTGTGTAGCTCTCTACCAACGTGGTGGTTTCCTCTGCCAGCCGGGTGTCCATGTCGAGATCATAACTTAAGAACAGGGAGGAGGATGTTAAGGGTTCTCGCGCGGATAGTAAGTTTTGTTTTCCCTTGCGCACCTGACGTAGCAAATCTTCTCCTTGATCTCCCGGACGGTCTCAAAGTCGGCCGTGCGGTTGAAGGCGTACCCGCGCATGAGAAGGAGCTTGATCAGATATCGCGTGACGTCTCGCCCGGCGATGTCAAGTCTCCGCGTGAGGTGAGGGAGCGCAAAGCCGTCGTATACGGGCACGATGTGCGTCACACCATCCCCAGAATCGACCACGACGCCGGTCGTCAAGCCTATATCATGTCCGTGTTACTTCATTCAAACGCCTCATCAAAGAGGATAATGGGAGGGTGGTGGAAAGACAAAAAAAAAAAGCGCACCTTGCGCATAGAGCGTGAGCACGGCCTGAATGGCGACGTACACCCCCTGAAATCCGTACTCCTCGAACATGACCTGACACATCCGCTGCCTGTTCGCCTTGGGGTTCATCGGTGGCTCGGTGAGCAACACCTTGCGCCCCCGCGGGTCGACACGGAGCTTCTCCGCGAACGTGTAATCCCACAGGTGCTTCATGTCCTCCCAATTCCGCACGATCCCGTGCTCCATCGGTTGCGTGATCTGCAGGTAGTTCCGCAGCGCCGCCGCCTCGTCGCCCACCATGATGTCCTTGATGATCGCGTCCCCGACGCGCTCCTCCGCCCGCAGGATCGGTCGTCCTATCACGGATGGGAACACTGTATTTTTGGGGGGGTTTGTTATTATCAGCGTTTGATTGTTTTGTTTTTTATGGAGAGGCGGGAAATTTCCTCGTTGGACAAAGGGATTGTGCTCACCGTGCTCGGGAAAGTTGGAGCCAGCATATCCGACTTTGACGAACTGTACGAATGTAACATCTCAGTCGCGTCAACGCTGATCTTCATATGGTGAATACATACACCGGTTCCATTATCTACCACCAGAGGTGCTGAGGTGTCCATGTTGTCGGGTGACTGTTTAAATTGAGTATCGTAGCCGCAGCAGCTTTGGAGTGATTAGAAGGCTTTGCGGTGATCGGGGTACCTTCGCACTCAGATCGGTCGATTACGGTTATCTTTTACAGAGCGGCAGCAGTCTGTTCGTGTATATTCGGACTACTGTCATTTGAATCAAAATAGTAATAATCAATGTAACAGCAACACCATGAACCGGTGGGTATCGACAATATACGTGGCTTGTTACGCGCGGGCGGTGTTAGACGATACAAAGATCAAAAAATATAAAAGTGGCCCGGCACCGCCGTTGGGTACAAACGCCCAAGAAACGCTTGTTCTAAATGGCCCATCATGAAGAAAGTAAGAACGTAAAAACATAAGATGAATATGGTAGAAAGTCCAGCCCCGCCACCAGGGATAGGGAAAAGGAATGACACTGTGGCTGAGGCACAGACCATAATACACAGGGGTCATGTCACGCCCCAACGAATACACCACCTGGCCAACCGAACAGTTGCGTATTGCAGAACCCGGAAAGTATGCAACTGACAACTCAAATGCCGCCATACGCGTCCTCCTCATCATAGAGCGTATAAACGGTATCACGCTTGCTAGATTCGGCCTTGGCTTCACGGGGTATAACGGTTGGTTGAGCCTGCGTGGGGGAAGAGCTGGCGAGTGGGCTACTCTTATGCTTCAACCCTGCCGGGGGTGGGGTACGCAAGTCTGAAAATTCAACGCTGAATGGCGAGGGGGTATCACGGGCGCTCAACGGAACGGGGAACTCGAGCGACGCGACGGGAGAAAAGGAGCGTTCGGGGACGTGTATCTCCGGCAGGGTCGGCGGAGTGGATGAGATGCGCGCATGGTCGTATAAAATAGGCGTGGGCAGAGGCACTTCGGTGTCCAATTCATAAGAAGCATCGACATCCGGTTGTTGAGTACCAGGGTCAGAGAAGGGAGACTCAGTAGGCGCCTTCTGCCCCTGCGGTGGGAGGTCGGCTTGAGGGGCAAGTGTCCGATCATTGGGTGCATCAACCCGAGGCACGTCTGGGGTGGGGACCATAACTGAGGACATGGGCTCGCGAAGCTTCTCGGTGATGTCTGCGTACTGCGCAGCTTGGAAGGGGGTCACACTAGAACGCGAAAGATCGACATAGTGAGGATCGGAAGCATCTGGAGCCGAGACCACTGGACTGTGTGGTCCGCTGTTCTGACGAACCACTGCGGCTTGATCCATACCACTCGATGGCTGCCTAGTAAGAGCCGGAGGGGGAAGAGGGGGAAGAGCCGGGCTGGTTGGGGACGACGGGTCATGGTAGTCAGGGACACTGCTCGAAACCGGTGAGGTCATGACATCCTGTGCATAAGGGGAGATGAACGGATTGGCCGAGGTTGGGGACACGACGTCGCCAGGAGAGAACGAAGGTTGACCATATTGCATCGCACCGTAGCCGGTCCCATAACCATTATTGGGATACATATTGGGTTGTGGTTGGCGGGAAAGCATGGATGGCGCGTTATTCAGGTGGCGCTCAATCATGGTCGGAGGACGGGGAGAGCCAGGACCCATAGCATTGTAAGGCCGGACAAGTTCGGGCTCATCTGGGATCATGACGGACTGCCTGACTGCGTCAGGGCGATTCCAGATTTCTTCAGCCAATGCTTCGTCTTCGTTACGGCGGCATTTCCTCTGAGCGAGATCATAAGTTACGGCAGTGCAGGAAAAAATTGTATGTGGGACGAACCAGGAAGTAGACAACGGCAAACACGATACCGGCAGTTCCGAGGATAGCTGCAAGAATACCACCAGCAATAATGCCGCCAGTAGCACCACTGACGGGGGACGACGTGTTAGTTGAACTAGGGCGGGCCGAGGTTCCATTAGCCGCCTGGCTGGAGATGGTCTGAAAGAACGTGAAGGTGGATCCTGGACCAGACGAAGACAGGGGCTAAGAGGGAGTTCAGGAAATCGAGTAAAAAAAGAGTCGAGGCATGGCACACCGTTGTTGTTGTAGGAGTAGACGTCGTCGGGATGACAGAGGAGGTACTAGAAGTAGTAGAAGTGGTCGAAGTTGACGTCGACGTTGAGGTCGATGACGACGAAGACGAAGACGACGCTACGGAAAGAACTGATGATGAGGTGGTAGCTGACGTGGTGTCAGCCAACAATCACACAAAGCAAAGAGAGATGCATACACGACTGAGTTGTGGAGGGTTCCACAGGAATTGGGGTCGGAAAATCGGTGGGTATAAAAGTAGCGGCAGGATTAGGGTCGGTAGACGTCTGTTGTTTATTAGGATTAAAAGTGTCCAAAGGATTGATGCCATCCCCGTTCCCATTGCCATTGCCATTACCATTGCCGTTATCATTTTGCCTCAAGTGTAAAGCGGCGCGAGGATGGCGTCTCCTGGGATTGGTGATATGCGACATGATTTTTCGAAACAAAGAAAGAGAGAGAAAAAGAGGGAAATAGAAAAGAATGTGGGAGGAAGGAGGGTGTAGAGACACGGACGCGAACGAAGAGGTAAAAGGCAACGACGACAAAAAAGGTGGGGACCTGACCTGTCATAATATGATATGATGACTAATCCGGTCATCTTTCTCCTCCTCGCCTCGCACACAGGCCAAAGAAAACCATTTTCATACTTGCTCCTTTCATCGCACTCACTTTAGCTCGCTGCTCCCTCGCCCGTTTTCTTCATCGCATTTCCTTATCATGCCTACATTTTATACCCGGAGCATCTCCACTTTCCTACTTCTGATATTACCTCAAACGTTGTCTCAGACGGGCGTCAAATGTCTTCGCTGTCGCAATGGCGACCCCCGTGTTCTCTGATGACGATTTGATCACCACCCATTGATGTTCTCGACACTCATCCTTACCACTCCGCGCGCTCCCTGCACCGCATGACAACGCACCCCCGCTTGCCTCAGTCCCCGGGTCTATCCCTCCGTTCGGTATTTCTCATCTTCCG
>Ga0307512_10002279_pt1 | contig 24813 bp, 39 predicted proteins | sample 14_EM_MG_FD_200267 | JGI IMG/M metagenome (GOLD analysis project Ga0307512, IMG submission 200267) | Populus trichocarpa ectomycorrhiza microbial communities from riparian zone in the Pacific Northwest, United States - 14_EM | ecosystem: Host-associated > Plants > Roots > Unclassified | place... | reverse complement strand
GGAGTTCAGTAACCAAAAGGAGCCGCGGCCAAAGAGAATAGAGAAGCTGCGTTCCTTTCTCGCCGATCCGAGGAATAGCCTCCTTTCAATGTCGCCGCTCCCTCTCCCGCTCAACGGAAATATCGAGGTGGTGGGAATTATTCCAGAGAAAGCTTCAATCTTCAAGTCGAATCTGTCCCCACTTTTGTTATATTTCAGCTGTTCCGACGGGTCAGAGTACCCCATCATCTTCAAGGATGGGGACGACTTGCGACAAGATCAGCTCGTCATCCAGCTCTTCACTCTGATGGACCGCCTACTTCGGCAAGAGAACCTCGAGGTCAAGTTGACGCCCTATCCCGTACTTGCCACGGGGCCGCAACAGGGCATGATGCAATTCATCCCGAGCAAAACCATCGCCAACATTGTGAGTGAGCACGGGACGTTGTTAAACTATCTGCGCGCGCATTACCCCGACGAGGGCAGTGTTGGGACATATGGGGTCGATCCAGCCGTCATTGACACGTTCGTTCGTAGCTGCGGTGAGCCTTTTTTCACTCTGTGGGTGGGGTGATAACCTTCATTTCCTGCAATTCAGCGGGGTATTGCGTCGTCACATATCTACTCGGCGTTGGGGACCGTCACTTGGACAATTTACTCGTGGCGCCAGATGGTACGCGCCGATCGTCTGTCTCGTTAATATGATTTGGTTGACCGAAGTCCACCATCAGGTCATTTCTTCCACGTCGACTTCGGCTACATACTTGGCCACGATCCAAAATTGTATCCGCCCGCCGTCAAGGTTTGCAAAGAGATGGTTGACGGCATGGGCGGTGTGCATTCGCAGCACTATGCGCGCTTCACGAATTTCTGCTTTACCGCATTCAGCATCCTTCGGAAGAGTGCCAACCTCATCCTCAATCTCGTCACCCTCATGGTTGATGCGAATATCCCTGACATTAAAGGCCGTAATGTACACGAATTGTTACAGGAGAAATTCCTTCTGGACCTCACGGAGGAAGACGCGATGAAGCACTTTGAGACGCTCTTGAACGAGACGTCTTACTTCACGAAAGTAGTCGATCGCTTCCACGACATCGCTCAATACTGGAGGAGCTAGATAACAAAAGCAATCCGGTGTTACAGCGTTCGAAGGAAAAGCTAGTAGGTGATATATCCCGATATGGCATAACCTAGAGGGCTCATGGAGGATGGTGTTAAGACAGGTCTGAAGGTTTCAGTTTTAAGAGATGAGACGCCTTTGCATGCAGGCCTTAGGATAATGAGTAGAGAGGATCGCACGAAGCAACAGACGCCACAGCACGGGATAGGAGACAAGAGTCTGTCATATACAATAACACAAGGGGCTTAGCTTAGGGCTCAGTGGTTATACTATCGTACAGGGATTTATATTATACAGGAGAACCGAGTTGGGTGGGACCAACGAAACCATCTATACACGGATCTCTCTCATCTCAGTTAGCCTAATTGTGTAGTTGTATCGTACATGTCATTAAATACCTTGCATATACCGGAAAGAAGTTGAAACTCGTTGGCACTCGGGCTTGAGGCCTGGGCTAATACTGGGTATTCATTACAGCTGTAAGGACGACACGCATGAGTTCATACAATTTCAGAACGAAAGGGATAAGAATACTCTGAATAGGAAGGACAACTGAAACGCTTTAGCTAAGAAATCATGGCATGGTCGTAGGGAGAACAGGACGTACATCTTCAGGAGTAAGTCGGCCCATCACCTGCAGTGACACCGCCATTGAGAGAAAGTACTCCAAATAGTCCTGGAACGCGCACCGAATCGTCTGTGGACAGAGTGGCATCCACCATCGCCGACTTCTTCTCCTGTAGCTCGACGATGCGACTCTCGATGCTATCCTCGATTACAAATTTGATGGCCTGCACAGGCCTATGCTGGCCGAGTCGATGAATTCGATCCATAGCCTCTAATGATACTGGTTTGAAAAGTAATGCGAAACAGCACAGCACTCACGAAATTCAACCTGTCAAACCAAGGGACATCAGACACGGTCAAGAGTCTAAGGTCACGGGGGAGGGAGGAGGGAGGAGACCAACAGCAGGGTTCCACCAGCTATCCATGAGGTACACACGAGACGCCTCCGTCAAGTTGAGTGCCACACCGCCAGCTTTCAGACTGACGAGGAATACAGTGACGTGTACATTGTTCACTAGAAATAAAAAGTTAGCCGAACCACTATCACAGCGTGGGGCTGTAGGCCAAGGACTAACTAAAATGTCGAATAGTGGCATCCCGCGCTTCAGGACTCATTGTTCCTTCGAGCCGACAAATCTAAAGGCCGCCATCAACCGACATCCGAAAGTGATGAAAGAACTAATTCACCGAGAACCCAGCACGCTGCAGCCGAAACGCGATCAGGTCCAAAAAGTTGACAAACTGGCTGAATACAATGCTCTTCGTGGTCGCATCCTGACTGCGCAGATCACTCAGCTCTTCTACAAGGGCTTCTATCTTCGAACTCGATCGCCATGTATCAATGTTCAGACGGCCAAGGATTCCCTGCCGCGCTGTTGCAGACATTTCCAACTCCAAGGCTGGTGCATCGAGATCAATTGTGAGAGCGAGATGGCAGACAGGGCAAACCGGCTACATTGCATGCCAGTTAAAGCGGTACGAAAACCAAGGGAAAATATAGAATCTCACCTCCACTTCGATGGATGCGTCAAAGTACTGTTTGATACACTCGCGATCGAAAATATGGCGGCATTTTGCCCGGATGGCATCCTCTGCAACATCCATACACAATCGGCATATGGTAGCCTCTTCCTCTTCGTCGTTGAATTTCCCAGCGTTGTTCCGGCTGCGAATTACGAGATCAGGATGGCAAGCCATTTGACGCATGCAAGTAATCAGACTGAAGATGTTAGAGTAGTCTGTAGTTGCCCTTGCGTCATCAGGTGTTACTCTATTTGGAGCAGTAGACTCACTGTTAAGCAACGTTCCAGTGTCGACGTACGTGCTGAATTGCCGCTTTGCATCCGAAAACAGGCTTAGGTACAGTTCCTTCTCCTCCGGGCTAAAATAGTCGCGCCGCATAATGACTGTACGCGGTGGGAGGCCCAAGTCGTCCGAACGCTGGATCTTTGTTCGCCGTAGCATGATCCGGTCCAGCAAGACGCGCAGCTTTTTGAATGCGATAGCGCCTGAACCTTGCATTCCATACTTCTGAATGGGGGTGAGGATTTCGGTATTCCAGAAACACGTGTGCATCATGGGACTATGTTTGCAATCTGGATGTAAGTAAGCGGGGGTGCAACGATAACAAAACTAAGGGCAGACGCACCGTCGCATGTTCGTTTGTCGCTGAACCTCCAGTTTAAAGACTTGCATTCACATAGTTTACCTGAGAACAATGTATTTCAGATGGTGATATGTGGCAGGGAAGAAAGCGGCGGGACGCACAATAATAATGGGAGAAGGGGTCACAGCCTAAGAACCTGATCAAACTGTACAATTCGCCGACTCGATTCTGGAGTGGTGTCCCCGAAAGGCACCAGCGATATTTCGCCTTCAACTCGAAAGTTGCCTTTGCTGTGTTCGTCGCTCGTTCTTTGATGTTATGAGCTTCATCGAGCTAGCACAGGATAGATACGTGAGAAGCACTGGGACAAGCACACCCACGCACAACAATACGTTCCCATTCGACTGCGTGGAGGGGTGACCTTTCTTTGACGGTTGTACCCTTGCGTTTGATGCCCGTTTGTTGCTTACGGAAGCAGCTCTCAAGCACGGCGTACGTAGTGAGGACGACATCGTACTTCTTCAATTCCTTGGGGTCGGTCATGCGTGATGCGCCATGCCAGACGAGTACATCCATCCCGGCCGTGTGCGTTGCTATTTCGTTGCGCCACTGCATAATCGCAACTGTCGGGCTGTAAGGTAGGTGGGTTGAAAATTCGATATTTCGAAGAGTAGAACGGATGGAAAAGATAAACGCACGCCACAACGAGATTGGGCTTCGCGGTGCTTGATACCATGAGAGCAATCATTTGGATCGTCTTGCCCATTCTGCATTATCGTCAGGTCATGGCTGTGAGAGACCTATAGCGTCAACTTACCCCATCTCATCCTACGAAGATTCAGGTAAGCATAGATATCATTCTTAAAGATGCGCTAGACTGACCGCCAACAGACCACCGGTATACTTACCGGATTCTTGCATACGCATCCAGTAGAGTGATTCTTGCTGGAAAGGTAGGAGGGTTGCTTTGAGCCCCGATGGCTGCTCCGCTTTCTGGGGATCCACAACCTTGACAACCGCTTCGAGGTCGCCCCAGGCATCGCAAAGCTCAGGGTGATGTTTGAGTAGCTGTCTAAAGGACCTAGTGGGTCAGGTATTTATCGAGCTGACAATAGAGTGATACGTGCTGGAAAGGTACGATGTGTCCCAAAAGCTGGCGAGGTTGAGGGGGCTCCCCAGGTCCGACGATTGCTTCGATGTCATTTGAAGTATCATGGAGCTCAGAATGATGATCGTACTGGAAGGGTACGATGGGCCCCAAAAAATGCTGAGGTTGAGGGGGGGCCACAGATCCGACGATTGCGTCGATGTCGTTGAAAATATTGTGCGGTTCGGAGTGATGATCGTGCTGGGAAGGTACGATGAGTCCCAAAAACTGTTGAGAAGGCTCCATAAGCCCGACGGTTGTTACAATGTCGCCCAAAGAATCATGGGGCTCAGAATAATGATCGTGCTGGGGAGGTACGATAGGTCCTAAATAATGCTGGGATTGAGGGGGCTCTACAGGCCCGACGATTGCTTCGAGGTCACCCACAGTATCGTGGGGCTCGGGGTGATGATCGTGCAGCTGGAGGGTGGATGTGTCTCCCTGTGTCAAAAGAGAGTCAGTTTCGAGAGCGAGTGGATCAAAGGAGAGACAATGCATAGAAATCTGGCGAACCTACCTCAAGACACCGCATGGTGGCCTGTGGAATACCGAAGGCGTTCACTGGGTCCGCAGGGATAAACGCGCGCTCGTAGATTATCGACGTCGGTGCTGAGGCATCGCGGAACTGTAGAACGTTGTTGGTGTCGAGTTGATGACCGTCTATCACGTCGACCGCGACACGTTTCTCGTAGACATTCGAGTCGAATTGAATATGATCAAGCTTGAGCGTAAATGTAGAAGCAGGCGCACTGGCAGTTCGAGCTTCGGTGCCGTCCAGCGGTTCGTTACGGATCACGGTGACGAATGCTGTAAATGGACCACGGTGTGTTACTGTGTACCCGTTGTAATATCGGTATGTCCACATGGCAGAGGCACATTGTACGATCGCGCAGTTGGGTCCAACAATGCTCTCGTGCGCACCATCGAGAGACAGAGTCATGGACTTCACGCCAGACTGACTTGTAACGAGAAAAAAAAGCGGAAGGCGGGAGGTGCCAACCTCTGTCATACTAATCAACAGAAGTTCTAACAGATCAGGTCAAATAAAGGCTAACCGAATACTTTTGCCTCTTCTCTTTGGTTTTCTTTCCAGAGGGTAAGTGTGAGAGTCGCCGATGACGTGAAGAACTCCTCCACCACGTTCTTCCAGTATGCAGGCTGTAACTTTTCAGTCTACAAGGCAGATTTGTCGGTGGTGAACTGGCAAATACTGTATGTGAGGGTGCACACTTTCTGGTCTTCGGTTGCAAGTCTGCCGCTTAATTGCAGGATACGGGTTAGGGCTTGACCACCCCCAACTGCGGGGACATGACTACGGAACTGATAGTGAAAAGAACATACACAATAAGATCATTGACTACACACGAACCTTGGAACTGGGAACCTAGCTGCTTGACCTATGTGAGTCACTTGTCGACCAGGCTCATCCTCCAACATCGTCCTCTTCGGCGTATATAGGCGGCCGGGCCTGTGATCCTCTCTTCCCTCAGAACATGAGCTACGATGAGTGCTGCCTACATCGTATGCCGTTGTCGGTTGTCTGATATCCCTGCATCTATCTTTGCCGTGGCCTGGTTTCCTCTGCCCTATAGGTTCGTCTTTTGGACCGGTGAGCATCATGGCCTCACCCTCAAAGCCACTATCTGGACCCACGTCCGAGTCAACATCGAACCCAATCTCCATGACAGATCGTTGCACCGCTGCCGCGGGAGCTAGTGCAGCACGGATATGGCCAGTAGAGCCGGCACTCGTCCATGCCCCTCCATTCACCGGATAGCGAATGGAGGCTCTGATGGTGGCATCAAACCTGATCGCTTCTTCTACTTCAAGATCATCAAAACATCCAACGGCAGCGCAAGACGTCCTCTTGTAGGGAAATATGCGATCTCCGGGGAGAGTGATGTCTCTTTCTTGATTGCCTTCGTCGCTGGTATCGGAATCCGTGTCACCGTGATCCGATTCGCCTCGAAGGGTTACAAGTTCGTCGTACTCAAGGCTAGCTTCGAAGTCCGGGACGAAAGCTTCCTCAAGCCCGACAACTAGATTGGAAGGTGCTCTACCCTTGCCTTTATCCTGCGAATTCTCGAGATAAGCGATAACGATGAATCAAAGTCAGGGCAGTAGCTACACTCACGTTTGCGGACAAGACTGGAATATCAATATATACCGCTCTCATAACTGCGCGCCTCTTTGTAGCAGGCTCGGTACAATCCGACCGTGACGGATCGCCGCCATCGCCCTCAGCGAGTCTCTTCTGGCCTATTCCCGTTGTCCTCATGGGCGTGACGAAAGCTTTCGTATGGAAAAGAAGTCCTTCCCCATCCTCGCCACTTGTGATGGGGGTGCTATTAACAGTAGAAGCCCTGCTATTGGGAAATGGCATAGTCCTAGGAGAACCTAGTAGAAATTGTTGGCCCATTCAATATCTTGTGGTGCCCACGATAAAGGCAAGGCTGGTGGTGCTCTCCGAGGAACGGACAGGAGCTTATGCGAAAGTCGAAGGACGAGGTGAACCAAGTGAGTGATGAAGCTGAAGCTGGGCTAGGTCACATTTACATTTGTCAAGCACGACTGGGAGGCGTGGCCCAGTGTTCGGCAAAACCCCTTTTACAATGCGCCACAAGCGCGTCTGTGATGCAGGTACTTGTCTGGGTGCGTTCTGGGTGCCCTGGTGTCCGAGGAGGCCGGCCGGGGGTGATGCCGGTAATGGGCCGGTGAAGCGTGGAATCGAATCACCACAGCAGTAACTCGATTCTTACCCACGTGCACCACATATGAACACAAAAGGAAGGGCAGTCTAGACAGAACAGCCGTAATGCAGGTAACGCAATTTGTATTCAGGTAAATCCAATAGCAATAGCGAATTGTTACTCATATAACTATAACGAGGCTACCAGCTCCTCATTTCTTGGACTTGGAAGCGCTTTTTCAGCCATCTCCGCCTCAACTTCTTCTGTCATGACCAAAGCTACGGGGGAGGATGGCGGCTCTACGCTGCCCTCCATGGCCACATCATCTTCCGTCTCCATTTCCATCTTAGCTTGCCTGTGTTGGGACATTAGAACACACATCAAACACCCTCCAAGTCAACGGAATACCTATATGACTCCCGACATCCCTGGCGCATCTTCGCAGAGCTGAATTTCTGTCTCTTGGACGCAGTGAGAAGTGACTGATCTAATTCTAAGCAAAAGGGACGTTGGGGCTTGCTACGCTTCATCATTTCATTCGCTCTTACCATCATTCTCGCCAAGTAATAAAAGTTGATCGAGTTCAACCCATTGCCTTAAGACATCCAGTGAACCAAGGGAATACTCGAATAAGAAGCGGGCGCACCATGACTTTGAGGAATCATAGAAGCGTACAAGGTGCTGGCCCATTGGTGACCTAGACTTCGTGGGGCGCGATTTCAAAACTCGTTGAGGCACCGTGGGGTCATCTGGCTCGAAAATAACTGCGGCCCACCACGGGAAGTTCTCTAAGGATCGAGAAAATAAATAGGCGTAACCCTACGAGAAGTTGGGGACCACATACTAGCTTTAGCCCAGACTGTGTTTAAAGGTCAGTATTGTTATTGATGGCAAACATAAAATAACGGTCATACCCAAAGTCCCGCCTTCCAGCATTTTGCCATCCTCCAGCGCCACCTGACCAGGTTCAGGGGCCTTCAACTTCGTCTCGTCGATCTTCTTGACGCGCACATTCCCGTCTTCGTCCTCGCTGAGCGAACTGAGCGAACTGAGATCCGAGCCATCCAATGCAGACGATGGGTTGAAGACGGACGCGACAAGTTGGGAGCGCGCTCGTTTTTTCCGCATGGCCTTCTCACGGCGGGTAACTGGCGAGTCTAGTTCTTGGATGACGAGCTTGCCATCGGGGTCCTGGGAAAGAGACATGTTGGGCTCCAGTTTAAACTTCAGTTTCGCCTCTGCCAAGGTCAGGGAGGTGGTGGGCTGGTCGTTGCTGGAGGATGGAATCGATGTTGGGGCCTCTGCGTTCTGTATCGCATCAAAATGAACTTCAACAGTGGTTTCCCTACGAACTACATCTTGACGTTCTGCCGCCCGTGTCAGTGATGTATAGTTGGTCGTATTTATGGCCATGAATCACCTTGCTCCTCTGGGGGTAGTTGGTCCATCGCTACAAAATCTCTGTCATCTGACAATGCCATCTGATCAAGCGGTGGGGTTCCGTTATCCTGCCCCTGGTCAACAACTTGTAGCACGGTCATTGCGCCTTCAGCAGGAATAACTCCAGGCCCCGCAAGGAAACGACTGCTGTTTGCAGCGAAAGTCGTTAATTCGTCTGTCTCGGGAGGCCAAACCGCTGTGTCATTGGGGACGTCCTGGCTTTTTGTGTCAGGCTGGACCCCAATTGTCTGGAAGTCTTCAGATGTACCAGACACGGTACTCGGGACAGCAGCAACGGGGGAGGTATGCTGCATCGGGTCTGTTCCGACTTGGCCAGGCTCTGACATCGTTATTCCAGGTGCACCTCCCTTGATGACTACACTAGGCGTAAGCGACACTTGGTTGTGAATAGCGCAGTCACGACAAACACGCACCCTTGGATCGCTTCTTCATTGGCGGTGGCAGTGGTCGGTCGGTCCGCGCCCGCCCACCCCGGCGCACGCCTGGATCTAGTATCCATCCCTTGTCGAATAGTGCGAACGAGGCTTTTGGGTTGATATCCGTCAAAACTTCCGCGTCTGTGCTAGGATGTGAGTGAGCCGGCTTGGCACGCTTACGCTTGCCCAGAATCTGCTCCGCTTCAGGCCCGTCCCCGAGCTCAGAGCTCGCAGAGGTTGTTACTGCTATCATCGCTGGGACTGGGTCCTTGTCTACGACCTTCGCTGGGGAGTGGGTGGGAATGTGCGTGTGAGGGTCGAACGAGGCATCAACCATTTCGGAGTCAGTTTGGGCAGAAGGTGTTACTTGTGGCACCAAGGCGGCGCGTTGCTCTGAGCGTCTTTTTACAAAGTCTGCCTTGCGCTCGCGTTTGTTCTTGCGAGGGTGGAGGGCAGGCTGCAGGGGAGGTGGTGGAGGGGGCTTAGCCTCTGGCAGTTCGTATGCCAGTAGAAATTGAAGCGGGTTAGAATGTAAAACAATACTGAGTTCGTCGGCTATGTCCGGGGAAACGAGGAGATCAAGCAATGCCAAAGGGGGTTCGAGGTCACCAATCGTCGAAATGTCGTATCGCGGGTGACTATTGGCCACCATTCCATTCTCCGAAATTAGCTCCGAAGGGGCTGAGGTTCTCAAGTTGTTGAGTTCCGCTAGCGCGGGTGCTGAATTTGACTTGATGCGCTGTGCCGCCTTGTAATATGGTGTCCCGGGTTTGTTGTATCGCATCGCGTTTTCGATGACGAGGTTCACATCAGCCTGGAAAGGCGCGTCAATGCAAAGGTATGAATACTAACAAAACACCGCACCGTGAACGCGCCGACATCCCAATACTCATGTCGATCAAGGTTCTCGTCAATGGCACCCCACCACATAGGTTGCGGGATAACGTCGAAGTAGTCAGGTACCTGTGACTTGGAGATGGGGTTCTTGAAAAAACCCTGGCGATCGAACCTGGGGACGGCTTCCAGTGAGTTGTGCAAACAGAGCAGGGAATGCACGAACGCGACAATGTTCTCGAACGCCATGCGGAGCCGTGCTTCATGTGTGAAGACTACTTGGTTGAGTACCTCCTGGACGACTTGCGCCTGCCCCAGTTTCCGGCTCTCACGTTTACGGCTGAGCTCAGCAAGGGTCCGTATGTCGGAGAGGTCCTTTCGCAAGCGCTTCGTAAGCTGTGTGAAATAGTCACTAAGCCACAATTGGGCGCAGAAGGGGGGGGGGGTCACACCTCTAGCTTCGCTACCTTCTCCTCATCCGTTTGAATACGGTTACTCGCCGATGCAGTCCAAGGCTCCAGGTGAAGCCTTTTTAAAAGGGGGGCACCTCTACGTACCTCGCGTTTCAGGCTCCAGTACCGACAAACGAGTTCGACAAACTCGCTACGCTTACGAATGCTGATCTTGTTGATGTACTGGAGGATGCGAGACAGGATGAGCGAAGGAACGACAGGTGGACCAGGCTTGTACGTCTTGGCATATGCGCGAGCGGATTTGCTTGACTTTGCTTCAGAGTGTTCCGACGCAGCCTCAGCTTTCAAGGCATCGGCGCGTGCTTCAAGTCGTTCTCGCTTGCGTACTGGTCAGCAAACGTTTGCGGCGAGATAAGGCATGACTAACAGGCATATGCCTTTCACAGAAACACTGGAGAGGTGGGGGTTCCAGACCAGACGAGGCTTTCATCGGCATGAGCAGCCTTTCTTTGCGTGCGCAGGTGACATGATATGCTAGGAAACAGGAGTTCTTGCTACACTGAATGCATGCGCCTTCTCGAATGTCACAGACAGAGCATTTCTGGGAACTCCCGAATTCAGGAGAGGTGTAAGTGAAGTAGGTCCAGACATACCAGCTTCCAACGTTGCTTTGAAATACGTTCAACCCCCGTGATAGGCTCCATAAAGACGTCATTCGCAACACGCGTCTCGGGAATCCAGATTGCACAAAGCAGGTGGACCCATTCACCATGGACGGTTTGTTTGAAGGCACCACCCTCATTCGGACAGAGAAAACAAGACTACGTCGATGTCAGGAATCGTTTGATGACTAAGAGATCTGAAACGTACCACGGGGTTCTCCGGGGAAACCGTACATTTTCGACACAACCACTGTCCTTCCGGGATATAAGGAACGCCGTAACAATCTGAAAGGGAGCTACGTTCAACTTGAAGGGGATGTCTTTACTCACGCGCGCACAAACCTTGATGCACAGCTAGATTGCATCCATCACAGAAAACGATGGCGTTGGTGTTCTCTCCTTCTGAATCATCACAAATTGCGCAGGTTGAGTCTTCGGACGGCAGTGCAAGGTCGGGTTTCGGTATGTTCTTCGTCTGCAGCCAACGAGGGTTAGAGCACAAATGGAAGAGGGGTCATTACACACACCAAATCAAACCACTCTTTCTCCAATCTATCCATTACAATCTCGAATGCCTCATAAGATACTTTGTCGAGCTGTTCCTTCTTGCGCTCAGCATTGAGTGCGTCAAGCCATTCCTGGTCTACCTGACTTGTCAGCTACATACACACGACATCAACTCTGAGAATCATGACCTTGTTCGTCCATATCATATTCAACCTGGACTGCGAGCTCACTCTCGAGCGGCTCTAAGCAACTAGGCTCAGCTCAAAGAGCGTTTCACCTGGGGAAAAGGAATACCGATGTATCGAATGTAGTGCTGCGGCCTCTCGAATAAGGAAAAATCATTGTCTGCCCTCCGGTAAGCATGCGAACCAAAGGAGAGTGCATTGACACACATCCATAAGAGCGTTGTTGATTGTCGTGTACTCCGGTACGGGTCGTTGAATTCTCGCCAACTACTTTGATAAAAGACACCTTGGGAAGGGATGCAGGGGCAGGGGATGCCACACCGCGGGCCATAATGAGAGACGCGTGCGCGTGAACGGACTCGGAGTGAGACGAGTTGGCAAGCGCCAGACCGGCCCGAGTGTTGGTCACTTTTCGTTACTCCTTGAAAGAGGCCACAATGGTACGGGGACTCCTGCGCACGTCGAACCTTCCGCAGCTTCAAAACCTGATCAAGCGAGACCCTGTCTCATACAAAGAAGAATTCTTACAACAATGGAACCATTACAACTCAACGCGTCAAATATTTCGGATCCATCCCGAGGAACAAGCCTCTCATTTTCGGGAGTTGGTTACGTTCATCTCGCAGGCAAGGAATACATGTGTATGCGGGACTCGGACTCATAAAACTATTGAACAGGTCGCACAATTCTATCCGCTAGTGACCGCGGATTTTCCATCCCATCTATCCTGCTTGCTCTTGGAGAGCTACGGCTCACTTCCGCCGGACATTCGCCAGAGTCTCGTACAGAACCTGGTCATGCTCAGGAACAAGGGTGTAATCACATCTATTGAGTAAGGAAGTCCGTATTATCATCCTTATATACGCTGAACGTCTTGTCTAGTCTCCTCAAGACACTATTCCCGCTTCTTCCTAGGACAACGTCTTCCTCACTGCGCGCAACTATCCGAAAAACTATCCTCACTGATATCAAGACCGCTAATCAACGAACTAAAAACCATAAGCTCAATCGTGCCGTGCAGGCCATGCTCTTTGGCATGGTCGAGCGTGGAATGGGTGGGACTGTCGTAGGGGACAAAGGTAAGCTGAGGGGCAACCCGAACATAAATGCAGAAGGTTTGCCGAACAGCGGTGACGAAGCTATGTGGGCTGTGGTGTTGACCAAAGAGCTCTGGAAGAAGGGTATCTGGTGAGTTTCCTCGGCCCCCCCCCTCCCCCGGTCGTAGCGATTGACAAAGAGTACAGGAATGATGCCAAGTCTGTCGCCATTGTGGCATTGGGGTGCCTTCACCCTGCCACTAAGGTCCAAAGTGCGTGTTTGCACTTCTTCCTCGGCAGCGACGAGGAATCCGAGAATAGTGATGAGAGCGACGATGATGTACGTTCATGCTTTATAAATAAGATTATCTCCTCAATTCACCTCTAGCAGACCATTGACGTCAAATCACTCGAGCACAAACGCGAAGTCAAGAAAAAAACCCGCAGCGGTGACAAGAAGATGCGCAAGATGCTCAAGACGGCGAGCAAAGTTCGTCCGTTTCTACTCGTCTTGTGACCTATCTAACGCCTGCTTTCAGAAGCGGAAGCGTAAAGACGCAGGATTCACAACAAATTTCCCCGCTCTCCAACTGCTTCACGACCCCCAAACGTTTGGCGAAAAGTTATACGACCTCTTGCAAAAATATGATAACCGCTTTTCGCTCGACCACAAGACTCTCATCATGCAACTCTTGGCCCGTGTCACTGCGTTACACCGACTCAGCGTCCTTGGCTTTTACACATACGTGCTCAAATACCTTACCCACCACCAATTACGTGCCCCAACAATCCTCGCTGCACTCGCCGAGTCCGCCCATGCCCTGACACCACCGGACGCGCTGACACCCGCAATTCGCAAACTAGCTCACGAATTTGTCCACCCAGGCGTTGGGCCGGAAGTAATCGCTGCCGGTCTGAACGCGATCAGAGAGATATGTCGCCGTCAGCCATGGGCCATGGAGGACGACTTGTTAGGTGACCTGATCGCCTATCGGAAGAGCAGGGACAAAGGCGTCATGGTTGCAGCTCGTGGGCTACTGCAATTGTACCGTGAGGTCAACCCCGGCATGCTTAAGCGGCGCGAAAGGGGAAAGTTGGCTAGTATGGGCATGTCTAAGGGCAGCGGAGCTACGCCATTCGGTTATGTCGAAAAGCCCGCAGAGGATATTGAGGGTCTTGTGGTATGTCTTTTCCCTGTCTGTTTCACGGATTGGTATGGATTATACCCCACCCTAGCTCCTCGAGGATCACCTGAAGGCAGCTCATGGCGATGCATCCGATGATGGCGAAGATGATGGCGAAGAGGCCTGGGAAGGTTGGGGAGTAGTGTCTGATTCGTCTGATGATTCATCGGACTCTGACGGCTGGATCAACGTCGAGAGCGATGGTGAAGACCACCTCAGCTTCAGCGACAGCGACGGCGAAGATGAGAAGTGCAAAGGAAAGCCTCTAGAGAACGATGGTCTTGTCAATGATGCGAACCGGACTTCAACCCTCGCGACGACAAAGGTATCTTATGCCTATCTTTGACAGACAGACGACCTGATGCGCATTTTTTGACCCCTAGATTCTCACTCCCGCAGATTTCGCACTAATCAACGACTTGAGAATACAAGCTGCCACGAAAGCCGTCGAAAACGGGGGCGGCTCTGCTGCAAAACGCAAACTCGCGTCCCTCGAGGCCACCAAGAAAGCGGCGGCCTCATCTGGCGCAGATGACGCAGCGGCGACGTTCATCTCAGAGAACGACATCCTCGGCCCGCGCAAGAAGGCCAAGGCGGACTATGAGGAGCGTATGGCATCGATAGCACGCGGTCGCGAGGGCCGAGAAAAGTTCGGCTCGCAGAAGGGCAAGCGGCAGAAAGAGACGCCGAGCAGCTCGACGAACCGCGAAAAAGCACGCAACAAGCCGATCATGATGATCATGGGCAGCAAGGGCGTCAGTAGAAAGAAGAAGCAATCCTTGCGGGAGAAGCAAAAGCGTCTGCGGGCGCACATCGACAGGACCAAGAGGGGTCATCATTAAAAGCGCGGAGTTGACGTGACCGTGACACCTAACAGTACTGTACTGTAATATTGCGCTGAGATGTACTAGCTGTGTAGCTCACCGGCCTTTCTTTTTATTGCCTAGAATCCTAGCGTTTCGATTTCGACTTCTCCATTGTAACTCCAGACAATCGTCGGGCTACAGTACCATAGGAACGGGTTATCCTAAGGTCATTCGATCTTTTCCTAGGCTAGTAAGGTAAAACCTCGTTTTTGCTTCTTTTCTGCCCATTCTGACTCTTAGCCAACAGCCTGAGAAGTACTCGTTCCATCCACGTTTCGTATGCGTATGGCTTCGGGAGTTGGAATCGTCCGATTCCGAGGGTTTCCCACACATCGATGTCCACGAGGCTTTCCCTCGCGCTTTCGCTCATGGCCCGGGTTTGATTGAGTAGGGACTCGGTGTCGTAGGCTGGAGGGGGTATAGGTGCGTGGTCGTCGTCTGACCGTCCGCTTCCCTGCTGATTTCCTTCTCCTCGCCGTCCTTCTACCGTTACTGCTCGGGCCCTTTCCTCGCGTCCCTCTCCTTTCCCGCTTCTTCCTTCGATATTCTTTCTTGGGCAATTTCGTCGTATATGGCCTTGGCGCCCGCACAAGAAACGGCGTCCTTCGGACTGCCGTTTCTTTCGTTCGACTTCACTCAAGCTGTTTCCTCGTTCGCGCCAGTTCGGGCGTTCTGGTCCTTCGCCGACCGTAGCCGCGTCGACGTCCATCGCGTCAGGGTCCCTTCGGGATTGTTGGCGCGTCTTTCAAACGGTTCGCGGCGTCGGTTCTGGCGCGTGCTGAGGAAGTCGCCGCCTCTTGGTCCGAGGCTGGCCATTACCATCCGTCGTCGTTCGACTTCTCGACGCGCGGCCGCTTGCCACTCATCGAGCGTTTGCGGGATCGGATCTCTTTGAAGAATGGTGTAGTGTATCCCTTTCCTCAGCCCTTGTTTGAACATCTCAAGAGACCCTTTGGCGACTCGTTCCTAACGGGCGCGGATGATGAGGTGTTCGAAGGCGGCGATGTATTCATCGATATCATCGCCCTTCATTTCTAGTTTCATCAAATCTCCGTACGCGCGTTTGGCCGAGGCGGTGTCCGTGAACGTTCGCTCGAAATCGGTTACGAATTCGGTCCATAGTTGCTCATCGGTGTCGAGGTGAGTTGCTTGTGTCGGGGGATTCGCCCGATGATTTCATTGCACTTGTATCGCTAACTGACCTCCTTGTTGCAGGACCCAATCATCGACTTTCGGGCCTTTCATATATGATAGTGCAAGTGCTACGCGTTGGAACGGGTTCGTCATTGCTTCATTTCTAATTTTGCAGATCTTCCACAGGCCAAGTTCTCTTATGAACTTGGCAGCATTCTTTCGTTGGCCATCAAAAATTTCTGGCGCGTGCCCTTTCATCGCGCCATTGGCATTCGGAATCGGACCTGCTTGCGGGGCTGGCGCTGCTGACTGCGCTGGTTGCGCACCTCCTCCTCCTCCTCCTCCTCCCCGCACCCACGGCGGGGTTGGTCCCTGGGGTGGCTGTGCCTGTTCACGTCGTCGTACTGCCAGCTCGACCAACCTGTCCCCCTGCGCCTCCTCCGCTGCTGCTTCCGCTTCCAGAAGCTCTGCCTGTCTGCGATGTTGTTCCGCTAGCAGCCTTAGTCGGCCCGCTTTGAGGTATCGATCCCTGGCTTGGTCTGACAGCTGGGAACCTTGTGAGGCCCACTTGACCGAGGATAGGGATGTTTGTGGTGAGTGCTGTGGCAATTTGTACGCCATGTGTTTGCATTGTTGCTATGCTCATGTAACGCTCGGGTTTAGGTGTTGACGACAATACTAGTTCGTCAAGTTCGGAGGCGGTTCTTTCAACGATGTGGGCCGGGGACCATCCCATCTCTCCAAGAGCAAGTCGCTTGCTCGAGCCCCACGCCGTGTTTTGCGGATGCAGGCAGGCATCCTAAGATAGGGAAGCATATCATACATCAGGAAAACCCCTAGTTTACTTTTCAGTGCTTTTTCATGCTTTTTGGTGCTTTTTGGTGCTTTTTGTGATTTTTCATGTTTTGGATGTAAAAAGTAAAAAAAAAGCACAAAAAAGTTATGTCCTCTACTTTTTTTTAGTGCTTTCTGTGTTAGTCAAAAAAGTAGATGACCTTTCAAAAGCATTGTAACTCAAAAAAGCACTGTAACTCAGAAAAGCATTCTACAGTTGTTCAAAAAACTGTCCCAATGTTTGGCTATTTTGAAAAGATTGAGTCAGAATAAATCAAATAAATTATCAAATAATCTGAAAATAAATTATGTTATATTACATCATCTTAGCTTTCAGAAATGCCCAAGGTCATTTGATTTGGATCAGAATTGGTGTAATTATAAGTGAAATAAAATGCCCCATCATTTGGACAGTTTTTTGATCCTCTATTTTATAAACAATATATGGGTATTTAGTACTTTGTATGACCTCCATTTGCTTCAATGACTGCTTGTATTCTTCTTGGCATACTTTCTATGAGGTTTTGGCATATGTAACAGATTGGCCTCAGAACTGAGTCACATGATTTCCCTGTCCTGCCATCTTATCATATGTGAACATCACATGTGCCACTATACAGAACCACATGACACCCTTCTGTTGAAGACACATTAGTCCAACATGTGCTACCATCCAGATATGGAGGTACACTTCCCATTTTGTGGTAATTATGGTTTATGGTCACATATGCACATATGGTAGTATGCACATCACTGTCACAGCCTCACATGTATATAAACCCCAGGGCTTTCACCCTAGCAATATAGAGTCAATCCTCCAGATCAACTACTAGCTACAGTAGTACTTGTGTGAACAACTAGTGAGCCTAGTTGCTGTGCTACATTGCTGTACAATAGGTTATGGGCCCTGGTTGGCCTTCCACCCCTTTTTGTCTGCACCTTTAATGGCTGCAAAAGAAGGTGTGATGGTATCTCTGGTAGGGAGAAACCTTGCTGGTACATTCTACTATAGGGTGGAGACCTATAATACCTGCCCAGTGTAATCCTGCCTAGTGCAGAGTCTGGGATGACCCATTTCTTGGAAACAAGGACAGAGGGTGGAGAATGCATGTGGGAATGCAATTACAAGCATTCCATTAACATATAAACCAGGCAGATGGCTCCAGCTGTGGAAATTCTGAAAAGATAAGGAATTCCACATGTGGAACCATCACCACTCATTGCTTGATCTGCATGATTCCTTGTTTGGTTCACTTGCCACATATTTGTGTGCTGATACACTTCTCTTTTGGAACCAACCCTCAAACTTTATTGCTGCATATCAAACAATAGCTGCTCAATCCCAATCTTGTCAACAAACGCAGACCATTCCAAAGTTGGATGGTACTAACTACTGCCAATGGAGTTTCCACATCACAGCAGGTCTTCAGACCCTTGATCTCTGGCTTGTTACAGAAGCAGTCACTCCTTTATACCAAGTGCGCCCTGTCCCAGCTGCCATAGGAGCTCCCATACCTGAGAAGTGTACAAGGGAAGCAGCATGGGACTCAGCTAATGAGAGATCAATTGGCTTTATGTCCAGATCAATGGAAGAGGCAATTGCGCATTATGTTCATGATGCAGCAACTGCAGCTGCTGGCGCAGCTCAGGTCACTGCCTAGAGGTGGTGGAACCAAGCCAGTGCCCTCTATAATATAACTACCCCTGCCACAATCTATTGGATCTTTGTGCAGATATGGGAATGGAGAATGTCCCCAAACAAGCTGCCTTAAGGGCAGCTTGACCATCTCCTTATGTTATATAATCAGCTCAAAGCAGAAGGGCAGACACTTCCAACCCTAACAAGGGTCATGACCTTACTTGCCACTCTACCAAGAGATTGGCAACAATTGGTCACCTATCAGGTTCTAAATCAGCCCACCATAGCTAATATCACCTGGGCTGTGGTGACTGCTGCTATTGGGAACTATTGGGATGGGCTTCAAGCCCATAAGAAGCTGTCACATGCTCAAAATCAGGTAAATAAACTTTCAGCTATGGAGTGCAAAGGTCCTAACCAAACCTTGCAGCAGCAGATGGTGCCCCACCAAGGCAGCTTGTCAAAAGCACCCCAGAAGAAGGGGAAAGGAAAAGCCCACACCAGAGGCACACAAGGCAAAGGGAAAGCATGGAAACCTTATGTTAATTTCTTTGAACAACAAGCAGCATGTGACAATTTCCCATTCCTGGAATGTAGTCCATGGATTTTGGGGGGTATAGGCATTTGAAGCAATTATTGCTTGTATTAGCCCTGACTTGAGGCCTTGTTTGAAGTGGTAGATTGTTCCATGATCGTCAAGTTGTACTCCAGCTGCAGTGGCAAGTCATTTGAACTCAGATATAAAGATGTCAAGTCTATTTGGTCCATGTTTGAGTTTAATAAGGTTGTTGAATGCGTTCTGCTTCCTGTTGGTGTTGGTGAAGAAGTCTTTGAATGCTTGCTCAAATTCAGTCCAGTGGATTTCTTCAGTATCCACTGTTCCTCCTGTAATGCATGCTTTGAGCTTGGTCATTTGTTCTTCTTTCCAAGGCTCCATCATATTTTCTTGCATGTAGGTGAGTGCTGTGGTGACTTGTGTGGCTGGGTTGCTCATGGCCTTATTCTTTTGGTTGGCAAACCAAAAGATGCCAAATACAACCAGGAACGCATGACTCTTGTTCCTGTCTCCTTTGAATGGTTGGGGAGGGGTTCCTTTTAATCCTCCATTAGATGCTGCAGTAACCATGATGGTTTGTCCTCTGCTAGTAGCTACTTGTGCAGGTTGCTGTGGTCCTGCCATTGGGATGTGGGAGAGACTGCTTCCTCCTATAGAGGTTGTAACTGTGATGGGTACGGTTGGGGGACCTGATCTACATATGCAAGAGGTTGAGGGTCCTTGAGAAAGTGGGGAAAGGACTTCTGCAGCTGGTGTGACATTGAGAGGGATGCTGATGCCTTGAGCAACTGCCTGCTTGATTTGGGGTAGTATGGGTTCTTGAGGAGATAGTGGCAATATTCCTCCAAGTGTGGCAACATAATGAAGTCCTCCTGCAAGGATTTCTTCCTGCTGTGTTTCTTCAATGATTTGTTGGCTACTGCCTTCTCTAAGGAAGTCTAGGTATTGGGAATCGTAGATATTCCACCAGCCCAACAAGTCATTATCTCTGGGGATGATGTCTTTGGCTTCAGCATGCCAATATCCTGTTGTTGGGTCCTGTGATAAGGCTACCCAGCAGTCATCGTCATGATCTCTGAGAAATTCAACTGCAACTTTGATTACTTTGTCTTCTATGTATCTGGTGGCATAGTAACTGGTTTCGGGGTTAACTTGGTCTTGGAGGTTTGGGTGGCTTTCAAATTGAGCGATCCCCTTGACATGGTCTGGAAGGTTGTCTGTCTGTCATCTGGTGATATGTTTGGAAAAGGCTGTAATTCCTCCTGGGACTTCTATGCTTGCCAGGGAGTTTCGATTATTCTCTGTGGAGGATCTGGTAAAGCCTGACTTGTGTTAAGGTCCAATGGCCTTAAGGTGCAACATGCATGGGGTTTCTGGCGATGCAGATAATCACAAGGGACTGGCACCCTTAATGATGATGGTAGTGCCTTGAAGAGGTTTCCCAAGATGAATGTCTTGGAGTGAAGAGGAAGTTTGGAGGGAGAGTCTCAAGGGACCTTGAGATGATCCAAAGAGACAAGAGGTAGGCATATACAAAGGCTGGTGAAAGCAACAATACTTGGATAGGTAAACCAAGTCAGGCTTAAGGCCTCTTCTATGATACAAGTAGAGCTTATATACTACTGAGGCAGCTACCATGACTAAGCGCCCTAATGAGATGAACAATGGGTCTTGGAGAACAATGGGGAGTAAGACAATAAGGGGGGACAATGGTGAAGGGAGAATGATGGTAGGTAGAACAATAATGTCCCCTAATAAGGTGGACAATAGGCTGCAGGACAATAGGAGGTAAGAACAATAAAGGATGGTCATGTGATGAAAGTCATGTGACAGGTCAGGTGATGGACCATGTGACATAAGGTCACATGACTGAAAAGGTAGGGGAAAATAGAAAAAATAAAGGGGGCAGAACTGGAACATAACACCTGCGCCCGTCAAAGTCTGCAACAATGTGCTCACATCCAACCTGATTCATGCCAACATTAAGGTGTCCACTGCAAAGTGGACCCCAAAGGGTAACTTGGTTGTCTTCGCTGGCCTGAATGTCACCTGTGACACACACTTCGCTACTGCCCACCTCCTCACCTCTGCTATATTGTAGGCTTTGCTGGATGACCCAAGGATCTCCTCCTGCCTTAATGTCAAATGGGATAAGGTTCTGATTAATTCAGTTCCCACTGGCATCATCAAAGGACACCCCCATGCACATTCACCTCTCACTTGTTGGCAGGTTCTTATTGACAATAACCCCTCCCTCTGCCATCTCAAGGTGTGCCAACTCTCTTCTTAGGTGCACCACCCTTCCCTCTTCAAATCTAGGTTGCAGAGCTCCCTAGTCCTTGCCTTTGAGGACCCTGATGGGACAATCGCCCCTTTCCTTATCCATGCACACAATGTATATGCCTTTGGGGCCCAGTGCTATGTCAAGGCCTGGAAGCAGCCCCCTCCCTCCCCTGCAAAATGTGCAGCAACAAAACTGGCAAAGGATCTCCACTGTTACAGATTGCCTCCTCTTTTTACATAATCTTCTCTTTCCATTCTTGTCTCTGACTCCAGACTGATTCCCCTTGCTTACCTAACTTACCTATGGACTATTCTTGCGTTTTCCAGAGACTTCCATATGATTCCATGAGCTTCTATCCCCTTCCATTACCTTCTATCGCTTTCTATGGCATTCCAGTAGCTTCCACTTCCTTATGTATATATACTATACTCTTTAGCATAGAACAAGTTCTCTAAGCTCATTCTATTTGTGCAATACAGGCTATTGCTTCTCTATCAAATGTGTACAGCTTCCTCCCTGAAAGACCCTTCTGCAATAGTCAACTTAGTTGCTATTCGCCTCTTCCTCTCTACATGTCTTTGAGGTCACGTGTTGTGCCTTGCTTGATTCCAAGTCATGTCAACTTGTGTAATCTTTACTTGCTTCAAGACAAGTCACATAACATACTGTGTGATCTCCTTTGACCCTTTGACTAAGTCACATGACATGATGTCTCACATGACCAATCCCAATGCCTGACTCCTAACCTTTGACCTTCCTCTTTGAGATGTCAGGTCAACTGCCTATTTAGGATGACTTCCTATTTGAGACATTGGGTCAACTTCCTATTTGGGAATTGCCTCTCTTAGAAATCCCAGAACATGACCAACTGAAAGACACAGTAACCTGACCATGACATCCATGCTATCTGGTCTGAGGCTTTGGCCCAGCACCTGGATGATATGGTGAAAACCATGCCTGTTTCTAGCACTCAGTATGCTGCTATAGCGGCTACTTGTGCATCTGCAGACTTGGTCACCATGGCTGCTTTCTCCAATACCAGCGATAAGCAGACCCCTCCCAGCCCTCCTCAAGCACCTGGCCCTTCAAGAAAGAAGAAATGCACTGGCTGCTAGGTGAATGCCAGCAGTAAAGGTGTCTTTACACCTAGGTCACTGCTTCCCCCCCATCCCCTTCCCCCTTTCCCCCTTAAGAGGTCCCTATTGGCCTGCACACCCCTGATCATACCTTGGCTTATCACCCTCGCCACTAACCCCTTGATCACATGCCTCCAGCATTTTCCCCCCTCCCATATTGCACAACTCCCTGCAGCCTCATCTTTATACATAGATGCCAGCCTTCTTTTCAGGGGTACAGTGGTGGTGTTAGAAACAGCCATCCCAGGCCATATCCACAGGCTTCTGCCTCTAGAGTTTGTAGTAATGGGCCCCTTTTAGTATTAGTTGTGCCACATATCTCTGTACAGAGTCCCAGGTAGTTACAGTGCTGGACAATCAAACACAGTAAAGTTCTGAGTGCCTGAACCAAAGGTATTTTGAAAAAATAGAGTTTATTATCATGCTCAGGGAGGCTGAAAACATACAAAAATGCCCTTTGTGGGCTTTCCTATGTATTTTTTGGGGTGGCCAACTATCCAGTTCAGAATTTCAACATAATATAGCCCCTTTAGGGCTTCTGAGGGTCAATTTAGAACAGCATCAACCAATATCATGGCTTCTGGTCTGACCCAATGGTAAGATCTCTGTTTACAGACCATCCACTCCACAGCTTTTCTGGTCAAACTGGCACTGTAGGTGTCTATAAACTACCAAGGCCTGTTGAAGGCATTTTATTTCTTGTGTGTTGTTATTTCTTATCAGTATTTTGATTGTTTGCACAGCTATCATCTTGTCATGTGGTGACACCTAACTTACTATCATGTGGTTTCTACCAACCTTATCAGATAGTTTTTACACTTTTTGACACCAGCATTGGATTCAGAAGGGTGAAAGGATGGGAAGGGAAGCATATGTGCACCCTGGCCCGCTGAGGAAAATTCATTCTCCAGAGCATGTTCTCCTAGAGTGCCTGCTGACTGCCCCCTTCTATCATATTATTACAGATTCCACTCTTGGATTGGTTAACATATGTAATCTATTCTATACTATCAACGGTGTGGAATCACTCACGATCTTCCTTCTCCATTCAAACTCCCTTCTCTGCCCCCTCCCGCCCCAACTGATCCCCCCTGATCACCCTTAGGTCCAGTGCTTGACACTGATGGACTTCCCGTACCCCCACATTTCTAACCCCTATGTACCCATCCCTATGTATTCAAACCCCCATATTTGATTTAGTAGTACCTTGTTGTATCTACGTCACTTGTTGCTCATACAGTAGTGAATAAACTCCTAATTCTAAAAAAAAAAAAAAAGGGTGAAAGGAATCAATTTGTACATCTTTCAATAAATAAACCCTAAGTTTAGGGTTGGCCAGCCTCAGATTATTGTCAAAATTAAAGTATTGTTTTTTGTGCATTTTAAACAAAAATACACCATTGAAAAAAATTTACTGTGTTTGATTTAGTGTTGCTGTGACTCAGCTAACCATGAGTTGACTTACCCGAGCCACAGCTCATCCCAGATATGGCTTGACTTACTATGGCTTTTCACTCTGTAGCCACGACTCAGCTCAAGTTGCAGCTTACAAGTCAACTTGAGCCGTCATTTTTTTTTTGATTCAATTTTTTGTGTGCGTGCACATAAGCATGTCTGGACTACGAAGCTATTTACATGACTTGTGAAATAGTAATAATCAATCCATGACTATAGCCCCACTGGCCTCCCCCAACAGATTGTACACATTTCCCTCTTCTCATGCAAGGTCACCTTTCCCATCTTGCTGGTCAAGATGGTCAATTCCCAGCGTTAGTACCCAACCCATCTGATAATATCTTGGAGTGAGACACCTATTGGGTGGGCACGAAAGTGAGTGTGATCAATGTCGGTGTCGGTACAAACCACTGTGGCAATGGGTGCATCATCTGTTCCATGTGTGGGTATCCCCATCTTGAGAACTATCTGCACTTGGACTCCTAGAGCTCTGCCGACGATGATGATGCCACCATGAGTGATGTTCTTCGTCATCAGGGGAATGTGAGTGATGTTGCTTGGAGGTAGCTTCACCCCCGCATGAGAACTCTGCTTGTTACCTCCATTGATCTTGAGGCATGTTGCCAATGCCGCTGCCACCACCACCTCTCCCTCTTCTTATCATTCTCAGGCGAGCGCAAGCGATGTCTGTGGCACCTAGATGAGCCCTCTTTGCCTTGCTGTGCAGAACGCAAGCCATGGTCACTCTCCCTTGTTGTTGACATCCTGCTGCCTCTTTGATAGCTGCCACTGATCTTCACTTTTATTAGACTTGCCCTGCTCCCAGCTCCACTCCCTGCGCCTCCGCTCATAGTCCTACAAGTCATCCTGGCCACACTCCAATCGCTGTGCACATTCTGCAGCCACCACCTTCTGGGTCCACACCCAACGGTCTGCATGTAACTGGGCATCACGCTCTGTGCAAATTTCAGCGGCTGACTCTTGCTGCATGCGAAGGATGCTCTTGTTATGGTCATCTGTGTTGCAAATGATAGATGACAGAAGACGTTTGCACCACGAATCTGACAGTATTCACCAATACTGAGGTTTGTGCTCTGC
>Ga0307512_10002278_pt1 | contig 24824 bp, 20 predicted proteins | sample 14_EM_MG_FD_200267 | JGI IMG/M metagenome (GOLD analysis project Ga0307512, IMG submission 200267) | Populus trichocarpa ectomycorrhiza microbial communities from riparian zone in the Pacific Northwest, United States - 14_EM | ecosystem: Host-associated > Plants > Roots > Unclassified | place... | reverse complement strand
AACCATCATCGCAGAACACAAAGTTAAGTCATCCCTCTCTATCTCTCCATGACATGATCATGAGTTGACACCAAGTACAGCATACACCGAGTACAGCATCCACCCGAGATTGTTTGTCTTCCCTGCATTCTCATGATTACAGGTTGACCTCTGAATGTAGCTTCCGCTTCCGGCCTACCTCCCTACACGATCGACCGACATCAGCCAGCTCTCTATGAAAGCTCAAAGGTAAAGTCACATTGTCACATTCCCACGGTTGCGAGTTAACTAACTGATCAATAGAGTCTCAGCAGCGGGTGCGCCGTCCATCGACCGCCTCCAAGTCCTCGTCCAATCTCACTTGATCACGGCCTCCAAGTGCATCTCAAAACTCGCTCGATCACACCCTCCAAGTGTATCTCCAAACTCGCTCGATTACGGCCTCCAAGTGCATCGCCAAAGTCGCTCAATCAGAGCCACCAAGTGTATCTCCAAACTCACTCGATTATGGCCTCCAAGTTCGCACGATCACGGCCTCCAAGTGCATCTCTGAGTTCACTCGATCCTGGCCTCTAAGTCCATCTCTGAGTTCATTCAATCTCGGCCTCCAAGTGCATATCTCAACTCGCTCGATCACGGCCTCCAAGTACATCATTGATGAGCAACGGCGGGTGTACGGAGATTCAGGGGTAACGGAGGTGTAGATAGGTAGCTATATAGATACATAGATACATAGATGAGAATACAAACTGAAGGCATAAGTTTTGAAAATCGTTGAACGATAAGTTGTAGCTATGATTTCCAGGTGCACTAGCAGCATTCCCAGAGAAGCGGCAGCCGGAGAAAGATATAAACATCGCCAGGCTGTGTGTAAACGGCTTCAGCATAACTGCAGCCCCTGCGTAGAGTGTAACACACGTGTCGTTCTGATGGTGCGTTTACGTCACCATACAGTAAAGGAGGTATGTGTGCAACGGGTAGTGTGTAATTCTCTGTCAGAGGGTACGATGTTCCGGCAGAGTCGTCAGAGCCGTCCGGAACACCTGGGTGTTTCTGAGACCAACTAGGGTCGTTGCTGATGATCAACGAACCCACTCCATCACGGTCTTCAAGTGCATCTCTTTGTTCCACTCGACCCGGGCCTCCAAGTGCATCTCCAAACTCACTCGCTTGCGGCCTCCAAGTACATCTCCCTGTTCCCATGAACACGGCTTCCAAGTGCATCTCTGAGATCCCTCCATTAGCGTCTCCAGGCGCTCCTGTGATTACACTCCAGTACCGTCTGCAGCCAGATTGGCTGTATGTATATCTATATAGAGAGACTAAGATAGATATTACATGCCATATTATGCTGTAGCAAATCTTGTGACTCTAACAAAGGCGAATCTGATACACGAAATGGCTTGTGGTAATGGAACCCTAACAACCACTGCTGTGAGGATATGGGACTAAGTCTCCTGCAGAGCTGTGCAGGGGTCTCAAGCTGCTCTCGAAGTCTCAGCTGCTGCGAAATCAGACTATCCTATAAGTCAAATCTTGTAGCATCTTGATCACCCCTCCATAACTGTAGGTGCTTTCAGGAGCACCTGAGTATGCTCTTGCAGAGTCTGAGAGTACTTTGCTCAGGTCCAGGGGGGCCTGGGAGCATCTGGAATTACTTGAGAGCACCGGTGAGGTCTACCGGAGTGTATGGGAGCTTTCCGTGTGGCTTCCAGACTGATTTACATTTTGCTGATGCTCTACCCAGCTTTGCTCAATCACCACCTGCCAGCTTTACTCAATCAACAGCTATCTGCATCTACTCTGCTTCGCCCTATCCCCACCATTCCACTTGGCCCCACCAGTAGCTGTCAGCTCCTATCTAGCTTCACTGTGTCATTACTACTCAGTTTTACTCAATCATTAGCCACCAGCTCCTATCCAGCTTCGCTCCATCACCACCTGGCCAGATTCCTGCATCAACACCAACTTCATCAGCAAAAAAACTTTCAGTTCGGACGGAATGGCTCCACCAGAGCCTTTAGAGACACTGCAGTGGCGGATTTCTCCGCGCACGGTGTCAATACAATTGGTCGCGTTGCATATTGCCCTACAATTGCTGTTTCACTTTTTCTTCTCGTTCTGTCGGTCTTCTATTGTAAATGATAACCCTGGCGTTGTGGCCAACTGAGACCATACGTCGAAATGAGTTCCTTGGGTAAGCGCTTGCATCGGGATTTGGAATGTGATGGGTGACGCAGCAGAAAGCTCTCCTCACGTACCGTCTACTTGCGTGCACAATACAATCCGCTCTTTGCTAATTGTACACATTATTCGAAGTCGCCAGATCTATGTGGCTGTTGACAATCCATCACTCCCTCCGTCCATGTCCTGTTGTATAACTGGTAACGATCCCTGCAATTACGTGCGTGCAGCCAACAATGTTTCCCACGCTGATATCTCGCAAAGCAACGACTGCCTGTGCTTTCTCATTTGTAAAAATTTCGAGCCGGGATCCAATTTACCTGAGTTTTCAGGTCTTGTGGTGAGTGCTAGGGCTAACCAGTACTCAACAAAAGCTCCATCCTCGTTTAAGAGTTTGATTTCGAATAGTTATCGCAGTTGCCACGGGAGACACCCATTGAGCGCACTATAACACCTCCCCTGGCGTCACTTTACCCACACCTAGTCGCTCCGTCGATCCCCTCCGTGCCAGCTCAGGCTTCCTGTGCATCGACACATCTGAGATCCAATCGCACCTGGGTGAAGTGTTTCTGGAGCCATGACTTGCTGTTGTGGAATAGTGAGGAAGATGATCACGAAAAGAAGTGGGAAGTCCTGAAGATTATATAGTTAGCTACAAGTCAAAATGGAACGAGTGACAGCCAATGTGCACCTTCAATTCAAGCTGAATCCGGCTGGGTATAGCGGCATTGCGTATAGCTGCAGGGGATTGCAACGGTCCCGCGATTTGCAGTAAGTCTATCCAATGTTAATACCTGATGGTGGTGATGGTAATGGTGGTGGAGATGACGATTGAAAAAAGGGGGTTGATAGAATGCATGCAGTATGAGAACTTTGCTTCATTCTGTAATTAGATATTACACATGGTAATACTTGTGTAGCATTCGCATAACAATTATCTAATCGCCAAAGTACGTGGTAGGCAGCCATAATCTATAGTAAACAATTGTACCACAGTGGTGACAGGGATATATTATGTCTGTTATGGTTGCACCGAAGCTTTTCCCAATGCAACAGTTCGTACAGAGAAATAGTGTATGGTTAATTTTCTTTAGAAACATTATTGGTGCTGCTGGTGATGATGATAACAGCAGGATGATTCTTTTAGTATGTTTGTCTTGATGTATACATTGCGAATTTAGAGTTCAACTACTCAGAAGTTGTATTTGCCTTTGAATGGTATTATGAACCCCAGCTCCAGGTGAATTGCAAGGTTAATTGAATTGGTTGGTACTAGAATTACATTTTTTGTTTTACAAAAGACATTCACAAATTCTGAGTACCCACTGGCGAAGAATTCTCCCTCTGTAGTAGGTACCCTCATATCTGCCGCATCTAATCTGCATTAGTCTATGAGTTTGAGAACATGGAGGTGGAGAAGATGGAGTAATCCAGGAGGCCTTGTTGTTAATGGTTTACTTATAAGGGGCTAAGTCCTGCTATCCAGTAATTTAAGTATTTCCTTGGTGGGGCCCTTCTTCCTTAACTGCTGCTGCTGAACCCTACTCATCACAGCCAGCGCTTGGATCCATGTTCTAACCTGGTGAATCGCAAAAGCTTCCTTCAAACATCGCTCCCAGACACCCTGGGCAATACCCAATCTGTGGAGTACCTTCTCAGATGACATCATCGATAGTTGGAGGTTCATTCAATGCAGCAGCCCTGAGTAACTGTATATCTGGACCTCGTACCAGATGCTGGTCGTTGACGATATCATCATCGGCCGTTGAGACCTATGATGCCGCTACTATAGTCATCAGAGTTATATCCTCTGCTCAACTCCCGTTTGGTACTAGCGAAAATGTCAATTGATTCTGTGGGAAGTAAATATCTGGATTCCATTTGTGGAACTATGGTAAGCCAAGTACTACATCATACAGCCACATTGGCATAACTGGCATTTATGATTTGTCTAAGAGTAGGACATAGTCCAAGTACTGAACTGTGATCGCTATCTTCTGGCTGACTATTATATGTCGCATTACCCCTTAATTCAGGCCAAGGGTGGTGACATATACTACCCCATGTGATATTCCCTGATGCTTGACACTCCTCTGGGTAACAAGTATACTAGTGGCCCTGCAGTAAATAAGAGCCCATTCTGGTAGAATATTGACAATGTTGTTCTGTATTTGAACTTCATGAACATGTGCCAAATCCAGTATTTCAGTGCGGTATAGATATTGTCTTAACATTCTTGCACTTGGGCTCACAAGAACAACCCTTGGTTTTAGTGAGAACCAATGTGGTTGGACTTTGTCCAGAGTCACCATTAGTGCATTTGTCCCCATTCTCTCCATCTTGAGCTGCATCTTCTCAAACCGTCTCCCCTCAGCTAGATTACAAGAGAGTTATACGAGTATTTTGCCTTGCTGACTGCCAAAGGATTGTTGGCACTTGACATGTAGATTGCCGACTTTATCATCTCTGACTTTGCCATCCCCAGGGGTGATTGTATTTTGGTAGTTGGGCTGCATATAATACAGGCAGTGGAAGGATTTATAATCATTGCAGCTACACTGCAGGCCTTGTCCATTGGCTTTCCACAATGTATAGGCCTTACCGGTTATCTATGGTACCACAATTGGAACTTTCCTGCTGTCAGAAAACTTATTGGACTTTTCGTGCTGGGATGGATTCTTCAGTATATCCCTGGTTTCAGAGATAGATTGTTGGAAGTTATGCCTTCTAATGCCACAATGAGATTACTTCCCCAATGGCATCTATTGTTGCTGCTTGTTGAACTTCTCCAGTTCAGTTTCACCATCAGCTGCTCGATCACGAAGTTTATCAATAGAATGTACATCTCATTCACTTTGGTAAATGGCTTGAGTTTTCGTAGTTCATTGTATTTCAAGCCTGCCCAGACCACTATGTATAGCATTCCTTGAATCTGCCCGTCATCTCACTTGGCAACTCTTCAATCATACCATTGTCAGCGGTGTATGATTGCATGTTCTTGTTGGCATTGCAGCTACCCTGCCAAAAGTTATGGTATCATTTCATTGCCACATAGAGTCTCCTGCCGATATCATGCCACATCATCAGGATTTCTATGATGAACAGTTCAACCTTGAGGAGATATGGTCCGTTATTTATTTCTTCACTATCATTGCAGGTATCTAAATCAAGTGAAGTGGTTATTTCGATGCGACGATCAGTAAGGTGGGCCCACGTCTGAACATTTTCGAGGCATTTCTAAGCCTTGATGCTGTGAGTCCAATGGTGGTGATTCTGAGTCCGGAAGTTCAGTTGAACTCAGTGGGGACAGTTCCCCAATTGTCAAATACCAGTGCCATAACCTTTGGGCTGTGCCATCTTTAACTTGCCCATTTAGTCAAAAGGTGACAATCCACATTATTCTATCAGTTTGGTCTTCTGCTTGACAAGGAATTCAATTATCTTGGCCTGCTGCTCAACCATCTTTGCCAGATTGACCAGTGGTGGTGCCAGTTGTTTGATATAATCATGCATGGAATCATTATTTTTGAGAATAGCATTGCCACAATTGCTCTTGTCATTGGATGGGGGGTCCTTATTGTTATTGATGATTCTACATTCATGATCAGAAGCTTCCTTGATTTCCACCTGCTGTAGGACACTAGGTGTTACCGATTCAGATGTGATTTGACTGGTTACATGCAGAGGGTCACAACTGATCAACATGCAACTTGTGTCCCTGTTCCCACACTCACTAGCACTACAAGGAAGTTGTTTATTTGTTCTTTTAGGTGGCATTGGAGTGGACGATGGAGTAGAGGTTTTTGGAGATTGTGTGTGTTGTAACTTGTCTACAAAAGGTGAAAGACTTGATATCCTGAAAGTGATATGTAACTAGTAACAGAAAGTCTGAGATTAGTATAGGGGTATGTATATGCATATCTGGCTAAGTATTATCAAAGATTGCATTTGAAGGGATGCAGTTGCAAATAGGGTCAGAGTGAGTGCAAGTATATATAGAGATGGTAAGATTCTCAAGAACAGTCAATTTAAGGTTGCAACTCACCCAGCTACATTACATGCCAGTGTAGTAACCCTAACTGCTAATATAAGACCTCCCTGTTGCAGTTGTATAATGAACTCTTCATAATCGAAATCACTGTTGACCCATTTCTCACTTGGTTTGGAGTACTATACTGAATAAATTAACTTGATCAGAATTGGTTTTGGAATAGCTATCTATGTTTATACATTTAACGAAGTGGTAACACGAAATTCACATATCAGTTGAAGAACAAACAATTCTCTATGTTCCAGTATACCTGGCATCAAGTGATGATAATAGTTATGGAGTAGACGTTTTGAACTGAAAAGATGATATATACTTTACAAATAAATCTTATTAAAACAAATTGGGATTGACATATAATACTTCAAAGGTAGACTGACTAGTTGTCAATGTGAGCATTGGCAATAACATGTTTTGAATTCATTTGAACATTGTTCAAATCAGTCAATTACATGATAAACATGACAGAGACATATTTTTAGCAGGCAGAATATACCATATGATCAATTTTACCTTTCAAAAGCATTGAAGATATCAAATCTATCACTGCTGGAGGTTTATTCAGTTGTTGATTAATGTTTTAATAAGCTTTTGGAATGGTTTTTGTATCAACTGCAGATGTATGATAGTAAAAGTAGTGATTCTGGGAAAGAATAGTACAATAATACCATTTGATATGGGAAAGTAAGATATTTAGTGTAAAATAGTGAATATTTAGATGGTATTATATATGTGCTATTTGATGTATATAATTCTTTGGAGTGCTAAAGACAATAGTGTGGATAAACTACAGAGAGAAATTGCCATAATACATTAAATCTATATTATAAACTGACCGAATATATTGTTGAACTGAATATGCTTACCTTACCAGTCATTGACTCATCAGGTAATATCTGCTTGATTAGCTTTGAAATGCAACAGAAATTAGTATCACCATCTTTAATAACATATTGCAACGTATGAACTGTTTATAGCTATTATATCAATATTGATACTGTGGAATTCCAAATTGCATTATTGGAATTAACTACAGATAAAAGTGAAATTGAATGTAATGTCGGTAGTAGTTGATAACAAGTAGAACATATACCCATCTGATCCATGATATTCGCAAGCTACACATTGTAATGTTGATTCTCAAAGAATTAGTAGAGCAAACTTTAGTTACCATATAATATATGGTATAAGATAATATATAAATAACATATTCCTGATGTTGATTTCTGTACTTGTGTACTATTGTTATTGTAAATCCAATCTATTTTGCAATTCTTTTGTAATTTTTTAAGTAACTATCATCACATTTGTTGTTATTTCTATTAAGTCATATTATCTTCTCTATTCTTCCAACATGTAAAAACATACATAAATAAATATAATATAGTTCAGAAGTAGAAAGAAGATATTGAAAAATAGAATAAGATTTTATTTGATAAGCAAAATGATAATTATCAAAAGATTTATAAAGTATATATGAAATACAGAATATTAAAATGCACTTAAGCAATAAGTTAGAAATATGTAGTACTTAAAGAGTGACAAGTAGAGTATATAATGATGCAAAACTCAAACTGTGATTCAAACGTTAGAAATCTAATCAGGGAAGCCAATATAATCTTCAGATAGATATAACATACTGTGCATACAACATATCCCAGACTGAAGAGTATATTTTCTGCCATGATGGTATTATCATTAGTTTAAACTGAAAAGCTAGTATGTTTAAAATTTTAAGTTTTCAATCAAGTAATATTATTTATATTAATTGTAATATATACAATTGACACATTTTCTGAAAGCTTCTATATATTACAATCTTTTAGAATTTGCATAAATTACAAAGTATAACAAGTGAACTTAGTGCAATCATTATATTCGTATTAAATTTTGTTTTGAGTTAAATGTTAATGTATCATACTAAAACAGAAAAACTACTTTGGATGATGGAACTGAACTGAATGACAATTTTATTCTAAATAAAAGTAATATATCAAAGTGAGTATTTGTACATAGTTGTTACTAGTTCTATCGTATAGATTTTTTTGATATTTTGAAGAACAACAGAAGAACCAGTACTACTATAGATGCTGTTAGATTTTTGAAAATGTATCAAGTAAAAATTTGAAGAGTATTTGGATTAAGAGAAAGAAGATTTTAACAGAATAGTTCTAGTATTGAGAGGTGGCAAAGAATAGTAAAACTTTGACAAATGTAACAACCTGTATAGTTTGGTAATATTTTGTATATTTGTTGTTACTTTTTAATTTGTAAGTATATTTGCTCTATTGGACAATGCTAATAAAACTGCCAACATTGGGTTTGATGTTTCATATTGGGTAGGTTTGGAAAGTAAATAAATTCAATGATAAAGCAGAAAGAATAGCATTTGATTAAATAAACAAAAATAATAGCAAAATAAAGTATTATAAGTAGTTGCAATTAGTCTTTCTATATTGCTATTTATACACTGACTGATACTTTCTGAAAGATAATAGATTGAAATGTCTATTGGCTTTGCTTAGTAAGGTAAAGTGACATCTGAAAACTATGGTCCCAACTTATTACCATCAGTACTGTGATCATTGATTGTAGAATTTATATGAATATTATATAAATGAGTATCCATTGCAGCTTTTTAAGCTCACCATACAGTGGCAATTGGTGTTTACAATCTATTGTAATACTTTGTACAACTTAAATTTAAATTGAAACTTCCAATATATTGGAATTGTTTGAGATACAATCTGATTACAGAAAATATCAAGAAGAATATTTCGTTTGGCTATGGATATTCTGTATAGTCCAGACTCTAAATAAGTACATCTTTAGCTGATTGCTGTTAAAACACAGTATATGATAACTGTACTTTTATCAATATATCATAATAGTTAAACTACCCAGATTTTCAATATTGGAGTAATCAACTAGATAATATTCATAATAATATTTTAAAGTAAGCATTATTGAAAATCATACCAGGTAGTAAATATAAATAAGTACATTGGATTGGAAATATGTAAGTAAGTGATAAAAAGGTACAAAAATGAAAATAATAGAATAAAGATGTACTTTAAATAAATTAGTATATCTGATAGACTCCTCTGGAATTAGCTATTCTCAATTTGCTGTACTCAACCATATAATCTTAGTAATATAGGGGTAATACAAAACTGGTGAAATTATACTGGTATTGAAATATCAATATTACCTACAAATATTTATATTATATTAAGCAGTTAAATTTAACACAAAATCTGGAAGAATAAAATAAAATCTATTATTATAAAAAAGAGAATATATAACATACAACTGAATATTTTTGTAAACATATTACTGAATTCTGTGTATGATAATGGAGAATATATTGTTAAATCAAGTAATGAAAGGTACAATACACTGTACTAAACTTGGATATGTCAGTATAAAGCATGTCGCAGACATTTACACTACATCTGCAAGGTACTATATATTACAACATTACTCTTTATCCCCTAGATGACTTCAAAATATTCATATTAGTACACTACAATTACAGCTATTGAACTTTAGGTTATCATTTTATGATTTCAAATTACATATGTTATATAAGTATTGTTTTTAGATACAACTTCAATGTAATTGTATCCACTGTAATTCAATTGCTGTTGATGTTAGGTAGATATTCATTACACATTTATAATAGTGCATAAATCAATCTAAAAGAAATTGTTGGTATTTCTACAGCAGATTCTCACTATTATATAGAAGCAATTGTATACCCTAACCCTTTCAGGATGCCTGTTTGCATTGCTATTGGTAGCAGAAATTATTAAAACTATCATACAATTGTCTGGATATGGAATGGTATTTATAACAGATTTACATACTTATGTCCAAAGATAAAGAGGAACATTCCCATGAGCTTTGAAATGGTCAGCAGGGAACATCAAATGTATCACAAGTACTGACCAATAGAGATATACTAACAAGCCAAGAAAGTAGAATAAATTAACTTCTTGGACTTCCGCACGAGGTTTCTTGATGAGGAATTGCGTTTCCTCTATTGCGGTGCGCGAAAACCCTCCTTTGGCCATTTTGGCCATATTCAAGGCCAGGCGCATGTCAGACTGTTCTAGCTGTACCCGACCTTCTTGCGTTGCCACAGTTGCAGACATGTTGAAAACCTACAAGAAATTAGTTGCTGCATCTACATATCAGATTCAGCTAGTACCTCTACCATATACGCTTGCATAGCATCCTCTAATGTGGTTAAAGTCTGTTTGGTCCACTGTTCGGGATTCTTATCACTAAATTCGTGCGGGAAAATCCCAGAGCTGACAACATCCTGACGTTCGATTTGCTGGACTGAGCGGACAAATGACTTGGTCAACAATGGAGGTTTCCCATTACGGGCGGCTAGAAATTGGTAACGCAGCTCTCTATGCACACAAGCTGTATGTTATATCATTAGTTGACGGTCGTCTACCTCGATTCGACTATACTCACATCTGATTGCGTGCTGCTTCTTGTTCTTGCCGCTTCCGGTTTGACGGACAATGTTCAACTGTGCGTCCAGGGTCATGTTTTCGGTGGCTGCATTTGAAGCGTTGCGGTGAGCTAAGTCGTGTCTGCATTGTAGTTGGGTCTCAGCGGGTGGTGTATTGGAAGAAGCGCTGGTTGTTCTGCTCGATTCTGTTCCAAGCTCACTGTGCTGAGGTGTTTGTGGAGCCATGATTCGCTGCAGTGGAAGTGAAATGATGATGATAACAAAAAGAAGTGGGAAGTCCTGAGCAAGAAGATAACAAAAAGAAGTGGGAAGTCCTGAGGAATATATACTTAGTTTCAAGTCAAAATAGCATGCGTAACAGCCAACTTGAATGTACTACCCAAGCTGAATCCTGCTGCGCATAGCTGCTGGTTGCACGGGTCTCCAACCGTCCAGCGAGATGCACCAAGTCCGTGCGATGTTGTTTGTTTGATTATGGGGATAAATCACGGTGAAGAACCGCCGGAATGTCGGGTTTGTGTGATATACACAGTACATTCTTCGACGGAAAGGACGTCTGCTGATGGTTGTCTCAAGACATCCCATGGATCTTACATGAACCAGACACTAAACGATGCACGGTTACCATTGCTATTCTCAATTCAGTGACGGCAAAACGTAGATTTTGCTGTGTTCAAGTCGATGAAGTGCACCAACCTAAACATACAAGACGCAGCTTGCCTCTATGTGGTCCATATCTTGCAACATTCAACATCTCGTCCAGCAACAAAGTCAACACAAAATACAATGGTCAATGCTCCGAAAAAGAACCTTTCGCCATTACCGGCAGGCAAATATGGCAAATTGACAAAGCGTTGCACACCACGATGTCATCAAACGAATGAAGGCAAGAGTTGCTTGGAAGCAGAAACGGACCGAGCTCTTGGAGGGTTGCGCAGCTTGCGATCCAAAACGTAGCTGGCGGCGGGGATACAACGCAAAACACACTATTCAAGAAAGGAAGAGAAGGAGAAATCGATCGAGGATTGTGTGGAAAGAGAGACCGCTGTGGCGAGAAAGCCAGTTGAGGACGCAGAGACAGCAATTGAGTAGGTGCAGGAAGAAATGACAAATGCTGAAAACGCAGGATTGACAACCACCAAGCCTGAAACAACATTTGAGGAGATGTTGATTGCCATCAGAGATAGTCTTAGTGATATTGCAAGTTCCGACGATGGGGAGGATGGGGAAGACGAGGATGATGATGAAGATGATCCTGAGCTGGGCAACCTTAGTGAAGATGACGAACCCGGCTGGGTGATGGGCACAATCTCTCAAACAGTACAGCATCGCATGGAGCGTTTTCGGCAGAAGCAGATAAAGCTTGATGAAGTGATGCAAATAGGCTGGGTAGACGCGACCGACTACTCCTGTGAGAGAGATAAGAGGCACGGGACTACCGAATTGAAGGTTCCGGCGGTCGTTCAAGCGCAAAGGGAAGTGGATGCAACCTGGTCAGCGCCAACGACATTTGGTGAGCCGATGGAGACCATTGAGAGCGTCTTTGGAAAATCGCAAATGCTGCAAGTGACTTCTCGACCGGGGAGTAGTCAAATGAGGCTTGGATTGCAGAAACCCCAAACACACGAAGGCATTCAGTCCCTCCCGCCCGCCCCAGCGCCAGATTGGTCAACAATTCAGATATCAAAACATGATGAACCCGCAAGCTATAACCCCTGCACTCAGCATCCCAAACCAATCATCATATAGACATCGGATTCCGACGAGGACATGGTGAGGGCTCCTGCATTGACGGAAGAATGAATAGGTAAATCGGTATTCGTGACGATGTATCACTTCGAAAAGCAATACATCAACCTCTCTCGCTACATGTCAGCTGTTACTCGATTTCAGTGACCAAATTGTGAGACATGATCATTCATCTCCGCATGTGCAAGGGTCGGGTAGTCCATGCCAATGTTCTAGAATTCAAATCGAATTGACTGACAACCAATGAACATGATATCATCCTGCAGCGTACTGATAAGTCAGACAATTTAAACCGAATTAGAGACGAAACTCACTAACTCAATTTAAGTCAGTGCGGTCATACGAGTCATAGGTGAGGTGGTCAATGCACAACACAAATCCGGATGAATGATGACCGTCATGCTACATACCATTATGCTGCCAACTGCATAACTCTGTGCACAGACCCGGCGCACATGGTCAAGATTTTGATCATTGCTTATGGTAAGTCATAGAAATCTTGGCGAATGAGCTGGATGAGAAAAGGTGAGGAAGTCGGGCTAAATATATTAAAAACTAGTGTTCGAATATATATGCGGTTAATTGCCAGCCATAAGCGCTGGAACGTGATAGGCTAACCTCATTTATCACACAGATAACGTGTCAAGTTGTGGATCAGAAATTGAGTGGCTTGAAAGCTTTTGGATTCAAATGTTTATACATAGAAACGGTTTATTGGCTGCCAATAACCACTGTATCCATATGTGCAGACAATTGTTGAGCATCCACTGACTGTTAGTATGTCATTAAGTTGAGCATCAACGGGGCGTCAACAATTTCTGGTCTTACATCTTTGGCAAACAAACGGCTGCATGGTCACATCCTTCCAAAGTGACTGTATTGGCGGGTTTTACAGGCAAAACGGATTGTGACACGCTCGTTGACCCATCCTCGAGATGAGCGTCAACCATTCGTCAAAGAGTTTTGCTCTTGAATCTTGGATAATTGAAGGGTAAAGAAACCCATTCAACCCATAATCTTAGTATCGGCCTCCTCTATGGGCAAAAATGCTACCGAAGATATCGCTACCACATTCTGAAATTAACTGTCAACGGAGTGTCAGCGATTTCTGGTCTTGCATGATGGACACTCAAAGCGCTGTGCGTCGATGTCAACCCATAATCAATGAATTGGCCGCCTTTATGGGCAAAAGTGTTAGTGATGAGATAGCTACCACCTCCCAAAAATGAGCGTCAACGGAGCATCAACGATTTTTGGTCTTGCATATTGCACACTCTAAGGGCTATAGATCGATGTTATCCCATAATCAGCTTATCGGCTGCCTTTATCGGCAAAAATGCTAGTGACGATACAGCTACCACCTCCTGAACATGAGCGTCAACGAAGTGTGCACAATGTTTCGTCTTGCATCTGAGACAATCTACAGGCTACGGAACATCGTTATCCCAAATTCAACTTCTTGGCTGCCTTTAATGGGAAAAATGGTAGTAACGATATTGCTACCACCTCCTAAAAATGATTGTCCACGGAGCTTCAAGGATTTTTGGTCTTGCATCTTGGACAATCTATGGGCTATGGAACATCGTTATCCCATGTTCAACTCATCGGCTGCATTGATGGGGAAAAATGCTAGTGACATTATCGCATCTGCCTCCTACAAGTCAGCGCCCACGGAACGTCAACAATTTTTGTGGGGACTCAATAAGCTACACAGCATAAACTGCATTGTGTTGTTCCTGAATTGAGTCTTACACAGTCAGTCTTGGCAATATGTTGTTGTATACAACTTCGCAAATATGCATTCAATGTCTCACAGATCTGACTATTGATTGCTTGTAGCTCTAGTCAATATATAAGAATCCGCATCCTTCTATACAATAACGTGACCTTTGGCAACCTCTTGAGTCGGATCACGCAGCAATCAATTTCCTACCACGATGTCGGATTCAAAATCTTTATATACCTCATTGCTTGAGGTTATGATCTCGTCCAAGGATGAACGTGTCTTTATTTGTTATTTGAGCGACCTTACTTTGCAACCCATCTTCGATGTTTGGTGGGTATCAATGAATGTAGCCTCGAAGTGGCCTATTGCTTGGAATAATTCTAGACATGCGCCTTCAAGGCAATTCTATTTACACTGTGGAATTGAGGAGACCGGCAGCCCTGGCATCATATGTATCATTTGTCATTAAGTTCTTTGCCATCCATCAGAACATGGGACCAGCTCAATGGGGAAACACTTGCTGGCAAAAGCTCACATCGCAAAGTTAATCAAACTAACAGGGTCAGCGGTTGCTGAATTGACTAGTTTGACGGTCGATGAAACTGCTTTGGCCATCCTGCAGAGGTAAGGAAGTCGAGGAATCACAATAGTTAGTTCGCGGAGGAAGATCATATTTGAATTCCAGGTTGATCCATATTGACCGAAATGACAGACAAAATGTTCCAAACTGGCATCTAAGGACTTTGAAAGTTCAGAATTTCACCAAGACACATGGAATCGCTACCTCATGTTAGGATTTGTTTCGGCTCATATTCCATGGAACGCTATATAAAATCTAGAGGTAAGACGGTCGTATAATGCATTATGCGATGAACTTGAGCTGCCGTCCGCTATGTCCCTTTGCACCATTTACTGGAGGGAATATTCACTAACTGTGGATGCAATTACGAAGCTATTGCCGTCACAAAATCAAGATAGTTTAGCATTGGACGGATGGACATCAATAACAAACTCCCGATAACATCGGTCATCGATTAGTATATGGGTCGCAATTGAACATTGTGCGAAGTTCAACTCACTTTCGATGAGGTTGATCGCCTGGTCTTTTCATGTTTCGAAAGCAAATTAAGGATGTTAGGTCAAGGGCCGAAATACTGGAGCGAGGCAAACCGTACATTTGAAGGACGTGCTTGATCATTCTGAGCTTACCGACAGCCTGCTGCTTGGAATTATGACTGTTAATGCCACCTCAAATTACTCAATGACACGTGAGCTGCAATCAACACTTGAGGCCTCTGGAATCGAGTGGCCTGCATTGAGGAACCACATACTGTGCATGGCGCACGTCATACAGCTGGCTTTAGGTGCATTCATGAGCAGTCTGTGTGTGAAAGGCCGGACCAAGACTTGGGAAGCCCATGAGGGCGATCAGCAATTTGGAGAGAATGGAAGCACAGGCATTGGGAAGAGTCAAAGACTTCGAAAAGAGGGCAATGCGAGAATCAATAAGGTGTCGGCCATGAGACCAGGTTTAGCAAAGACAATTGAGAAGGTACGTATTTCAGGATATTGTGAAAGTCCTGAAACAGACATTCATATAGCAGAGAATGTGTGCGGTATGAATTACGCTGACACCGGATCGTCCAAATGAGTTCATTGACCGTCAAAAAGCCAAAGTCCGCCTCGCATTACTTCCGATAATAGATGTGAAGACCTGTCAGAACTCTACACTGGTGTCCCTCGAGCGTGCTTAGCAATTATGGGAATTCACACGCTCGTGGTTCCAAAATCCAAAAAACACTCATTACCAGACCAGCATGAAACATTTCCGTCCGGGCGGAATGACTCCGTGAGAGTGGACAAACCCCATCAGAGCTGTCTGAGATTCCCCGGTGGCAGACTACTCCGCGCCCGGCACGAATCCGACGTGCCACGTTGAATCTCGCCGTTCGATGGCATTTTGGCTGTTTCTTCTCGCTCTGTCGGTATCCTATCGTTAATGAACACCGCAGCGTTGTGGTCAAATGTGACCATACGTCGGAATGGGGTCATTGGGTACATCGGCAAGATGTAACTCGGTCCGAAAGTGACAAGCAGGGTTACATAAGCACAAGGCATTTCGTCTATCATATTCGTCATTGTTACATTCACAAGATTCGCTACATCATATTATGGCATGCATTATTTAAGTCTCTCTATATATATTCAAATGGTCAATCTAGCCACAGATGGTAGTTGAGCATAATCGTAGGAGAATCTGCAGCGGTTCTAGCATGAGGAGCCTAGGAAGAAAGTGAGAAGATGTGATATTACCTGGCCGTAAGAATCCACGCAATTGTGTGGATCCACCACATCTTGGAAAGATCAAGTGAGACCAAAAGTTGGGAAAGATAGAGTGTGCAGTTTTGTTGTATGATAAGATGAGATGAAGATGAGATGAGGTCTATCTACCCCGGGGTCTCCCGAATATGTACTCCCCATTGCTCAGTCCACCTCCGTTGCCCCTGTACCCCCGTTCCCCCGCCCTCGCTTGTGGATGATGAACTTGGAGGCTGTGATCGAGCGACCTGAGAGATGCACTTGGAGGCCGAGATCGAGTGAGCTCAGAGATACACTCTGAGGCCATTATCCAGCGAGTTTGGAGATGCACTTGGAGGCCGAGATTTACTGATCTCAGAGATGCACTTTGAGGCCATGATCGAGCGAGTTTGGAGATGCAATTGGAGTCCGAGATTGAGTGAACTCAGAGATGCACCGGGAGGCCGTGATCGAGCGAGTTTGGACATTCACTAGTGGAGGAGTACTTGGAAGCGGTCGATTTGGAGGGAGGCGCGATGGCAGCTGAGACTCTATTCATTGGTGAACTTGTAATTGTTGGAATGAAGAGCGTTGAGTACAACAACATCCACTGAGAGACAGGAAACTGGCTGGGAGCGGGAGACTATTGATTTTGGGATGATGCTGTACTTGATGTATGCTGTACTCGGTGTTGAGTAATGATCATGGCATGGAGAGATGAAGAGGGATGGCTTAACTTCGTGTTCTTAGGTGATGGCAGAGTTGAGCACACGAAAGAGAGAGATCAGAGGAGATAGGGGAAATCATCATGAGACCCTGGGACTTGAGAAAATTTCATGTGCGAGTATATTTACGATCCCCAAAACGGCAGGTATGAGTCCTGATCCGGTGGGTAATAACACGAATCCGAGGTCTCCTAAACCCCATCATGCAAGTTGTACCCCTGATTGCTCAGGTCCGCTCGTATGCTTCATATTGTTCTCATCATTATCCCCCATCTCTCTCTTTCTCGTCCACACCTCTAACATCATCGCAGAACACAAAGTTGAGTCATCCCTCTCTATCTCCCCATGCCATGATCAAGAGTCAACACCGAGCACAGGATTACACCAAGTTCAGCTTACACTGGGTGCAGCAAATACCTAAGATTGTCTGTCATCCCTTCATTCTCACGATGATGAGTTAACCCCTGAATGTAGCCTCAGCTTCCGGCGTGCCTCCCTACAGATTGACTGCCACCAGCCAGCTCTCCATAAGAGCTGCAAAGGTAAAGTCACATGGTCACATTCCCACAGTTCCGAGTTAACAAACTGATCAAGAGAGTCTCATAAGCACCCAGCGCGCCTCCCATCGACAGTTTGCAGAGTGACCACCTCCGATCCCGGTCGATCATAGCCTGCAAGTGCATCTCCACACTCGCTCGATAACAGCCTCGGAGTGCATCTCTTTGTTCACTGGATCATGGCCTTCACAAGTGCATCTCCAAACTCGCTCCATCACAGCCACAAAGTTCATCTCCACACTTGCCCCATAACGGCCCGCAAGTGCATCTATGAGTTCAGTCGATCTCGGCCTCACAGCGCATCTCTGAGTTCACTGGATCCCGGCCTCCAAATGACTCGCGCGATCACAGCTTGGAGTGCATATCTGAGTTTACTCGATCTAGACCTCCAAGTGCATGTCAAAACTTGCTCAATCACGGCCTCAGAGTGTATCTCTGAGTTCACTCGATTGTCATCCTCAGGCGCATCTCGAATTTCTCCCAATCACCGCGTGCTGCCAGTCCAGATATACCGTATCTAGATAGGTAGCTATATAGATACATAGATACATAGATAAGAATACAAACTGAATGCATATGTTGGGAAGATCGTTGAACGATAAGTAGTAGCTAAGAGTTAACATCGCCAGGCGTTGTGTAAACGGCTTCAGCATTACTGTAGCCCCTGCAAAGATTGTAACACACGTGTCCTGCTGATGGTGCCTAAACGTTACCACAAAGTGAAGGAGTACGTATGCAACACGACCCGTCGCCTGGGCGATGGGTAGCGTGTAATACTCCTTCAGAGCGCACAAGGTTCTGTCAGAGCAGTCAGAGCCGTCCGGAATACCCGGGTGTTCCTGACAGACACTAGAGTTGTTGCTGATGTGGACACTTTTCACAACTCAAGCTGAATGGACCATTTGTGAAGTATGTTATGGAAGTGTAGAGGCCATTCCGATATTGGACTCTGTGGATGTAGAATAGGCATACAGTCACAGTCCGTCACGTTACCACAGTGTACAATGACATTTTCGATCACATGGATGGCGTGTTGCACACTTTGGCCAAGAAGAAGACTCAATGGATGGAAGACTTGTTCTTCGCGATGAGGTTTGCTCGACAAATGCTGTGTAAATATTATGCTGAAGTGACTCCGTTGACAGGCATGCTGCACAGATCTGCACATATGCTCGATTCTTTGTGGAGGCTCCGATCGTTTAGAAGGCGGGACAACGGAATGGATATTAATCCTGAGGACGAGACATCTTATACAACCCAATACCAAGAGGTCATTCTGAAACATGTGGAGAATGAATACAGTGCCAAACATTGACATGTGCCGGTCAATAAACTCGAATGCTTACCGAGCAGCACTCTCATCTCCTCTACAACTGCTTCAGGATCCTGTCAATCATCCTGTGATCCATATGATTTGTCCAGCGATGATGACAAATACTTAACGCCTGCCAATGTGGCTGAAACGACAGCCGGGCGAAGCGATCACACAGCATGCTTGTTGACCACCACCAGGCTGTATTTGAATTCGCCTCCTGAAGCAGCGAAGAACTGCAGGCAAATTGATCCAAATCTCAATGATTACCACTCAGACCCAATGGAGATTGCCAGTACATTTTGGTTACCGGACATAGCCGACTGGTTGCCCCAACAGGAGGAAACGCACTCCAAGTATGCCGATATCATAAATGTGGCTCGCGATATATTATATATCATACCACATAGTGTCGGAGTGGAGGCCAGTTCATCGCTTGGCTGAGATGTTATACGCTGGAGGCAGTGAAAAACAACAGGCGTAACGGTTCGGGAAAAAGTCGTTGTGAGGCAGTTCGGTCGAGCCAATAATGGGATATTGGCAGGCCCTGACCCATTATTGGATACAACAAAAACAGAAAACGACTCAGAAATGAAGAAAGATGCGGAGGAAAGGAAATTGCACAGAATGGTCAAGGTTCACGACATTTTGGAGCTGTGGCAGGGCAGCCAAAACCTTCGTGCTACCCCGAAGAAATCTTGTGTTCAAAACAAGCCGATGACCGCCGTGGGATATATTTCAGACACGGAAGAGATCTTCATAGCACCCAGGTCACTCTTCCAACATGATGGTGCAGCTGCATTCACATCATCAGAAAGATCTCCTTTGCCACCACCTTTGTCTGCAAAGGACCTCCCTGGAGGACGAACTCAAATATTGAATATTCGCCGAATCCGGAGAATCAACTGTCATCCAGTCGAAAGTCATGAGGATAGCGCACCTGAATGCATTTCGGACATGGATGATTGGCTTAACTGGAATGGGGACTGAGATAATCCAAGTAACAGTCAAGACGATTGCGCAGCGGATGTTGAATCTGATATCGAGCAAGAAAATAACATTGAGGATCCGGAATGCCCAGAGCACAGGATGTGAGCCTTGTGCCAAATGTTCCCGGATCGAATTGGCCTACACAGAAGTCAAAGTGACAGGCTGAAAATGTGTTGATGACGGTCAATGCAATCCAAACGAGGAGGAACATGGGTGTGAACGAAAAGTAGAACAGAATGCATGAATGTTTCACCAGCTTCTTTATGTATCTTGACCGAGATTTTTAGTTAGAGATATATTATTGCTGAATGGTGAGTAGTAGCTTGTAAATACCGGTTGATAAACCGATGTATAGCAGGCGCAATGAAGCTTTTGGCAAGATACATAAATTTTAGTCTTGTGTGAGCGAACAGTGCAAGGATATTACTGCGCTCAGCTTTGCCACTGGGCCAAGTCTCCATTTGTCAGAAAGATTACCAATATGTTCAAATCATGATGAAAACTATTATCGATGGCAGCAGATGTTGAATGGACAATACATCAAAATGAGCGTCAATGGAGGGTCAACGATTTCCAGTTTTGTAAGTACGGTTATTCAACAGCGATTTGGTTGCTGTCATGCATAACCGATGTTTAGGTAGCTTTTCTACGCAAAAGAGATAGCAACACGGTCACCGCCCCATTCTGAGAATGACTGTCAACGGAGCGTCAACGATTTTTCACTGCGCATCTTGGGTAATTTGTGTTCCGACCGGTTGCAGACACCCACTTGTCGGATATTGCCAGCCTTTGCTGGGAAAACCTCCACTGACAGGTCCCCTGCCGCATCCTGAGAATGAGCGTCAACGGAGCGTCAACAATTTTTAGCTTTGCATCTTGCGTAATTCATATTCTGATTGGTTGCAGACATGCATTTACCAGATATTGGCAGCCTTTAGTGGGAAAAACTTCAGTGACATGCTCCTTGCCGCATCCTGAGAATGAGCGTCAACGGAGCGTTAACAATTGTTAGCTTCGCATGTTGGGTAATTTATGTTCCGATTGGTTGGAGACACCCAGTTACCCGATATTGGCAGCCCGTACTGGTAACAACTCCTGCTACATGCTCCCTGCCTCATCCTGAAAATGAGCGTCAAGGGAGCATCAACGATTTTCAGCTTTGCATCTTTGGTAATTTATGTTCCCATTGGTTGCAGACATCCATTTATGAAATATTGGCAGCCTTCACTGGAAAAACAACAGCAACATGGTCCCTGCCGCATCCTGAAAATGAGCGTCAACGGAGCGTCAACACTGTTATTTGCTGCATATTTGGTGATCAAGGCATCACACGGATCTTCGCGTTCATAATGAGATTATCGACCGCTCTGATAGGCAACAATACAACATATGAAAGGTAAATCACCGATTCTAAATTAATTGATATTGCAAGCTGCAAAGCATGCAAAAACATATTATTGGTTGTTGAAAATGTGATTTTGATAAGATATTATTAAGAAACTCCAAAGATAGAAGCCTTATATGAATCTATGGATGGACCCGTTGGGCGACCCGCTGACAACCCACCCAATTCAGACGGGTTGGGAGTTTACCATCGAACCATACCCAAATTGACGGTTCGGGTTCATTGACAACCCGGACCGCCCCTGTGGGAATTATTCGGTATGGACCTGTACCCGGACCCGAAGTGACAGTCCGGGACCGTTGGTAACACTATATATAGCAATGGATTCGAAAACTTCAATTGAAATTGATAGAAAGATTGTACTTAGTGTTAGCAATGGTTCTGGACCAGCACTTCAGGTCCGGGTCTGGGTTGGAAGCGAACTGTCATGACCTCGGTGGTCCCTGTCGTTAATCTATCCGAACAGTCAAATAGGGTATGGTTGGATGGCAATTTCCCACCCTGTCTGAAATGGGCAGGTTGTCAGCCGGTTGTCCCGCAGGACCATCTGTAGATTCATTCAATGCTCTTGCTTTTGATGTTTGATAATAGTATCTTTTCAAAATCGCCTATTCAACACCCAATAATCACTTTTTGCATCCTTTGCAGTTTGTGATATTGATTATTTTGGAATCAGTTTTCTCCTTTTGTATCTTGTATTATTGACTAGTGATGTGGTCAATAGTTCTGTTATGAGCTCGAACATTCACATGATGCCTTGATTACCAAATATGCTACACCAAAAGTTGTTGATGCTCTGTTGACATTCACTTTTATGATAGGGTAACAAAGATATTGTGCACTGTTTTGGCTGAAAAGGCCTCCATCACATGGTATATGAATTATTGCCACACACTGACACTTACAGTACCCAAGATGCAAGATCAGGAATTGTTGACACTCCATTGACATTCATTTGCAGGATGGGGCAGGGAGCGTTCTGCAGTTGTTTTGGCCACTAAAGGTGGCCAATACCTTATTTATGGAGGTCTGCAACCAATTGCCACTTAGATAACCCATGATGCAAAGCCAAAAATCAATGATGCTCCATTGACGCGCAGTTTCAGAATGGCACTGTAACAGTGTCATTTTCTCTTTTGCCTATGAGGGCTGCCATTACTTTCATTATGTGTAACCACTAACAGATCACTTTTTAATTACCTGACTTAAAAGACTAACAATTGGTGACACTCTGTTGACACTCATTTTCATGATAGGGTGACTAAAATATCATGCAGTGTTTTGCCTGAAAAGGCCGCCAATACATTGAATATGAAATATTGCCCCGAATCACCACTGAGATTACCCAAGATGCAAAGCCGAAAATCGTTGATGCTTGTTTGTCTGCTCATTTTCACGATGGGGCAGTGACCATGTCACTTTTCCTTTTGTCTATAACGGCTGCCAAGACGTTGGTGATGGATAGAAGTGACCAATTCAAGTTCGAATTAGCTGTAACGTCGACATGTGACCCGAGGCCGGGTAAGCGCCTGTGTATATAGGTCGCCGCTACGGCACTTAGATCTGTATCAAATATCGTACCACTATACTCTCCATCTATACTCACTTGCTCTCGTGTGCAACCGTATTACCATATCATACGTCTGCGATCAAGCGCAGGCGTACGTCCTTTACATTAAATTCGATTTTCAGTTACCGGATACATTTCGCTCACGAGGATACACGAGTTTTTCCCCTATTGTCAAAGAACGACAAAACCGAAAGAACACGAACAGCCGGCGCGTCAATTTTACCATCAATCGTCTACTACGCCTCTTAAGAAAGCTGCCAGAGATCAATTGCGCTTGGTTAGTACACGTTCGAGCACGGAAAACCTACGATCTCCGCTCGGCAGAGTTACCCCTATTCTCACCCGACGAGTCTCCGTGCGTCAGGAGGATGAAATCTATGACGAGAGTGATCGCCACGACGATGACAACAATGCCGACAGGGAAGATGACCTGAGCGATGGTCTGAGCGATAACCTGAGCGACGGTCTGGGCGATATCCTGAGCGACGGTCTGGGCAACAACCTGAGCGACGGTCTGGGCAACAACCTGAGCGAGCCCGAGCCTATCACGCAATCCGAGATCGCGGCCATGCGAATGATGATGGAGGAACAGCGAGAGAATCAATTGCATACGGTCGATCGGGACGAGTTCAAATACCGACAGCTACATTGAGCATCCATTGTCGAAGTCTACACGATCGCCGTACCCCTAAACGCGTCAGTCAATTCACGGCGGAAGTCCAGAGAAATTAAGATATGATATACAACGCAACAAAGCTATCTACCACGATCAGAGACGAATTCCTAAGCACGCCTACCGACGAGACAATATGTTAGAGCTTATTCAGGATGAGCTGGTCATGCTCATGAAGACCCGGTCATCTTACCGGAGGAGCTGGCCATTGTAGTGGAAGGCCACAAAGTACTCATGAAGACTCACGGTCATCTTACCGGAGTTGCTGATCGTTCTTGGGAATGACTGCGCGATCCTGCTTAGGTACTCCCGGTCATCATACCGGAGGAGCTGGCAATTCTCATGAAGAACTGCAATGTGCTCAGAAACTCCCGGTCATCATACCGGAGGAGCTTGCAATTCTCATGATGGACTGCAATGTGCTCAGAGACTCCCGGTCATCCAACAGGAGGTAGTTGTCGTTCTGGCCAAGGACTTCTCTACTATAAACACAGCCACGGTTGACGAACTCGATGTGCTGCAGCCGTTTGGGTTGACAAACATGATATGCTGAATGATTGATTCCCGGTCTTAAATCGGAGGTGATGGCCACTTATAAAGAGCCCCGCTATGCAGATATACAATAATATCTGGGGCTATATATATCCCATAATTCGGAGGGCGACTTGGCAACTGTAGGTTGTCTAATCTCTATAAACTCCAGTCGACGGAGAGGCACGAACGTCACATGATGACGAAAGTGCAGCACGCAGGCCACGAGATGGCGACAGTGCATCGGTGGCAGCAGATACACCACCGAGGACACCCAGGTATGTCGCAAGCGGCCGCGTGGAGTGCGGTGAGGTCATTTCCTCCTCCGAAACTTATCGGTATACCACATATGAAGAACAACTGACAGCATGCAAGTGGTTGTTCTGACATTCTCTCAGCGAATGAGGAATGCAGTGGCTGCTGGGAGCGACTATGGAGGTCTCCACTTTGGATGATCCAGGTGAGATTGAGACTATCAACCCAAGCGCTGGACGAGCGAGCAGGGAGCAGCGGCGGTAGTTGGGGCAGAAGAGGAACCTCACTCATGTATACTTGAATGACTGCTACCGGCTTGCCGAGTCACGATGG
>Ga0307512_10002277_pt1 | contig 24828 bp, 28 predicted proteins | sample 14_EM_MG_FD_200267 | JGI IMG/M metagenome (GOLD analysis project Ga0307512, IMG submission 200267) | Populus trichocarpa ectomycorrhiza microbial communities from riparian zone in the Pacific Northwest, United States - 14_EM | ecosystem: Host-associated > Plants > Roots > Unclassified | place... | reverse complement strand
AGATTTTCGCAGCGTCACATTGCATTCCGACGTATGGTCACAGTTGGCTACAACGCCAGAGTGTTTGTTTAAATTAGGAGACCGACTGAGCGAGAAGAAACGGCGAAACAGCGTTCGGAGGGCAATATGCACCGCGACGCGTGGCGTTGACGCCGGGCGTGGAGTAATCCGCCACCGGGGTGTCTCTGACGGCTCTGACGGAGCGCGTCCACTCTGACGGAGCCATTCCGCCCGGACGGAAATGTTTTTTGCTGATGGGAATCTGGCCATATATGGGGTCCATTATCATTTGCCCGTTTGTATATAATCCCATTTACTCTTCCTCCAATTTGTCCTGCTCCAAGCTGCACTTGAACTTCGATGTTAGAATATATGGCTCTTTTGGGTGTCCGGCTTTGTTGACGAAATCAGTCAGCTCCTCGCAGTGCCTCACATCGGTATACGAGGCTTGAAGTTGGTTTGGGGATCGAACGATATCGTTGGCATTTGACACCCAGCAAATCACAACCATGGATGTTGTATTTGGCAACACTGGGACTTTACTTGTCGCCTTTTTGCTCGCGTGCTCTCCCAAATCCATCGCCAGTCGCGTGTTGCCTTGCCTTGAATTTTTCCTCGCCTCCCGAATTTCGCTTGCACATTTCTTCAAAAACATCTCCACCCACTGCTGATAAATCCTTTCGGCATTATTGAAATTATCCAACGGCAGCCAGCTCTCAAATGTCTCCAAAAAATCTGCAACCGCTGCCTCCCAGTGCAGGGGTCCATGTCTAAGCCGTTTCAATCAGTTCTGCCCCCGGATAATGGACCGATGCTTTCTCTCGAGAAACCCAGCCACCCATCCTTTCTTCCACTTGTTGTACTCACTTCAGTTGGCCTGCCCCATCATATTGGAAAATTGCTTCAAGGAGCATTCAGTTTGCTTCAGGCGGACTGCGGGTTTACCCTCTGCACCGCCCAGGTCAGACATATCATCGCTCTCATTGTCTGCATCATAATTGTCGTACGAAATCTCCGGCAATTGGGGCTTCTCCACAATCCTTGAGACATCTGTTTTCCGCGGTTCCTCAGGCGGCAGGAATTGTTTTGTTGGGAGGCTAATCGTAGGTCTCCCAGGTGCGCCGGAAGGAGGTCCAGGTGGAGGAGTAGAGCTGGAAGATGTTAGCCAATTGACTAGCTTGTTTCCCGGCCGACCAGGTGGCACTCTCGGTGCACCTGGAGATGACGGCCCTTGTCCTGGGGACTGCTGCTGGGGAAAGATTTGAGACTCGCCATAACTACCTTGGTGGAGGTCATATCCTGGCCATGGTGGCCCATAACTTGGATATCGTTGGCTTACGCTGGTGGTTGGTTGCGAACTGTTGTGTCATGTTGAATGGAGAATGGTGATAAAACTGCGGAGCGCCTGGAAATGGCTGCTGTGAAGGAAGGTAACCATACCCATGCCGTGGTTGATATTGGTTGGCGTGTGTCCCAGATTGGCGGTCTTTGCCAGTGGCAGGTCGTGAGCCATTATCCGAGGATCCTGAATGGTCGTCCCGGCGCGGTTGCGAGCCAAATAGGCCACCTGGTGGAGCCATATTCGCTTTCTTTGGTGGAGATCCTTTCATCGACATGGTCTGTGAACCAAGATGGTGGTGAACTACTATAGATGCACGACATGATGTAGAATAAATCGGAGTATGGTTGAGTATGTTGCAGGTAGCAGTGACCTTCGACGGAATCCAGCGCTTCTTATATCCCATTCTGTTGTCACGATCTGTGGTGTTTCACTACACCTTTGATCCATGAAACCAACCCAGGCTTGAGAAAAAGAAACTTTAATCACACACATCCCACCTTTCTTTGTCATATGCTAGAATTCACATACTAGGATAATGGATAGATGCTCACCTTGATGTGCTTCTATGACTTTAATGGTCGTAGAAGGGATATGATATGATATCTCCAGAACCCAACAAGAACTATATCCAGTATGAAGGTTAGCACGACTAGGGATATTACACAAACATTTTGCGTGTACAACCTTTCGACCTCATTCAATAGGAGGCCTGTGAGTCGAGCAGCAACAGTGATGGTTCCTATTGAGCTTCTTGTCTAAACATATTGTTCTCCTCAAGATCCACGCTCCGGTCAAGGATTGTTACTGAAGCAACCATCCTACCAGCCCATCAGATCATTGCGCGGGCATACAGCTAGCTAGGAAACTCATCTATTAACCGTATTAAGACGATCTACCTTCATTATCAGCTGCTCCGAGGCTCGAGCGCAGGTTATAACTCACAATGCCGCAATGACGTAGTATAAGGCCCATGGTAGTGAATGCAGTGATGACGAAAGAAACCTTCTCTTCTCTTCTCTGCTAACGATGTTCAGCAGACAATGTGCACCTTTATTGTGCAGGATATGATATATATATCCTGGTTTATGAAGAAAACTGATCATGAGGTGATTATATATAACCCCTCCCCCACAATTGGCGGGGTGCAATGCGGCAGTGAATGTCATACGCTAAGCCGATATCCATGAGGGTCGAAATTACCCCCTGAAGAATTATTGAGATGCATTTGAATACGTGTTCACTGACCATTTCTCAAATATGGTCAACACTCGCCGGAAACATGTTAAGTGCTTTATTTGCAAAAAGACATTATTCGACGAGAACCGACTCGAGGCTCACTATCAACAATATCACCCAATATCAATAAATGAAGGACTATTACTGGATGGGATTTTACCACTTGTAGCATGGGATCGACCAGAGCCATCATGGTTCGACGTCAGTCAATGTACCTGAATGGCCATCGATGAGCTAGTCAACCAATGATCTACCCATAGACAATGTATCTGGTGCGCCACCACCTGAAGATACTCCCCACGAAGAAACAATTGACCACCAGAAGCCTGATCTGACATGTACCCCTGATCCAACAAACACGAAGGCTCATAGGCAGGTAGTTGGAGTGGAAAATGCGGGCGGGAAAGCAAATGGCAAAGCGACTGGATTGAACAACAAGCATCGCAAGTACTGAGAACTAGTGTTAGCAACAGGTCCAAATTCCTGGGTCGGTTCCGGGTCCGGTTCTAACGCGGAACCGAACCATTGCAACGGGTTTCCACACAAAACCCGCTCCTCAAAAGTCAACATTTCTTGCTCCGATTAAGTATTTCAGTTCTGATTGTATCACAACATGAACAATACGTAGATTGTGCAGTTTTAGTCGCTCGTTCACCTCGCGCTTTCAGATTTGCGATCCGACAAGTATTCGTTGAGTCGTGATCGAAAACCCGCCAATTTCGCTTAAATTCAGCTTTTTTTTTTTACAGCCACTCAACGAATATCAGTCGGATCGCAAATCTGGAAGCAGGAGGTGAAAGAGTGACTAGTGCTGCACAATTTACGTACTGATCATGTCCTGATACGATCAGAACTCAAATACTTAATTTGAGCCAAAGTTGTAGGAACCATAAAATGGAACCGCGGTTCGGTTCTAACCCGTCCCCGAACCAGGTGGGTACCCCTGTTTTCCGGGTGACAACCCGGACTGGACTGTCCGGTCCGGTTCCAGACCCGGACCGCAGCCGGGTAACCCGGAACCGTTGCTAACACCACTCAGAACAATGGAATCCATGGCATCCATTTCAGTCAGCACACAACTTTCAACAGGCTCAATCATTGAGCCACCAAACGAAATCGTGAATTGATCATCATCTGAGGGGCGGACCGGACAACTTCAAAATTGAATGATTTCAATCTGCAGATGCCCTGCGAAAGCTCCTCTCTCAATTCGATTTCGGGCTCGGCGATGATTGTTGGATTGAAGATCTTTCGCACATCTTCAGAACATTATACTTCTGGGATATTTTCAAATGTATTCAGTTCTTTTTGGCACATCACCCATTTCAGGCGCTCCTTGATTTTGAACTGGTGCGACTCGCTGACTCAGAAAGTCGCCAAATATACAGCGAGATGAACACTGGCGACTGGTGATGGGCTATACAAGATCAGCTTCCTGCCGGAGCAACGATTGTGCCAGTCATATGTTCATCCGACAAGACTCACTTGACCAATTTTTCAGGCGATCAGCATGCCTGGCCACTGTGACGGGAAAATCCGTTTTTCACTACCACCGCAACTCAGGTTGGCAGAGGACTGAGCGACGGCGAGTGTACGGAGATACAGGGATGATGGAAACCGACTGGGCGTCGCCAGGGGTACGGAGATACAGGGTCAGCGGAGATGGACGGAGTGACGGTGAGTATATATTCCGGAGACCCCGGGCTAGATATCATGTATCTCATATCATCTCATATCATTATTCAACGAATTACACACTCTATCTTTCCCATCTTTTAATCTCACTCGCGCTTTCTGGGACTCCGTGTGGATCCACACAATTGCATGGATCCTCACAGCCGGGTAGTATCATACCTTAGCACCCTCCTCCTAGGCTCCTCGAGCCAGAACTGCTCTTTCTCACGAATTCCTTTTGGAATGCCGTGAGAGGTGCGGCGGAGTGTTGATCATGAGCTCTCTGCCTTCTAGCTCTGCAGTTTCACCACACCACTATATCTCACGATTGGTAATATTCGAAAAGATATGCGCCGTACACCTAAAAAGCACACCTGGATTCTCGTTGGGCTCATTCCATGTCCCCCGAAAGGTGCCAAATATACTGACGAGGCATGGCATTCCGCAGTTGGAACAGTGCTGTCCCCACTCCGGAATCTTGACATAACTGGTCCCGGCTTGAAATGGAATTTTGCTGATGAATCCCAGAGACAATGTTATCCGCTTTTGGCTGCCTGGGTCGGGGATTATCCAGAACACGTCATGAGTGCTCAAGTCTCATATGGCTCATGCCTGATGTGTTAAACTCTGAAAGGTGCACCGATGGGGCATTCAACTTGTCAAGCACTCCATAACTCAAGAGATCAGCATGTTTACTCCGAGCTGCTGGACAAAACTAATATTGATGTTCTGCACACTCTTTTTGTTCATCCAATCTGCAACCAGTTCTGGCAATTCCCTCTGTGCAATGTCTATCAGCTTTGGCAGCCTGATGAATTGCATCAGTTGCTCTTGGGTTTAGTTAAAGACTTATTGCACTGCCTGCTCAAATACCTGAAAGCTAGAAATGTCAAGGATCAATTTGACAATCGATTCACATCGGTACCACGATATCCAGGCCTCCAGCGCTTCTGTACACCATTCGATTCGATCAAATGAAGCTCCTGGCAAGGCAAAGAGATCCGGGGCATGATCAGAACACTTGCAGTGAATTGCGCTCCAATTCTTGACTGCTCCAAGGATGATGGGAAAACTCCCGCGAAACCACCTCTGATGAAATGGTAATGGGAGCAGTGCAGGCAGTATGTGAATCCTCTCTACTTGTCAGCCAACAAAATCACTCTGAACTATCCCTCACAGCACTAGACGATGCACTGATGCGATTTTACAGGAAGAAGGGTGCCTTTCGAGATCAGAAAATGTCAAAGTCTGTGAAGGCCAAAGTGAATGATCAGTTGGCCAGAGAATCCCATCAGTTACGAGTACAAAAGATTCATAAAATCTGTCCTGCAGTGGAAGTTCTGGTGTACAGGGCTGAACAGGTTACTAGATCAAAATGAAGGCAATTTCAGGTACACCTGAATACAGCCCAACAAGCGACAACCAAATGGTCAGAAGATGATCCCAAGAGGGCAATTGAGCAATTGGAGCGCGAAATTCATCAGATAACACCTGTCAAACGCAAGCTTTTCGATAAATTATTCCAACATCATGAGCGACAACTATTGCAGGAAGTCAGGACTAAGGCAACTGGTCCCAGAAGCACATTCGCCAAAAAACTTACTCAAATGAAGACTGCTGCCAAACAAGAGGTTTATGGGGTGGTAAACATGACCGCCAACAGGTGTGTGGAATTTCAGGTCCGTCTATCCGATGCTGAGACTGAAGCCACCAGCTGGAGTATCGCTGATACGGACCACATTGTGAGTCAGCTAGAGAGAGAGATTTATGGTATCATATCGAATGAGCAGATGCGGTTCAAGAAGGAATTGTCCATCCGATTGATCGAATTTGAAGCTTGGAGGCAGGCAATCGGCGTTCAGGAGGTCCGGAAAACCATCAAACAGCGTGTAATCCATTTCAGATATCCAAAGATGCATCTGGTGAACCATATATCAGACTCAATTCGGCGAATGGGTTCCGGCAACGATTGCACCACATATGTTTTTGAACGGCTACATGTCGGCAATGTGAAGGAGGCATATCTATCTACCAACAAACTCAATTGCATTCAACATATGCTCAAGCACAATGACTGGTCTACCGGTCGGGACTATATGGAAGAGACAGTCTCATATCTTGCCCTACAAGGCTGGTACGATATTGACTCTACAAAAGTTTTCAACCTACTATCTGCTACCGATAAATGGCAAAATACTTGCAGAGCCCATCTTGTACGCCTCCAGCATTGTCAGAAAGAGCCATTTTTCCGCCCTGTGTCACCACAGGTACATCATTTGAGAGAACCTCATGTCTGCGGAGTGTGCAGAAGTATCAAATTAACCTCACTCAGAGATGCATCAGAAGATTTTGCAAGTCACAACTTTGGACAGCTACTCCATGCACAAATTGAAGAGGACTGGGGATACGAAGTTAGTCAGCTGGTACTCAGATAAGATTATAATTAACTCCTTGACACAATATTTATTACACTGCAGAATGGGCTGTCGTACTGCCGTCAACCATTTCACTGCCCTACATGTGTTGAGCGTCTGAGACTGGATTGCAAGGTAGAATATACCGATGCCAACCAAGGGATCATGCCTGAATCTCATAACATCTGGGTCCAATATACGGAAAGTGACCTTGATAACACCTTCCAAGGCCGAGTTCCTTCCTTTCCTGTATTATACTTCAGCTGGACTCCGCCAAATCAGATCCTCCAATTTCAGGAGCGCCTGCTGGCCGGAAAAACCATATAGACCTTTTCTAAAAGGTGCAGGAAGACCCAACGATGGATATTACGTCCTCAAGTTCAAGAATATGCAGTGGTGGTTCCAACAAAGTACAATGATCTGCATGGTTGTGCTGATTGTGTTGACGGGTTCATCCGGGTTGTCAAACAGACTGATATGATGCATATTGTACCTGTTGGAGCAATTGTCGGACCAGCACATTTGGTGCGAGAGAACGCTGCATCAGATAGGATCGATAGTGTATGGCTTGTAAATAATCATGTGGATTTAAATACCTACTGGACTGTATATTAAGTTACAATGCCTGAATCAAGGTGTGCAGGAGGAAGATAGTTCATTGAATTATACTATTTGATATAAACATTATAATAATCACTCCCGGAGTGTACGGCTCCAGGTTCGAGATGCACTCAAATAGTTTTCGCGATGTGCCCAATACTCCCAATAGCTCCGCTGGAGAGTACGGCTCCAGTTTCGAGATGCACTGGAATAGTCTTGGAGACGCGGCCAATACTCCCAATAGCTCCGCCGGAGAGTACGGCTCCAGTTTTGAGATGCACTGGAATAGTCTTGAAGACGCGGCCAATACTCTCAATAGCTCCGAAATTTCCACATTCTAATTGTTTTATTTTGTAGCATTTCAAAGACAACGATACATTCTTCAGGATATTTTTGTATTCTGTTCCACAGTGTCCGGAACATTGAGGAGTACTGGTGAAGTAGTCTCGGAGCATCTGAGAGCTCATCGCTTTGCACACAGCCTATCTGGGAGCATCAGGGAGCATCTGGAAGAATCAATGTGGCTGTTCAGAGTTGCTGAGTTGTTCAGTTGTGGCTTCCAAACCATTTTACATTTTGCTGATGAGAGATACACTCCGAGGCCATGCTTGAGCGAGTTTGGAGATGCAATTGGAGACAAAGATTGAGTTAACTCAGAGATACACTCCAAGGCCGTGATTGCGCATATTTGGAGATGCAATTGGAGACCAAGATTGAGTGAACTCAGACATGCAGTGGGAGGCCGTGGTCGAGCGAGTTTGGAGATGCACTTGGAGGCCGAGATCTAGTGCACTCAGAGATGCACTTGGAGGCCGTGATCCAGCCAGTTTGGAGATGCAATTGGAGACCAGAATTCACTGAACTCAGCGATGCACTGCGACCCCATGATCAAGCGAATTTGGAGAAGCACTAGGAGGCCGAAATCGAGTGAACTCAGATATGCACTTGGAGGCCGGGATCGAGCAAGTTCGGAGATTTACTTGCAGGCTATTATTGAGCCAGATTGGAGGAGTACTTGGAGGCGGTCGATTTGGAGGGAGGCGCGATGGCAGTGGAGACTCTATTCATTGGTTAACTTGTAATTGAGGGAATGTAAAGAGTTGAGTACAACAACATCAACCAACAGATGAGAAACTAGCTGGGAGCGGGTGACTGCCGATCTTGGGATGATGCTGTACTTGGTGTATGCTGTAGTCGGTATTGACTCCTGATCACAGCATGGAGAGACTGAGAGGGATGACTTAACTTCGTGTTCCTAGGTGATGGTAGAGTTGAGCACAAGAAAGAGAGAGATCAGAGGAGATGGGGGAAATCATTCTGAGAAACTAGGACTTAAGAGAATATTGTGTGCAAGTCAATATACCATCCCCCATATGGCAGGTACGAGTCCCGATCCGGTGGGTAATAACACCGATATGAGATATTCTAAACCCAATCAGGCAAGTTGTACTCCTGATTTCTCATATCCGTTCCTATCATCCATATCATTCTCATCTTCATCACCAATCTCTCTCTTCCTCGTCCACAACTCTACCATCATCGCAAGAACACAAAGTTTAGTCATCCCACTCTATCTCTCCATGCCATCATCATGAGTTAACACCGAGCGCAGCATACACCGAGTGCAGCATAGACCGAGTGCAGCATACACCTAAGATTGTTTGTTGTCCCTTCATTCCCACGATTTCGAGTTGACCCCTGAATGTACCTTCAGCTTCCGGCGTGCCTCCCTACAGATCAACCACCACCAGCCAGTTCTCCATAACAGCTTCAAAGGTAAAGTCACCTCATCACATTCCCACGGTTTCGAGTCAACCAACCGATAAATAGAGTCTCAGCAGCTGGCCCGCCTCCCACCGACTGCCTGCAGATCGACCACCTCCATGTGCTCCTCCAATCTCGCTCGATCATAGCCTGCAAGTGCATCACCACACTCGCTCAGTCACAGCCTCGGAGTGTATCTCCAACTTCACTCGATCATGGCCTCCAAGTGCATCTCCAAACTCGCTCGATGACGGCCTCCCAGTGCATCTCCAATCCCGCTCAATCACAGCCTCCTAATGCATCTCTGAGTCCACTCAATCTCGATCTCCAAATGCATCTTCAAACTCGCTTGATCACGGCCTCGGAGTGCATCTCTGGGTTCACTCGATCCTGGCCTCCAAGTGCATCTCCGAACTCGCTCGATCACGGCCTCCAAGTGCATCTCTAAGTTCACTCGATCTCAGCCTCCAAGTGCATCTCCAAACTCGCTCGATCACGGCCTCAGAGTGTATCTCTGAGTTCACTCGATCGTCATCTTCAGGCGCACCTCGAATTGCTCTCAAGCACCGCCTGCAGCCAGTCCAGATATACCGTGTGTAGATGGGTAGCTATATAGATACATAGATACATAGATGAGAATACAGACTGAATACATACGTTTTAAAAATCGTTGAAAGATAAGTAGTAGCTATGATTCCCAGGCGCACCAGCAGCGTTCCCAAAGAAAATGTTTTTCCCAGACTGCTCTACAGCGATTCAACGTGCTCCCAGGCTTGTGGTCGGCGGTCTCAGGCTTGTCGCCGGCGCTCCCAGGTGCTCTTAGGCTTTGTCGCCGGCACTCCCAGGTGGTCCCAGGCTTGTGGTCGGCGCTCCCAGGCGCTCCCAGCCTTGTAGTCGGCTCTCCCAGACTTATCGCCAGCGCTCCCTGGTGCTCCCAGGTTCACCTGAAGGCCACTGCATCGGTCCAGTGAACACTGGGATTTGACCACCCTGGGATTCTGGTCCGACAACTCTCAGACACTCCCGGAGGCTCCCAGTGACCAAAATACATTTTGCTGATGGACAATAGCTGAAAAAGGGTTGATGACGGGCAAAGCAATGGAAAGTAGGAGGAATAATGGAAACAAGAAACATTAGAACAGAATGGGTCAATATGTTTTCACCAGGATCTATATGTTGCTTGACCAAGGATTTCACTCAGAGTAATATTATGGGAAAATAGTGAGCAGTCGCATGTGAATATCAGTTGATATACAGAAGTCTAGCAGGCGAAATGAATCATTCAGCAAGGTATTCAAATTTTAAGAGTATGAGAGAGACCTGTGCAAGAATATTACTGGGCTCGGCTTTGCCAAAGGGCTGAGTCGCAATCAGGCAGAAAGGAAAGCAATTGGTTCAAATAAATATGCATACAGTCATTCATCACAGCAGATTTTGACTAGACAATACATCAAAATGAGCCTCAACGGAGCATCAACGATTTTTGGTCTTGTAAGTAAGCTAATTGCAATGTGAATTGGTCACTGTTATACATAGCCGACGTATTGGCAGCCTGCATAGGCAAAAGAGAAAGCGACATGGTCACTGCCCCATTCTGAAAATGAACGTCGATGGAGCATCAATGATGTTTGGGTTGCATCTTCGGTTGTCCATGCGGCGATTTCTGGCAATAATTTATATACGAAGTTATGGCGGCATTTTCAGGCAAAACAGTGCATGATATCATCGTTACCCCATCATGACAATAAGTCTCAATGGAGCATCAACGATTTTGAGCGTTGTAAGTCAGGTAATTAAAATGTGATTTGGTATTATTTATACATAATGAACATATTGGCAGCCTTTAGAGGCGAAAGAGTAAGTGACACAGTCACTGCCCCATTCTGAAAATGAGCATCAACAGAGCATCAACGATTTCTGGTCTTGTAAGTATGGTAATGGAAAATTGCCTTAGTCACTGTTATGCATAACCAACACATTGTCAGCCGTTATAGGCAAAACAGAAAGCGACATGGTCACTGCCACATTCTGAAAATGAGCGTCAACAGAGCATCAATGATTCTTGGCTCTGCATCTTGGGCTATCTAAGTGGCCACTGGTTGGAGTCATCCATAAATGAGATATTGGCTGCCATTAGCGGCAAAAACAAAAGCGGCACACTCTCTGCCCCAACCTGAAAATGAGTGTCAACCGAGCATCGATGATTATTGGGCTTGCATCCTGGGTAATCAAGGCATGACGTGAAAATTTGAGTACATAACAGAACTATTGACTGCCTTAATAGGCAAAAATACAAAATATAAAAGGAAAAACACGAATTCCAAAATAATTGATATTGCAAACTGCAAAACATGCATAAAGTGATTACTGGATGTTGAGTATGCAATTTTGATAAGATACATTTATGAAACAGCAAAAACGAGAGCATTATAAGAATCTACAGATGGACCCGCTGGAAAACCCACTGACAACCCGGGCAATTCAGACGGCTTGTGAGACTTCCATCGAATCGTACCAGAATTGACTGTTCGGGTGTATTGACGACCCGGCCCACCAGTTTGGCAACTGTTCGGTTCCGACCCGTTCCCGGACCCAAAGCGACAGTCCCCAACCGTTGCTAACACTAGTCTTTTCCACCAATCTCCACTCAGAATTACACTGGAGAATTTGTATTGGGATCCCATTTATAGCGAAATGCTGTAGTTCGAAGGCAGAGGGTTCAGAGTTAATACTCTACTACTCTTCTGGCAGCTTCCAAAAGAAATTCATTAGCCAAGAGCAGTGCTGAGTTGAAGAGTCGAAGAAGATGGTAAGAAAATGCGGTCAGATGCCACACCATGAACAATGATATAAATGTAACAGTGGCATGTAACCCATCACTGGGTAATGACAATTCTGTATAGCCAGCTCGCGACGAGACTTAGATCTCTAGTGATAAACTTACAAATACATCCCCATCTACAATCACTGGCATTCACGTTTGCAACTGGATCCTAAAATTACCATATGTATGGCTATGAGGCCGAATGCTGGCGTATGTGCCCTTACACCATTATCCATTTTTCAGTCAACAGATACCTTTCGCTCACAGGATTTTGCAAGTTTACTCCTTTACTGACACACTATATCACAATATGAACACTTGAGATCACAGCCATCAAAATGACATATCAAATTGTGATTATCGTGAGCAAGGATATTGATTTTTTCATCATGCCTTTTAGCTCCTTGATGGCAGAGTGGAACAGTTCAGAGACCAATTGGCACACTAAGCGTATGACCGGCAATGACAACAAGTAACACGATGACAGGATGCGAAAATTCGATCCTACCAGTGTGAGAATCTGACTATGATAGATACATTGAGGTGGACACCATTCCTACAAGTCAATTGAAAGTGATCATCAGCCAGAGAAGATACAACGGATGAAGCGATCTTACCCCTGAAATGGCAATACAGAGAACCAAAAGTCAAGAGAATCAAATGTATACAGTCGATCAAGCGAAGTTCAAATTCTGGCAGCTACATCGAGTACCATTGTTGAAGTCTACAAAATTGCCATGCCCCTAATCCCATCTGCTATTTCACAGCCTAGCTTGAAGTCAGAGATGACGCGAACAGAACAAGTGAAGTCAATACGGGCCAAAAGGCATTGAAAGGTCAAGGCAAAGTAGGTCACAACATGAAGCTAGTTGAAATACGAAGCAGGTCAAAAAGCAAGGCCAAAGCAAGTGGAAAAATGAGATGAAAGCAAGTGCAAAAACGAGATGAAAGCAGGTGGAAAAATGAGACAAAGCAAGCAAAGTTGACCGAGACCAGCCAAAAGACAAGCGAAGTCGAAGACCTCCAAAATCCGGTGAAACAGCTGCCGAAAGCAACGTTGGTCAACCAAGAAACGTACTGAACAGGATCCCAACAGTCTTCTGAAGCTCTTAAGTCTACCGAACAATGATGGCAATCCACAAATGATTTGAGTCTAAGTCATCAAGAGAGGAATGCACTTCAAAAACAGGGGAGATAGCGGTTTCTATACAATCAAGTCCTACTGACAAGCCATGCCTACTCAGCAAACTTGACCTACCACAGAAGCCAGCATTCAAATCCACCCAGCGTCTCAATAGCCAGGTGCTGTTATCTGCAAAGGAGAGCAGAAAGGCCAGTCTCTCGGTTGAGTATTTTGGACACCTTAAACTGGCTGACGAATTGGAGGTTTTAGTTATCCAGATAAAGGCATATGACCAAGTCCTGGGCTTGCCATGGTTTGAGTCGAGAAACCTGGAAATTGACTGGAGCAATGGTCGATTGACAGCCTTATAAAAGCCTAATGGACTGCAACTGGCAAAGATTCCAGAAGCAGATGGTACAAGTTCTCTGCCGGAATGCGGTGAGGTAACAAAAATGGATGAGCATCCCCGAGATATACAACTACTCCGGGCTACTGCTTTGGATCATCCCTTAGCTAGTAAGGAAGTGATGGAGCTATTTGCTATATGATTTGGAGAATGTGAAGAGTTGCTGGAAGCATCACTGTCAGGCATCACCGAAGGTGAGAGAGACCCTGAGATGATGAATGCATGAGCAGGAGCAGCGGCGGTAGTTGTGGCAGAAGAGTAACACAGTGACGGTGCTTCAATGACTGATACTGGCTCGCCGAGATGCAAAGGGAGTAACTCGTCAATGGGGCTTGATTCTAGTGTGACGAACCAGCTGATCCAGCCAATCAGGGACCCCTACCCATCTCCACTCAGCCAAAGCATGCTACAATGCAGAATGCAGACAAGGCAAATGAGAATTGGAACAGACATAGTTAACATGGAGATGGTAATGACAGATGATGGTGGTGGTATCCTAGCACAATATTAAGATTTTGTGGAGGTCAACAATTTGGAAGATCCAGATACTGTACATACTGATAATGGAGGTCATATCCCTGTGAGATACAAGGACTATGTGGACGTATTGAGAAAAGATATGGCAGAGACTCTTGCAGCCCACTAGCCAAATTGACCATGCAATTGATCTGGAACCACGCTTCAATTTACCCTAGCAAAATCTACAATCTTTCCGATAATGATCACCTGCGGCAGCACCAATCTGATATGCAAAGAAGGATAGTGGACAGTAGCTGTGTGTGGACTACCGAGCATTCAATAAAGCGCCAGTGAAGAACCAATATCCTCTGCAACTGATCTTGGAGATGCTTGACGAAACCTCGGGAATGCCTGTTACCTTTTCCGGGTCAAGGAAGGTGACAAGTACAAAGCCACGTGTCGTCCTGGTATGGGTGGTTCCAGTACAAGTCACGCTGTTCGGGTTGACAAATGTACCATCTACCATACTACCCAGCAACAACACCAATTAGAAGAGACAAGTCTTGAGCAGAGCAATGACTATTAAAGAGAGGGATGATCGTACTGGAGGTACCTGAATGAAGGACAAGAGTGGACTGAACGACATAGAAGTCCATCAGCAATAAATGCACTGAGAGGGCAGGGATAACTGTATCGTGGCACGAAGCATCACACCCTTCTAGCATCCAGAAGATGATCAACCCACCTAGAGCATTCATGGCCAGTGCCTAAAGTCAGAGAAAATAAGTAAATACCAAGTGAAGTCTGAAAAGGTGAAGCAAGTCGAAACATGAAGCAAATCGAAGCACGAAGCATGGTGAAACACGAAGCATGTTGAAATATTTCTAGAGTGGTTGGAGCAGTTTCATTGTAGCAAAATATTGTCTTGTATGATGATCAATAGTTAAGCAAAAATAGATCGTTTCAAGAGCGCAGGCGGTATCTGATGATTTTGAAATTATTGCGATGCTGGGGTATTTCAAAGGCTTCCATTGTTATTTCACTTACGACCCAGTTCACAATTGATTGGTCAAGAGACTTCGAAAACTTAATATGGCCACCAAATTTTCGAGACATATACCATCATTTTGATGCAACTCAAAGAAACGAGGACATATTTCGAATGTGCCCGAAGAAGAAGATTTGAGCCGCACTCTTCCGGAATTCCTGAAGTAAGTACTCACTGCAAAGATAGTTACCGAACCTCAGCACCATGCCTTCCGAGACACACGAGATAACCGAAACGAGCGTTCCAGCTACTGCAAACCCGAAGAGAAGTATGGAGACGATGGATCTAGTGGGACGGAGCAGCAAAAACCCCACCCAATCTCGCCTCTCTTTCGATGATGATCTATCTCGAAATTTAAGCTCTACTCTTTCATAACTTTGGAGTTGTATTGTGCAATCATCGTAGTAGTTCCTCTAACTTTCTCCAACTTCTAGGACTGTCTGCAAGATATGAACCCAGCGAATCAAGCGTCCAAGTTACACACAGCTTCCTCCTGCTGACGCGCGGATGTTGCAGTGTGCGCGGAGAACTCGTCAATCGTCTGAATTCTAAAGAACACAAGAGAAAAAAGAAAAAAGCTTAAGTACACGATATTAAGACAACTATACTGAGAGTAGCAGCCCACGTAACAGTCAAGCACTGACACGATGCCCGTCGATGCTCTCGGGCGAAAGCCGTATTTCTGTCAACACCTCCCTAAGAAAAGGTCAATTCGCTGCATAAATGTGTAGCCCCCAATGATTAAGCTCGGGACGACTGCCAATCTAAATGCGTTGACTAGGTGCAGCGGTGAGTAGTAGAACTAGAGATGGCCTTACTAAAAGATGCCAGAAACGGCGACTCTTGGCGGCCGGGATCTCACTGTGAATGTTTTATACCAGTCACCTCGAGCCGCCACCAGAGCTTGTATGTTAGAGGCGCTTCGCCACCGAATACATTATGATTGCAAAAACAACTATCATCTAAGGCCCACACATCCCTTTATCTAATCAATCGCATCTAACCATGTATCCATCTCATCATTCCCCTCATCTTCATCTTCTAACGCTATCACTGAGACGTCTCCCCATACATCGTATGACAGCACAGTATAGAATTAGACTTCATCTACTTTCTCCACGACGCAGTCATACGTCAACATTGGGAGACTATGTGGTTACATACACATACAATCATGACTAATCAATAATTTATTCCCCGACCTTCCTCCAAATCCCAGACCCTCGCCCACATATACCTCGGCACCGCTACTAGTAGGGTAAGGAGCGGGAACAGTAAAGTGAACACAATCGTGGCAGATTGTAGATCCTGGGGATTCTTTCGTACCCACCACCCGACGAACCATCCGGCAATTGCCATCAACATGAATATCATGCCAAAAATCAAAATCCCATTCGGTCCCTCTACTGCCTGCAATCCCCATGCAACCTCTTCATAATTAGGTAAAGGCCCATCCACACGCTTCGGTATTAGCTCGAGATTTTCATTGCTGTGATCGACACTTTCTGGATGTCGGTATAGGTGGTTCATGAGGTCCGGATCAATTGGCGGTGGTGGAAGCGGAGGGTTACATTGACTGGCAATTGTGTGGTAGGATGAGTTGGTTCCGGCAGGAAGCTCTTGCTTTCGGAAACAAAAAATTGGGTCTGGGCCCTTCGGATAGTGGCGGAACTGAAAGTTGTTAACAATCATCAAATACAGCGCTACATGAGGTTTCTGAACCTTTACAAACTTGAAGAAGCATAATGATCTAAACGTAAAGATTGCGTATTTCCACGGTCGAAGCCTACGGTATTCCCTCTTAGCATGTCTAAAGAAGTATCCATCCCGTCGCGAGTATTGTGGCGGCAATACAACCCACCCCAACCTCTGACGGAACTTGAACGGTGCTTCAACACAAAGAAGGACGTAATCTGTTGTTGGTGGATATAATATCGGCTGGGGACCTGCTAGTTCGGTGTTGCCAATCTGCGGTCCGCCCTGGTTTGATCCAATATTTTCAGTAGGAGTATTGGATCTAACGTTCGGGAGGAGTTGGGCCGCTGGAGCGGGCGTAGAAGGAAGATTTGCCATTGAAACGGGCACAAAAGGCAAGTTCTGACTATTGCTGCCTGTTGATACGGATGAAGTTGTAGGAACTAACTTTATGAGCCGCTCCCCACATTGTTGCTAAAAGGTTAGGTCAAGAATCAAGGAGCCTGGAATAGAGGGCCTACACATATCCACCATGTCTTTTTAAACTCCGGCGGACACACGATTTTCCGACGAGGAGCTGGAAGGGGCCACCAGGCTATGTGGATCCGGAATGCATCTTCAACACAAATTTGAAACCGGTTGAGTCGGCTTTGTATCTGTAGTTGCTCTTTGGACTCGATGTCATCCTGTTCATCTGTTGCTGCCAAGTCTGCTAGTCCTGGAACATCCGATTGTATTGTATGTTGAGAAGTCTCGGCCTGGCCTTCGAAAGTAATTAGTGGCTGTTGTAAAATTTCTTGAACATCGGGGTCTGGGAGCTCGGTTAGCGTATGTTCGGAGAGCAAAGGGTCTTGAGATTCTGGAGTGCTGGGCGTCTCCCTGTCGTTTGGATCATTGTGAGAATTGTCTGTTTGAGGCATGGGGCCTGCTGCCATCCCAGGCGCTGGCCTCTGTACGTGCACCAGCAATGGCCGATACGGATCACCTGCTGTCACTAAGCGTATATCCGTTGTGACTTCCCTCGGCAATGAAGTCGATGAGGGAAGGTTGCTATTATTCGGTTTAAGTCTAGCTCGTCATCCTCCAAGGCGGAACGCGGGTTGAACCCACCTGTACCGTACAGAAGTCTCTGGTTCTTCCTCCAGAATAATTTCTTCCATAGAACTCGACTGTTCCTCAGGGCCCGGCTGTTTCTCAGTATTCGGCTGTTCTTCAGCACCCAACTGTTCCTCATCATCCAACTGCTCCTTAGCACCCGAATTCTCCCCAGTATCCAACTGTTCAGTATCCAACTGTTCCTCAGCATCCGAATGCTTCTCAGCACCGGAATCCTCCCCAGTATCCAACTTTTGAGCCCACAGTTTTTCCTCAGCATCCAACTGTTCTTCAGCACCCGACTGTTCCTCAGTATCCGAATGCTCCTCAGTATCCAATTGTTCAGTATCCAGTTGTTCCTTAGCACCTGACTGTTCCTTAACACCTGAGTGCTCTTCAGCATCCAACTGTTCCTCCAATGTTTTTACCGGTTCGGACAGTCCCGGTCTGAGGTAGGAACCAGCACAGCCCAGTCCAGCAGGTAGGTCAGACTGGATCGGACTAGACTCGGACCGTTCCAGTCTGGACTGTTCCGTAACCTGATTTTTGGTGGACGGTTCTAGTCTGAGGCAGGTCTCAGTACGGTCCGCTCCAGCAGGAAGGTCAGACTGGGCTGGACTGAACCCCGACGGTACCCGTCTGGACTTTTCCACCATCGGACCAGTGAAAACATTGTGTTCCTCAGCATCCAACAGTTCATCAGCGCCTAACTGTTCCTCAGCACCCAACTGCATCTCGCTCATCCCCACCTTCTTCCCTCTATAAATTGCAAATACCTCCATTAAAGTTGCACCTAGTACAATTTCCAGGGTATATCTGAATCTGAAATATTGCCCGGTGAAGGGCGCTCCAGTACGTTTCTCGTGCCATCTGATTTTTTTGCAGTCCACTTTCCAGGGTAGGAACCCAAGACTCTTAACACCTGCTCACAACGAGTAAGCTCAAGACGGGAGCAATGGTAGCTTTGCGGACACTCACTATCATCATTTCGTGTAGGTGGGATGTCACTATCGCAGTACAGGAGCTCGTCATGGAAACGACGAACCCCAAAATCAAAAAACTGGATCCGGATTGCACGTTGCTGTTCGGCTGTATACTTGTCGCCGTCTCTGATCTCTTGTCCCTTGTCTTGGTCAACCAGGGAGCTCAAGCGATACCAACAGATCGCATAAGAAGGAGTCTATAATATAACTACCTTTCTCACTATCCATTCAATCTGGTTTACCGGATCTATTGCATCGGCAGAGTCCCAAAACCTGTCCCGCTCATTGTGCTCAGTACGATCATACGGTGGCGAGTCGCGTATACCATAGCTATATTGCGACTTTCTCGATTCAATCATCACTTCTTTTGCAGTATCGTCGGGACTAATGCAGCAGCTCTCAAGTCCCCAAAGCGTTGCGCCCCGACAAACTGCAGTCCAGCTGGGTTGGTCAGGATTTAAGTTATAAAATAAGACGGGTTGTGCTTACGGCTTTTTGCCTTGGAGTAGCTTAACCTTCGTCTTGCTCAGTCCTGAGCTGAGGAGATCGAACAGGTATGAGCTTTCCCCAAAACCACCTACAAGGAGCACCACCGTGGTTTTATTCTGTCTTATGGCTTGTTGGATCTGCTTTTCCACAAGTTTCTGAACTTTCAGACAAGTCGGGCGGAAAACGGCATCCAACTTTTTCCTAACCAAATGTTAGAAATTTGTTCTTTTGAGATGAGACACATATGCTTACGGTTTGAGGGTTATTGTCCCATCTTCGATACCTTGAGGGATATTGTCCTCCACTCCACGCAGATCGATGGTTAGTCTTCGATTTTGTTCAAGGTTGTGCTGAAACATGTGCTTAATTCCCCAGTCGAAATCTAGCCTCATCTGTTTTTTAGATTCTTCAGCAATATTATTGTACGCTCTGGGTCCTATTTGCTTTTCAATATAAGCTTCGAATGCTTTATCTGGAGGTCGAGATCGTTAGGCAGGCCGCAGGCATTCAATCTGTTTCCTAGGAATTGGAAGGTCACCTATAAAGATTGAGCCACAGAAACTTCCTGTGAATCCGCTAGTATGCAATTTGTCTTGGTTTAAAGCAAGATTGAGCTTACCTTCGCCTACCGCAAATTCCTTTACCCTCAGATTTTGCAGCCTGAGCACCTCATACGTTTTAAGATCCTAGAAATAAATTAGTATGCTGCCCTTTTTTCAAATGAAAGTTGCATCTTACGCATGTTCCTCCTCCAGCATCGCAGACAGTAATGATATCCCCCACCTTCACTTCCAACTGTCGCAGCCCCTTGAAAACTGCCAACGCTGCTGCTTCAGGTTCCTGTACAAAATATATCTTTTCCGGTAGCCCCGCCTTTCGCGTCAACTTCCTGATCTTGGTGCTTGAACCTGGCGCCCATATCGCAGGTATTGTGAAAATCACTCGAACAGAGTATTTAGTCATGAACCTGGGATCTAGTTGCTTGCGCAACTGGTCCCTTGTATAGCTCCAGATGCAGCTCAGGTAATCAACTGTGACGTCTTCCGCCGTCTTGCCGTAAGTATTCAAGAGGTGCTTCAATGTAGTTAACTCCAAGATGTCGACAGCTCCATTTTCGTTCAGACTCTCCGGTTGGAGAAGAAGTTTGAACCACTTAAACTGTTCTGGTTCCTTGTTGTTTCTATAGCGCTTCCTAACCGCACCAAACCCCCAGTCTAACAGCTTCTCCGGGTTTTCGGGGTTGTATGTCACCACAGTTGGAACTTTGTGAGATGTCGGATGAGGAGCCGTTGGGTCAGGCCAGTTTCTGATGACATTAACTTTTGGCGTACCGGTACCGTTGTTTACCGCCCAGGACACCCCAGAATAGCTGAATTATTTTGGACAACCGCCCACACATCAGTTTCGTTTCGCTGGCGGAATGACAGAGAAGGGATTCACTCACGTTGTTCCATAATCGATACCGATGACCAGGTCTCGTAGTGACATTCTGATAGCGCTCCAATGTAATCTAATCAATATGGATAAAAGCAAGATCTTGTATTCCATCTAGAAGGGCAATTATGGCCGTATTTGAAAGAGATGTCTAGCTGGCAAAACGTCCTGAATGTTCGAAGTGGAACTAATTCTGATTGGCTGCAGTGTATATTCTGCGGGGTTCGCATCCCAAAGCTACCACTTTATTGGATAACCATAAGCCCTAGCTGGACTCATGTTCGCCCTAGTTTGCAGGCTACCGAGTTGCAGCAGACCACGTATAAACCACACTTTTGATAATGCTTTTCACAGAACACTTGAAGTGTTATGACGTAGTCCACTGCAAGTCTGTTGAATTGTGATGCAAGACAAACATTTCTTCGCAAGCATGTTCGAACTGATGATGTTCTTTTGCTGGTGTGCGGCTGATAACTGCTTCTTTTCTGTGGCCTGGAATTAAGGACGTTCGCTCACCCAAAACGCGCGCTCAAAAATGATAAGGATAAAGCTTAAGGGTCCGATGCTCCTCCTGTAGGCCTGATCTGTGTATTGTTGCATGAGTGTCAAATGAAATTCCATGTACGTACATTAGTCTGCTATTTTTCTGTCGTTATTCGGGTCGTTGTTATATCCAAACCTCGTATGACCTTCAGGCACTGAAGGTTATAGGAATGGACAAAGACCGTGGTGGAGAGAAAAAACAATTAGTCATCATAACGTGCAATCACGTGATAATACCGCGGAAAAAACGAATGCCCATTTCCATCCCCATCCTCCATTCCACGGGTCAAGAGCGTGCAGCAAAGAAGAAACAACTGCTTTTACCATCTCCAATGCTCCTACCTCCATCATTTATGCTCCAATCAGAGAAGAAACAACTTGTCTGCTCTAGATATGCTTTTACTTACCATGTATCCAGCAGACAGAGAAGAACCAACTTATCTACTCTACATATGCTTCTACCATGTCAATCTTCTTGAATCTTCGTAACAATAGATGGATAGTCCCCATTTCGCGCTTGCGCCTGTCTTACTGCCTGTCTTTTGTCTCTGCCTGCGTGTTCGCCTGAAGGTCTCTGGCTCTGTGGGAGGAGCATCACGTATCCTTGTACGGATTCAGGAGCCTCGAGAAGTCACGTGAGTCACAGACTGGGTTTCAACTTCGACATAGGAATTCCTGCTCTGCTTCCGGTTTTCTCTTCGAATTTCTTCCCACAAGTACAGTAATGCAATCGCGTCTTGCTGATTGTGGGTCGTCCAACACCGATTCCGGACTTCCCCTCTGGCCGGCCCCCACCTGCTCCTTCTCCACTTCCAGCCGCTACCGCGCTCGACTTTTTCCTAAAACACAGTTCGTCAAATCACCTTTGAACCCGTATCCGGACTGAAACTAACGCTACTCCCTCCCCAGCGCATACACTCTATGTATGACTACCAAACCCTTGAACAAGCTCGATGAAGCGTCGGTTTCGGAGACTTGAGCCTCAACACCATGAGCGAACAAGATAGATCGAGTCGAGACGTTAACCTCAAACATTTGCAAGACGAAGTATAGCGATTTACTAAGCTTAATTGCGTTAACTACAACTTCAGCAAAGATAAAATTTAACTCTCATTCTCTGCGTGATGGACGCCTCCAACATCATTAACAGCGCTGAACTTTAAACTCATCAAAATGCAACTACAGTTCGTAACAAACAGTAAGCCTACAACTCCAAAGCTGGAAAAGCTGTTGACTATGCTCCTATCCTGCGAAGGCCCGGTCATCAGGAAAAATGGGTATCTCTGCTAACCCTCGTCCGACGCACTAGACGCACGAGCTAGTGTGGTACGAATATTTTACTCGCCGGATTTTCAAGTTTCCTGACACCATTGTCATTGATTAGATGACTTCGATAAGATTAGATTATATCGAGATCTCACTACTAGCATGTCTGCCTTGGTGCCGTGCGTTCTGAAATCACCAGTGCATATCGTAGTAGTGCTGCGGAGTATTTGTTCCTGAACTTTATTACTTCTACAGCTAGCACTTGGTTTGATTTAATAGCCATTCGACTAAGTAGTCATTGTAAATTGATGTATCGCCAAGGGCGCTTATAATGACGTGTCTGGAGACTTGAAAACCGCACGAGTAGGCTCTCCGTCCAACGTCACGAGGGGCTCTGTGGGCGAGCGACCGTGTTCTGAGCGGACCAAGCTTGAGCGAGAAATTCAGTTATTACTCTTAATTGAACGATTGCAAAAGTCATGTGTTCAGCTTGTATTTTGTATCTATCTATATGTACATACGATCGATCTAGGCTGGGAGACAGTAGTCGATAAACATAAAGACGGTACTCAAGCTCACTTGGTGCACTTGGAGACGGTGATCGAGCATACTTGAAGGTGCACTTAGAGACTGCGCTCGGGTACTCTTGAAGGTGTACTTAGCGACGGTCGATCTGAGCTAGCTGACTCCATTCAGGGGTAACTCGTAATTGTGGGGATGTGAGAAAAGACTGAACTCGTGCTCCCAGAGAGGTCAATCGGGGATGGCTGGAAACCGTGCTCAGGAGCTGACTAGAAACGGTTGATCCGAGCTGCTTGGGTGCTAGCTGGAGAGAGTATATGGTGTTAACTCATGATCCTTTCATGGGCAGGTAGAGAGGGGTGACTTAACTTCATGTTCTCAGGTGCTGGTAGAGTAGTGGACGAGATAGAGAGTAGGAGATGGAGATAGGATGGAGATAGGATGTGATAGGGGTACGACATGCCAGATCGGGTTAGGTACGTTGACTTCCACACGAAAATCTCTTTTAAGTTCCCTATCTCTCTCTATCCATCTACTACTCGACTAGCACCTGAGAACATGAAGTTAAGTCACCCTCTCTACCTGCCCATCAAACGATCATGAGTTAACACCATATACTGTCACCAGCCAGCTCCTGGCTAGTCTAGATCCACTATCTCCAGCCATTCCTAATTGACTGTCTCTAGCCAGCTCCCAAGCACCGTCTCCAGCTCCCGGTCAGCTCTGGGGAACACGAGTTGCTGGGTCTGCTTCCTGACATCCCCACGATCACGATTCACGAGCTAACCCCTGAGTGGAGTCTCAGCTCCCAGCCAGCCCAGATCGACCGTTTCTAAGTGCACCTCCAAGTGTGCTTAAGGACCGCCTTCAGCCCAGATCAATCGTGTGTGCATATATAGATAGACATAGATAGTTAGAGAATAGATTCCATATTATGGTTTAACAAATGATCATGAAATTGGAACTACGTATCAACGAGACGAATTGGTCTGAATGACACAAATAAGTCTAAGCGAGACGAATAAGTTTGAGCGAGGTATACAAGTCTGACTGGAAAATCCTTGCTTGAACGCAGGGGTGGCTTCGCTCGAGTGCGAACTCATTTTTCCCGATGGTGTCAGTTATGAGAACCAAGGTATTGCAGTACATGTAAATTTCAATAACAAACCCAATCATTGTTAAAAGAATTGTTGTTATCAGCTCCAATCTTCGATAATGTTTCCTTCAAGTCCAACTGACTAGTTGTACAACGGTAATTTTGAATTACTGTACCGAGCAAAGTGGTTGGGACGGGGTTCGAACCTGACTTCTTTTTTGAATGGGACGAGATTTGCCTGACAGGTGTAGAATTGTGGGTAGGATTAACCTGACTGAAGGGGAAGGGTACTGAGACGGAGTCTGGACCGTGTGAAGCCCTGAAGCCTTAATGCTGTACCCAGCGTGCCAGCAGATGCAGTTTCAATGACGTGGAAGAAAGAGTACAGCTAGAACCGGTAGTGGAAAGGGTGGACCGGCTTCAACTTCATCTGCAGTTGTTCCATTGGGTCCTCTTCGCATATAACTAGTCTTTTAATCTACTTGCATGCATTTCCCCGGTACCTGCACATTGAGCTGATATTTTCCCCACATCAAACAAATTGAACTGGTGCTGACAACCTGTTGAGAAACCTGGGACAGACACCCCCTGCCAATGTTCCGAACAGGCCAGTCCAGTCAGATATGGCCGTGACCTGAACGTAATTTACCGGGTGACCGCCCATGACTGGGAAACCGACCACCCGCGGGTAGTATTTATTGACCCAAATGACCCGTCTTAACCACTCTCCCTGACCTAGTCACTACTGGGGGTTGACTACTAACCCCTTCTCTCCCTTTTCCATGCTCCATAGCATCCTCTAGGTCCAGCATATC
>Ga0307512_10002276_pt1 | contig 24838 bp, 26 predicted proteins | sample 14_EM_MG_FD_200267 | JGI IMG/M metagenome (GOLD analysis project Ga0307512, IMG submission 200267) | Populus trichocarpa ectomycorrhiza microbial communities from riparian zone in the Pacific Northwest, United States - 14_EM | ecosystem: Host-associated > Plants > Roots > Unclassified | place... | reverse complement strand
GCCCTCGAAGAGGCAGGTTCCCGAGTACACCAGGGCGGTGTCCGGCGTCGGCATGTTCGGGCTCGGCGGCACCCAGGGCAGCGACCGGGCGTCGTAGAACTCCGACCGCTTCCACCCCGTCATCAGTACGGTCTCCAGCGGCACGGGTGTGGTCAGGAACTCCCCGTTGAACAGCCGCGCGAGCTCGCACACGGTCATGCCGTGCGCCTGGGAGACCGGCTGCCGGCCCACGAAGGTCGCGAACTCCTTGTGCAGCACCGGGCCTTGGGCCGCTCGGCCGGTCACCGGGTTCGGCCGGTCGAGGACGACGAAGCGTTTGCCGGCCAGCTGGGCGGCCTCCATGCAGTCGTACAGCGTCCAGATGTACGTGTAGAAGCGCGCGCCGACGTCCTGGATGTCGAAGACGACGGTGTCGACGCCGGCGGTCGTGAAGATGTCGGCGAGGGGCTGACCGCTCTTGAGATACGTGTCGTAGACGGGGAGGCCGGTTGCGGGGTCGTCGTAGCGGCCTTCGGAGCCGCCTGCCTGGGCGGTGCCTCGGAAGCCGTGTTCGGGGCCGAAGACCGCCGTCACGTCGACGTGGTTGTCTGCGTGCATGACGTCGACGATGTGGTGGACGTCCCGGGTGACGCCCGTGGGGTTGGTGACGATGCCGATGCGCTGCCCTTGCAGGGGGGCGTAGCCGGTTGCCTTGAGGTTCTCGAAGCCGGTACGGAGTGATCTGCGACGCTCGGCTGCGGTGGCCGGGGATGCTGCGGGGAGTGCTGCTGCTGCCGTTGTCGCTGCGAGGAGGGCTCGTCTGGATAGGCGCATGGTGTGCACGGTATTGCTACCGCAGGTTGTGGGGGAAGCCTGCGGTTTTCTGTGGCTTGTCGCGCCCACGCGGCGGAGCCGCATATCGATACAGCCCCGCGCCCCTTGCGGGGCGCTCCAGTCGCCCTTCCCTCGTACATACCGACCGGTTAGTCTGGGCTCGCAGCAGAGCCGCAGTCGAAGGAGACCGATGGTGGAAGCCGTGCAGGATGCCGGAGTGGTCGTCACCGGGGCGGGAGGCGGGATCGGGGCCGCCCTTGCCCGGCGGTTCGCCGCCGAAGGGGCCCGGGTCGTCGTGAACGATCTCGATGCGGGCCGGGCCGCGGCCGTCGCCGAGGAGATCGGCGGGATCGCGGTACCCGGCGACGCCTCCGCGGTCGTGGCCGACGCGCGGGACGCGCTCGGCGGAACGGTGGACGTGTACTGCGCCAACGCCGGTGTGGCCTTCGAGGACGGGGCCCACGGGCTGTCGGCCGACGAAAGGTCCTGGGCCGCGGCCTGGGACGTCAATGTCATGGCGCATGTGCGTGCCGCCGATGAGCTGCTTCCGGCCTGGCTGGAGCGCGGGAGCGGTCGCTTCGTGTCCACCGTCTCCGCCGCCGGGCTGCTGACGATGATCGGTGCGCCCTCCTACAGCGTCACCAAGCACGGTGCGTACGCCTTCGCCGAGTGGCTGTCGCTGACGTACCGGCACCGTGGCCTCAACGTCCACGCCATCTGTCCCCAGGGCGTCCGTACCGACATGCTGGCCGCCACCGGCAGCGCGGGCGACCTGGTGCTCCAGCCGACCGCGATCGACCCTGCGGACGTCGCGGACGCCCTGTTCAAGGGCATGGAGGAGGACCGCTTCCTGATCCTCCCGCACCCCGAGGTCGCCGGGTACTACCAGGCCAGGGCCACCCACCCCGACCACTGGCTGACGAACATGAACCACATCCAGCAGAAGTGGGAGGAGGTGCGGTGACCGGCTCCCGTTATGCCGACCGGCCCTGGGTGGCCCTGCTGAACGACGCCCAGCGCGGCCCGATCGAGCCGGTCGACTCGCTGGTGCACGCGCTGCGCCGGTCCGTCGCCGAGGCCCCGGACCGCACCTTCCTCGCCTACTTCGACGGGCGGCTCACCTATCGGGAAGTCGACGAGCTGAGCGATTCCGTCGCCGGGCATCTCGCCGCCCGCGGCCTCGAGCGCGGCGACCGCGTGGCGATCCTGCTGCAGAACTCCCCGCACTTCGTGCTCGCCCTGCTGGGCGCGTGGAAGGCGGGCGCGATCGTGGTGCCGGTCAACCCCATGTACAAGTCGGGGGAGGTCGCGCACGTCCTGCGGGACGGCGAGGCGGCGGCGCTGATCTGCTCCGACCGGGCGTGGGAGTCGTATCTGCGGGACACGGCCGCGGACTCGCCGGTGCGGATCGTGCTGACCGGCTGCGAGCTGGACTTCCAGACGCGTGACGACGCGCGCGTGCTGACCTTCGAGCGGCTGCCGGAGGCCGCCGACGCCGACGACCTGGTGGCCGCGGCCCATGCGGGGCACAAGGCGCCCGAGGGCCGAGCCGCGGTGCCGTCCGACATCGCGCTGATCAGCTACACCTCGGGCACCAGCGGCGCCCCCAAGGGCGCCACCAACACGCACGGCAACATCATGGTCAACGCCGAGCGGCAGCGGACGGGCCTCGCCCTGCCGGACGCGCCGGTCTACTACGCGATGGCGCCGCTGTTCCACATCACCGGCATGGTCTGCCAGCTCGGCGCCTGTCTCAACAGCGCGGGCACGCTCGTGCTGACGTACCGCTTCGAGGCGGGTGTCGTGCTCGACGCGTTCGCCGAGCACCGGCCGCACTACACGGTCGGTCCGTCGACCGCCTTCATGGCGCTGGGCGCCCACCCCGACGTCACCCCGGACCACTTCGCCTCCTTCGCGAACATCTCCAGTGGTGGCGCGCCCCTGCCGCCGGCACTGGTGGAGAAGTTCCGGGCCCGCTTCGGACCGTACATCCGCAACGGCTACGGCCTGACCGAGTGCACCGCCCCCTGCGCCTCCGTCCCGCCCGGTCTGGAGGCACCCGTCGACCCCGCCTCAGGCACGCTGGCGGTGGGCCTGCCGGGCCCCAACACGGTCGTACGCATAGTCGACGACCTGGGCCGGGAGGTGCCCTTCGGCGAGCAGGGCGAGATCCTCGTCCGCGGGCCGCAGGTCGTGCCCGGCTACTGGCGGCGGCCGGACGCGACCGCCGAGACCTTCCCGGACGGCGAGCTGCGCACCGGCGACATCGGGTTCATGGATCCCCTGGGATGGCTCTACGTCGTCGACCGGAAGAAGGACATGATCAACGCGTCCGGCTTCAAGGTGTGGCCGCGTGAGGTCGAAGACGTCCTGTACACGCATCCGGCGGTGCGCGAGGCGGCCGTCGTCGGGGTGCCCGACGGGTACCGCGGGGAGACCGTCAAGGCGTACATCAGCCTGCGTCCGGGCGCCGACACGGACCCGGGTGAACTCGCGGCGTACTGCAAGGAGAGACTGGCCGCCTACAAGTACCCCCGGCAGGTGGAGATCCTGCCCGACTTGCCGAAGACGGCGAGTGGAAAGATCCTCCGTCGGGAACTGCGTACGTGGTCCCAGGACTCTCAGTAGACAACAACAGAGAATATTCGGAAGGCAGGTGGCGGCAGTGCCAAGAACGACGGACGGTGACGGCACGCCCGTCCCGCAGCGGCTGCTGGCCGCCGCCACCCGGCTCTTCGCCGAGCAGGGCTACGACCGCACCTCGGTACAGGAGATCGTCGAGGCGGCAGGCGTCACCAAGGGGGCGCTGTACCACTACTTCGGCTCCAAGGACGACCTCCTGCACGAGGTGTACGCGCGCATGCTGCGCGTCCAGCAGGAACGCCTCGACGCCTTCGCGGACGCCGACGAGCCGATCGAGAAGCGGCTGCGGGGCGCGGCGGCCGACGTCGTCGTCACGACGATCGAGAACCTCGACGACGCGATGATCTTCTTCCGCTCCATGCACCATCTGAGCCCCGAGAAGAACAAGCAGGTGCGTGCCGAGCGCCGCCGCTACCACGAGCGCTTCCGCGCCCTCGTGGAGGAGGGCCAGCAGACGGGCGTCTTCTCGACCGCGACTCCGGCGGACCTGGTGGTGGACTACCACTTCGGCTCGGTCCACCACCTGTCCACGTGGTACCGCCCCGACGGGCCGATGAGCCCCCAGGAGGTCGCCGACCACCTGGCGGATCTTCTGCTGCGGGCGCTGCGGCCGTAGGGCGAAGAGTAAGGGGCGGTCGTCATGGACGACCGCCCCTTACCGCGTGCCCTACAGGTACTGCTTCAGCTCCCGTCGCGCCAGCGACCGCTGGTGGACCTCGTCCGGGCCGTCGGCGAGCATCAGGGTGCGGGCACCCGCATAGAGCTCGGCGAGGGGGAAGTCCTGGCTGACGCCGCCGGCGCCGTGGAGCTGGATCGCGCGGTCGAGGATGCCGACGACCGTGCGGGGCGTGGCGATCTTGATGGCCTGGATCTCGGCGTGGGCGCCCTTGTTGCCCACGGTGTCCATCATCCAGGCCGTCTTCAGGACCAGCAGACGCAGCTGCTCGACCGCCACGCGCGCGTCCGCGATCCAGTTCTGGACCACACCCTGCTGGGCCAGCGCCTTGCCGAAGGCCGTGCGGGAGACGGCCCGGCGGCACATCAGCTCGATCGCCCGCTCCGCCATGCCGATCAGCCGCATGCAGTGATGGATGCGACCCGGACCGAGACGGGCCTGGGCGATGGCGAAGCCGCCGCCCTCCTCGCCGATCAGGTTGGTCACCGGCACGCGCGCCTGGTCGAAGACGACCTCGGCGTGGCCGCCGTGGGAGTGGTCCTCGTAGCCGAACACCTGCATGGCCCGCTTCACGGTGACGCCGGGGGTGTCGCGGGGGACCAGGACCATCGACTGCTGGCGGCGGATGTCCGCGCCGTCCGGGTCGGTCTTGCCCATCACGATGAAGATCTTGCAGTCCGGGTTCATCGCCCCGGAGATGTACCACTTGCGGCCGGTGATGACGTACTCGTCGCCCTCACGCCGGATGTGCGTGGTGATGTTGGTGGCGTCGGACGAGGCCACCTCCGGCTCCGTCATCGCGAACGCCGAGCGGATCTCGCCCGCCAGCAGCGGCTCCAGCCACTGCTTCTTCTGCTGCTCGTCGCCGAACTGCGCCAGCACCTCCATGTTCCCGGTGTCGGGCGCCGCGCAGTTCGTGGCCGTGGGCGCCAACTGCGGGCTGCGGCCGGTGATTTCGGCGAGCGGCGCGTACTGGAGGTTGGTCAGCCCCGCGCCGTGCTCGACGTCCGGCAGGAAGAGGTTCCACAGGCCCTGCCTGCGCGCCTCGGCCTTCAGCTCCTCCACCACGGCCGGGGTGTCCCACGGGGACGCCAGCGCCGCCCGCTGCTCCTCGGCCACCGCCTCGGCCGGGTAGACGTACTCGTCCATGAAGGCGAGGAGTTTGGCGCGCAGTTCCTCGGTGCGCGCGTCGAACGCGAAGTCCATGACTGATCAGCCTTCCTGAAGAGTGGTCAGGCCGTGCTCGATGAAGACGGGAACCAGGTCGCCGATGCGGTCGAAGCCGCGGCCGACCGTCTGGCCCAGCGTGTAGCGGTAGTGGATGCCCTCCAGGATCACGGCGAGCTTGAACCAGGCGAACGCCGTGTACCAGGAGACCGCGGAGACGTCGCGCCCCGAGCGCGCGGCGTACCGCTCGATCAGTTCGGCCGGCTCCGGGTGCCCGGGGGCCTCGGCCGTGGTGGAGACGGGGGAGTCCGACATCCCGAGCGGCATGCTGTACATGACCAGCAGGCCGAGATCGGTGAGCGGGTCGCCGAGCGTCGACATCTCCCAGTCGAGAATCGCCTTGATCTTGTCGTCCGCACCGATAAGGACGTTGTCGAGCCGGTAGTCGCCGTGCACCACGGCCGGCGCGGGGGACTGGGGGAGCTGACCGCCGAGCGCCGCGTGCAGCTCGTCGATTCCCGCCAGCTCGCGGTTGCGGGAGGCGTCCAGCTGCTTGCCCCAGCGGCGCAGCTGGCGGTCCAGGAAGCCCTCCGGGCGGCCGAAGTCCGCGAGGCCCACCTCGGCGGGGTCCACCGCGTGCAGTTCAACGAGGGTGTCCACCAGGGACAGCACGGCGCCGCGGGTGCGGTCCGGGCCGAGCGGGGCGAGCTCGTCGGCCGTGCGGTACGGCGTGCCCTCCACGAACTCCATGACGTAGAACGGCGACCCGAGGACTTTCTCGTCCTCGCACAGCAGCACCGGGCGCGGCACCGGGACGTCCGTCGGGTGCAGGGCGCTGATCACCCGGTGCTCGCGCTTCATGTCGTGCGCGGTGGCCAGCACATGGCCGAGCGGGGGCCGCCGTACGACCCACTTCGAGGTGCCGTCCGAGACCGCGTAGGTGAGGTTCGACCGTCCGCCCTCGATCAGCCGGCCGGTGAGGGGGCCGTGCACCAGGCCGGGCCGCTCCTGGTCGAGCAGGCCGCGCAGCCGGTCGAGATCGAGACCTGGCGGGTGGTCGGGGCTCATCGGTGCTCCTTACGGGCGCGTGAAGGGTTCCCGACCAATGATGCCGACCGGTCGGTATGTCGTCCAGTGCGCGGGACGAACGTGATCTGGGCCACGATATGCCGACAGCTCCCCGCGCAGTACCGCGGGGAGCTGTCGGCAGGCCGGTGGGGCCGGGTTCAGTGGTCGTCCCAGTGGTCGCCGTGCGGGGCGTGCCGGTGGCCGTCGTGCAGGTAGTCGACGTGATCGCCGTGCAGGACGCTCGCGTGTCCGCAGCCCTCGCCGTGCCGGTGGTCGTGGGCCTCGTGCGGGACGTGCCCGTCGGGCTCGCACTCGTCCCAGTGGTCGCCGTGCGGGCGGTGCAGATGCCCGTCGTGCGCGTAGTCGACGTGGTCTCCGTGCTGCACCTGCGGGTGTCCGCAGCCGGGGCCGTGCAGGTGCGTGTGGGCGGCGTGTTCCAGGTGAAGGGTGGTCATGGGGGGCTCACCTTCGGGGGTGCGGGTGATGACGACCGACAGGCTGCCACGCATTCGGCATATATCGGGGCATCCAGGTTGCGTGGCGCCCCGGCACCCCGGAGGGTCGGTGCCATGAAGGGCATCAGCTACAGCCGGTACGGCGGACCCGACGTGCTCGAGTACGGCGAGGTGCGGGACCCGAAGATCGGCCCCGACGCCGTGCTGGTCAAGGTCCGCGCGGCGGCCGTCAATCCCGTCGACTGGAAGTGCCGCGAGGGCCATCTCGACGGGATGCTCGACCCCGTCTTCCCGGTGGTGCCGGGCTGGGACGTCTCCGGCGTCGTGGTGCAACCGGGTGTGTCCGTCACCGAGTTCGCCCCCGGGGACGAGGTCATGGGGTACGTGCGCGAGGACTTCCTCTCCCGCGGCACCTTCGCCGAGTACGTCGCCGCCCCCGTGCGCACCCTCGCCCGCAAGCCGCGCAACCTCACCTGGGAGGAGGCGGCCGGGCTGCCGCTGGTGGGGCTCACCGCCTACCAGGTGCTCGTCAAGGCGCTCCGGGTCAGGCGGGGCGAGACCGTCCTGGTGCACGCGGCCGCGGGCGGGGTCGGCTCCATCGCCGTCCAGCTGGCCCGGCATCTGGGCGCCCGGGTGATCGGCACGGCGAGCGAGGGCAACCACGACTTCGTGCGCGGGCTGGGCGGCGAGCCCGTGGAGTACGGCGAGGGACTGGCCGAGCGGGTGCGCGGGCTGGCCCCCGAGGGCGTGGACGCCGTGCTCGACACCGTCGGCGGCGAGGCCCTGAAGGCCTCGGCCAACCTGCTGGCCCCGGAGGGCCGCCTGGCGTCGATCGCCGACGGCGACGTCGTCGACTACGGCGGGCTGTACTGCTGGGTGCGCCCGGACGCCGAGGACCTGCTGCGCCTGGCCGGACTGGCGGAACAAGGGGTCGTGTCCGTGCACGTCTCGGAGACGTTCCCGCTGGAGCGCGCGGCGGAGGCGCACCGGCTCAACCAGGAGGGGCGGACCCGGGGCAAGATCGTGGTGAGGGTGGAGTGGGAGGTGGAACCGGCCGGCTAGCGGAGCCGGCCGGTCAGAGGACCAGTGCCGCCCCGCACGCCGCCAGGGCCACCGTGCACAGGACCGCCGCCGTGGCATGCCGGGGGGCGAGCGCCAGGGGGCTGTCGGAGGATGCCAGGGCGCGGATGCGCCCGTGTGCGATGAGCAGGAAGACCAGCCAGAGGGCGCAGGACAGGGCACACGCGATGATCCCGGCCGCGGAGACATCGCCGTGCAGCGCGGACTTCACGGCGAGAACGGCGGCGACGGTGCTCGCCAGTGTCGTACGCCGCCAGGCGAGCCGGGTCCGCTCCGGCTGCAGCCCGGGGTCACGCTCCTGGCCCGGGCGGGCGTTCATCCCTCCCACCCGACGAGCACGACGACGACCATCGCCACGGCCACGACGGCGATGACGACGCTCAGCACCGCCGGGAAGCGGGAGACCGGCAGGTCCTCGCCGCGGCGCATGGCCCGCTCGCAGCGCATCCAGTGGTTGACCGCGCGCAAGGAGCACAGCACGCCCGCCCCGAGCAGCGCGAGGGCGAGCCCGGCGCGCCAGGCCCAGCGCAGGTCCGGCAGGAACTGGTCCACCGCGAAGCCGCCGCCGATCAGGGCGAGGGCGGTGCGCAGCCAGGCCAGGAAGGTGCGTTCGTTCGCCAGCGAGAAGCGGTAGTCCGGCGTGCCGCCTTCTTCCCGGATCTGTTCCGGGGCGAACCAGAGCCGGACGTTCCGTGCGAATGCGATCACGGGGTGACCTTACCGACCCTGGGGGCTGCCGCCCCCACGCCCCCCTTTCGGCCTGAAGGGCCTTGTCCTCAAACGCCGGACGGGCTGAAATACGCTGGTTACGCGCCCTGGTACTCCTTGAGCCGCTCGTACGCCGCCAACCCGTCCGGCACCCACTCCCACTCCGTCAGGCGTCGCTCCACCTCCGCCTCCGGCAGGAACTCGTGCCAGGCCACCTCCTCGACCTGGGGCTGGACCGGCAGGTCGCAGCGGACCTCGTACACCGCCGACCACCAGGTCTGGCCGGCGCCGTTGTCGTACAGGAACTTGAAGAGGAAGCGCGGGCTCGGGAGACCGGACACACCCAGTTCCTCCTCGGCCTCGCGCAGCGCCGCGTCGTCGTAGGACTCGCCCGCGCCGACCACACCTCCGACGAACATGTCGTAGAGGGAGGGGAAGACCAGCTTGGTCGGGGTGCGGCGGTGTACGAAGAGGCGGTTCTCGGCGTCCCTGGCCTGGATGAAGACGCAGCGGTGGCGCAGGCCCTTGGCGTAGGCCTCGCCGCGCGGGGACCGGCCGATGACCCGGTCGTTCTCGTCGACGATGTCGAGGATCTCGTCTGCGGGGCTCGTCATGCCGCCATCCAAGCAGGACGGCGTCCCGGACGGGACGGGCGAGGCGTCAGTTCGGCTGGAGGTCCCGGACCCGCTGCGGCTTGACCGCGCCGCTCGGCATGCACGGGTGCAGGCCGAGGAGGACGATGCCCCCGACGATTGCCGCGAGGCCGGCCGCCTCCCAGGCGAGCGCTCCCGTGTCGGTGCGCAGGCGGTCGCCGAGGAAGCCCACTCCGCAGGCGATGCCCGCGAGCGGCTGGGCCGCGGTGAGGGCGGGCAGCGACATGCGCAGCGGTGCCGTCTCGAAGGCGCTCTGGACCAGGACCAGGCCGGTGACGCCGAGCACCAGCACGCCGTACGGCTGCCAGCCGGTCACCAGCTCGGTGAGGCCGCCCGCGGAGAAGCGCTGGCCGCTGACCCGGGTGAGGGCGTCCTGGACGCCGTAGAGGAGACCTGCGGCGAGGGAGAGGAGGACCGGGCCTGAGCTGAGGCGCGAGCGCTTCGCATAGGTCGTCAGCAGGAGGGCGAGGCCGATCATGGCGCCGATGATCAGCCAGTGCCGGAAGGGGTCGGAGACCGCGGTGCCGCCGCGCGGCTCGCCCGCGACGATGAAGGCGGTGACGCCGCCCGCGAGCAGGGCGAGGCCCGTCCAGCCCTGGCGGCCCAGTGGCTGCCTGGTCTGCTTGCGGGAGAGGGCGAGGGCGAAGAGGAGGTTCGTGGCCAGGAGCGGCTCGACCAGGGAGATCTCGCCCTGGCCCAGCGCGATCGCGCCCAGGACCATGCCGGCCACCATGAGTCCGATGCCGCCCAGCCAGCGCGGCACCTGGATCAGGTCGAGGAGCAGACGCGGCGAGAGGAAGTCGTTCAGGGGTGCCCGCTGGGCCGCGTTCTGCTGGAGCACGAAGCCGAAGCCCAGGCAACAGGCAGCGCTCACGGCGAGAATCAGAACCAGAACGGACACGCTGCGTACCTCGATTATTGGGCCGGGCCACGGGGTGCGTTTGGGTGACTGTAGCGTCCCAGCGCCCGGCATGCCCCTGGGAGTACCCGGATCCGGGCAGTCGACTCGGTCACGTTGCCCGGTCGATCAAGGGCGGTGATCCGGTCGTCCCGCCATGGTGCGGGGCCGGGACGGGGCGCGCCATGGCGTACGCCACACGGTGACCAGGGGCACGGCGGCCGGCAGGAAGCGGTCAATTCACAAATACCCCTCCAGTAACGGAAGTTGACGCGTGTAACACCTGCCCCTCCCTTGACGCAAAGCATTGGCTGCGGGTTTGCTGTGCGTGACCAGTCGACGGCAATCCGACATCAGACGACGAGCCGCGTCGCGTGAGGAAGTTCCGCGGTGCCCCCACCCCCGCCATCCCTCGGCCGCGGCCGCAAGCGCGCGGCCCAGGTCTTCGACGCGGCTCTGGACGACGCCGAACTCGTCGGCGCCCGGGGTGCGTTGGCCCAGGGGCGGTGGCAGGCCGCACGGTCCCTGCTCGTCCACACGGGCGACGACTGGGACCTTCGGGGACACCGGGTCACCGTGCTGGCGCTGGAGCCGTACAGCGCCGCCTGGGCCCGGGACTGGCTGCTCGCCGAGCCCGATTCCGCCGACGCCGCCGTGCTGCTCGCGCTCGCTCAGGTGCAGCGAGCCTTACGCGGCAAGGAGAAACCGGCCCGGGCCCGGGAGACCTGCCGGGACGCCGCCGCCCTCGTGCCCGCCGACCCCACCCCATGGCTCGGCATGCTCATGCTGGAGCGTGACTCGGGCACCGAGGACGCGGCCGTACACCTCTTCGGCGAGGTCCGCGACCGGTACGCCGACCACCACCACGCCCACCACCTGATGGTCGCCCGCTTCGCCGAGCGGCACGCCGGCGCCGGCCCGGACCCGCTGCACGAGGTCTACGACTTCGCCAACTGGGCCGCCGAACAGGCCCCCGCCGACTCCCCGCTCGCGATCCTGCCGGTCGTCGCGCACGCCGAGCGCTACCGCGTGCTGGCCGCCGCCGGACACGAGCCCGCGGACCCGGCCGCCTCCGCCCACTGGACCGGGCGCCGGGCCCGGCAGGTCATGAAGGCCGCCTTCGACTGGTGGCTGGAGTGGGAGCACGAGGGCCACCCGCGCCGCCTGGTCGACCTCAACTTCCTCGCCCACGCCAAGGTCTGCGAGGGCCGGGGCGCCGAGGCTGCCGCCCTCTTCCACAGGATCGGCGAACACGCCACCCCGGCCCCCTGGTCGTACCCGGACCGCGATCCGCACTCCGCCTTCCGGGCCGCGCGCGCCGCCGCGCTCGGCCCGGCATGACACTCCCGACTCCGACAGAAGGACGGTCCCCGATGACCACGGGCAGTTCCAGCGCGAGCAGACCCACCGCCGACGGCATCAGCACCTATCTGGGGCAGGAGCGCGCCCTGCGCGCCGACCGCCTCGGCACCGGGGGCCTGCTGCTCTCCGTGCTCGCCGCGACCGCCCCCCTGATGGTGGTCGCCGGTGTCATGCCCACCGCATTCGCGGTGATGGGCATCGTCGGGCAGCCGCTGCTCTTCGTCGCCCTCGGCGTGGTCCTGATCCTGTTCGGGGTCGGCTATGCCGAGATGAGCCGGCACGTCCACAACGCGGGCGCCTTCTACGCGTACATCTCCCGCGGCCTGGGCGGCACCGCCGGCGCGGGCGCCGCCCTCGTGGCGCTGGTCGCCTACAACGCCCTGCAGATCGGTATCTACGGCATCTTCGGCTTCGAGGTCTCCGGGCTCTTCTCCACCTACGCCGACCTGGAGATCGCCTGGTGGATACCGGCTCTGGTGGGCCTTGCGGTCGTCGGCCTGCTGGGCTGGCTGAAGATCGACGTCAATGCGCGCGTGCTCGGCGTGCTGCTGGTCGTCGAGGTGATCCTGGTGGTGATCTTCGACATCGCGGCGATCGGCGACCCGGCGGGGGAAGGCCTCTCGCTGCACGCCTTCAACCCGGACACGCTCGGCGGCGCGGGGGTGGGTACCGCGCTGTGCTTCTGCATCGCGGCCTTCCTCGGCTTCGAGCAGGCGCCCGTCTACGCGGAGGAGACCAGCCGGCCGCACATCCTGGTGCCGCGCGTGATGTTCCTCGCGGTCGCCGGCGTCGCCGTCTTCTTCGCCGTGAGCAGCTGGGCGCTGACCGTCGCCGCCGGCCCGTCCCAGGTCGTCGGCGTGGCACAGAAGCAGAGCGCCGGAATGCTCTTCTCCCTGACCGAGTCCCGGCTCGGCTCCACCTTCACCGACGCTCTGCACGTGCTGTTCGTGACCGGCATGTTCGCGGCCATGCTCAGCTTCCACAACGTCGTCGCCCGGTACACCTTCGCCATGGGTCGCGAGGGCCTGCTGCCGCGCACCTTCGGCCGTACCACCGGCACCAGCGGGGCGCCCGGCACCGGTTCCCTGCTGCAGACGGCCGTGGCGGCGGTCGTCCTGATCGCCTTCGCGGTCGCCGACGACAAGCCGGCCGGCGACCCGACCGAACCCGTCCTGCACCTGTTCACCTGGCTCGGCAACATCGGCGCCCTCGGCGTGATCCTGCTGATGGCGGCGGCCTCGGTGTCGGTCATCGTCTTCTTCGCCCGGCGCGGCGCCCTGGGCGCCCAGTGGTGGCGACTGGTCACCTCCGCGCTCGCGGCCGTCGCCCTGCTGGTGATCGCCGGCTACACGGTCAAGGACTTCGACGTCCTGGTCGGCGCCGGCCCCGATTCGGCCCTGAGCTGGGCGCTGCCCGGCATCATCGGCCTCGCCCTGGTCGTCGGCCTCGTCCAGGGCCTGGTCCTGCGCTCGCGCGCACCCGAGGCGCACGCCCGGATCGGGCTCGGCAACGAGGCCTTCCAGCTGGACAGGGCGGCGCAGGAGGCGGCGTAGCGGAGAGCCGGTCCTGCGGCCGGTTTCTGAGAACGGCGTAAGAAGTGATTACGGAACTCTGACGAGCACCCGCGATTCCTGGCCCCGCCGGGGTCGCGGGTGTTCGAATGGGTACGTGAACTCCGAACAACCCGAGGAGCCGGACGAGCCGCAGCCTCCGCAGGAGCGCGGCACACCGATCGGCCGTCGGGTCCTGCTCGGCACCCTCGGTCTGGGTGCCCTCGGCGTGGTCACCGCGCCCACGCTCCAGCGCGGCCTGGAGGCCTTCCTCGGCAGCGCGGCCGACAAGGACCCCACCGGACTGACCGGTCTGCTCCCCAACGGCGGCGGCTTCCGCTACTACTCGGTCGCCTCCTCCGTGCCGCACAAGAACGCCTCGAACTACCGCCTCACCGTCGACGGCCTCGTCGACCGTCCCCAGACCTACACGCTCGACGAGCTGCGCGCGCTGCCGCAGACCAAGCTGGTCAAGGACGTCCAGTGCGTCACCGGCTGGCGGGTTCCCCACACCCCCTTCGAAGGGGTGCGCCTGTCCCGGCTCCTGGACGCCGCGGGAGTGCGTGCCAAGGCCGGGGCGGTGCGCTTCACCTGCTTCGACGGCACCTACAGCGAGAGCCTCACCCTCGACCAGGCCCGCCGCTCCGACATCCTGGTCGCGCTGCGCATGCAGAACAAGGACATCGGCCACAACCACGGCGGCCCCGTCCGCCTCTATGTGGCGCCCATGTACTTCTACAAGTCCGCCAAGTGGCTCTCCGGGATCACCGTCACCGAGGACGTGAAGCCGGGCTACTGGGAGCATCTGGGCTACGACGTCGACGCCTGGGTCGGCCGTTCGAACGGGCGCGACGATGACCCTACGAGCTGAGGCGCACTCGCCGTCGGTCACCGAGGTCCGCCGGTTCGGCCCCGTCCAGCGCTGGGTGCACCGCACGACCGCCGCGCTGATGGGCGTGTGCGTGGTGACGGCCGCCTTCCTCTACATCCCGCAGTTCGCGGAACTCGTCGGCCGCCGCGAGCTGGTCGTCCGGGTCCACGAGTGCGCCGGGCTCGCGCTGCCCGTACCCGTCCTGCTGGGCCTGGTCTCCCGCTTCTTCCGCGCCGACCTGGGGCACCTCAACCGCTTCGGCCCGCACGACAAGGTCTGGCTGCGCGCGGCCCTGCGCCGCGACAAGCGGCGCTCGTCGCGTCCGGCGGCCAAGTTCAACGCGGGGCAGAAGATCTACGCGGCCTGGATCACCGGAGCGTCGCTGGTGATGCTCGGCACGGGCCTGATCATGTGGTTCACCCATCTCACCCCGATCATGTGGCGCACCAGCGCGACCTTCGTCCACGACTGGCTGGCCCTGACCATCGGCATCGTCCTGGCCGGGCACATCGGCATGGCGATCGGGGATCCGCAGGCGCGCGGCGGGCTACGGACCGGGAAGGTGAGCCGGGAGTGGGCCGAGCGGGAGCACCCCCTGTGGCGTCCCTGACGGCAGGCCCGGCGAGGGCAGGGCGGCGGGCGCCACGACCGTGAACGCGTCCTTGAGGCGAGCCTCGGTGGTCCCGTACCGGACCACCACGTCGACGGAGCGCGGGTAGTCGCCCAGGGACGGCACCAGGACGGACAGCACCAGTCCGTCGCCCGCCCGGGACCGCAGCACGGGCGGCCCGGCGAGCTGCTGCCCGCCGATGAACACGCTCCCGAACCGCAGCAGTTCGGCGTGGTCGAAGTAGGTGCCCCGCAGTGCGATCCCGACCGTGTCGCCCGGCTGCGCCGTACCGTCGCCGCCGGTGTCCGCGCCGGCTACCAGGTAGGCGCATGCGGGCGTGCCGCCGGAAGGGGCCTTCACCTGCACGGTGGCGCCCGGATGGTGCCGGTGGAAGTTCAGCAGCCCGCCGAGCACGGTGTAGGCGGCACGGCCCTTGCAGGTGCCGGCTTTGCCGGCCAGGCCCGTGTACTCCTTGGCCGCCGTGTCCCAACTGCCGCCGTGGCCCTGCACGGCGAGGCAGGCGGTGGCGAGAGCGCGCAGCACCCGCCACTCCGGGTCGGCCGGCGTCCCGGGGATCACGCCGAGGGCGGCCCGGCACTGGCCGGGGTCGCGGAGCCGGTCGTAGACGCTCGACGGGTCGGGGACGGAGTCGGTGTTCGGCGAGACGGGGCCGGGCGGGAGCCACGTGGGGCTCTCCAGGAGCCTGTTGCCGGGGGAAGGGGTGGGGGAGGCGCTCGGGGGTTTTGTGGTGGCGCCGCGGGAATGGCCCGGAGCGCTCGGGCGTACGGTGCCGCTCGCCTCTCCGGCGGGTGACTGGCGGGGAGCGGGGGAGGCGGGTGCCGTAGGGGACCGGCTGCGGTCCGACGGCCCGACGGTCACGATCGTGCCCTTGCCGCCCCCTCTGTCCGGCGTGCCACTTCCGTCACCGGTGACGGCCGCGACAGCCACCGCCACCGCTCCGACCACGAGCAGCCCCGAGATACGCATCCCGAGGGAAACCGCCATGACGCCCCCCGACACGGTCGGCCCCCGGAGGCCGTGTCCGGGGGTCCCCTCATCATCGGGCCGACCGTGCCGACGGGGAAGCCGTCTTTTACAGATCCTTAGCGGATCGGGACGTGCCGAAGTCCAGCAGCACCTTGCAGGAACGGCTCCGGTCCGCGGCGAGGGCGAACGCCGACTCCGCCTCCGTCACCGGGACCACCGCGCTGACCAGCCTGTCGAAGGCGGGCTCGGCGGCCAGGAGCCGCAGCGCCTCGTCGAACTCCGAGTCGAAGCGGAAGGCTCCCCGCAGCTCGATCTCCCGGCTCACGACGAGGTTCCCGGCGAACGGACTCGGCCCGGGCGGCAGCATCCCGAGCTGCACCACGACCCCGCCGCGCCGCACCAGCCGCAGACAGGTCTCGAGACCCGCGGCCACCCCGGACGCCTCGACGGCCACGTCCACCTCGGACGGCCACCCGGCGTCGGCCGGGTCATCCGCCCGTACGACGGTGTCGGCGCCCGCGAGACGCGCGTACTCCAGGGCCGCCGGGAGAAGGTCGGTGACCGTCACCGTCGCGGCACCCGCCGCCTTCGCCGCGGCGACCACTAGGCACCCGATGGGCCCGGCGCCGGTGACCAGCACATGCCGTCCGGTCACCGCCCCGGCCCGCCGCACCGCGTGCAGCGCGACGGACAGCGGCTCGGCGAGCGCCGCCCGGCGCGGCTCCAGGCCCTCCGGAAGCGCCCTCAACTGCTCGGCGGGTACGGTCACTTGGGCCGCGAACCCGCCCTGTACATGCGGGAAGCGTGCCGCGCTGCCGAGGTAACGGGTGTCCCGGCAGACGTTCCGGCGCCCCTCCAGGCATTCCGGGCAGACGCCGCACGGAGTCGCGGGATGCACGGCAACCGCCGTACCCGGCAACGGACCTGAGGCGCCGTCACCGTAGGAGACGACCGTCCCGACCACCTCGTGGCCGAGCAGCATCGGCTCCCTCAGGCGGAAGTCGCCGACCCCGCCGTGCCGCCAGTAGTGCAGGTCGGAGCCGCAGACTCCGCCGTAGCGGACGGCGACCAGCGCCTGGCCGGGCCCGGGCTCCGGGACCGGCAACTCCTGGACCCGCAGGTCCCCTTGACCGTGGATCACACAACCGAGCATCTCCGTCATACCGGACGGCCTCCTCACAGCACGCTCGTCATTCCGCCGTCGACATACAGCACCTGTCCGCTGATGAAGTCCGCGGCGGGCGAGGCGAGGAACAGCACGCCGCCCACCAGGTCCTCGGTACGGCCCCAGCGGCCGGCCGGGGTGCGGCGGCGCACCCAGGCGCTGAACTCCTCGTCCTCGACGAGGGCTTGGGTCAGCTCGGTCTCGATGTAGCCGGGGCCCAGGCCGTTGACCTGCACGCCGTAGGGGCCCCAGTCCGCGCACATGCCCTTGGTGAGCATCTTCAGGGCGCCCTTGGTGGCCGCGTAGGGCGCGATGCCGGGGCGGACCACCTCGCTCTGCAGTGAGCAGATGTTCACGATCTTGCCGTGGCCGCGTTCCGTCATCCGGCGGGCCGCCTCGCGGCCGACCAGGAACGCGCTGGTGAGGTTGGTGTTCAGGATGCGGTGCCAGTCCGTGTCCGTGAACTCCAGGAGCGGGGCGCGCAGTTGCATGCCCGCGTTGTTGACCAGGATGTCGAGCGGGCCGACCCGCTCCTCGACATCCGCGATTCCGGCGGCCACCGACGGGCCGTCGGTCACGTCGAACGCGGCCGTGTGGACGTCGCCGGGCAGCTCCGCGGCCGCCTTGGTGAGGCGGTCGGCGTCCCGGCCGTTGAGGACCACCGTGCAGCCGGCCTCCGCGAGGCCGCGCGCGAGGGCGAACCCGATGCCGCGGCTGGAACCGGTGATCAGGGCGGTGCGGCCGCTGATGTCGAAGAGAGGGTGACTCATTCCCGTACCCCTAGATGACCAGTGAGAGGAGGAGGACCAGACCGCCCGCGACCACCGAGATGATCGTCTCCATGACGGACCAGGTCTTGAGGGTGTCGCCGACGCTCAGGCCGAAGTACTCCTTCACCAGCCAGAATCCGGCGTCGTTGACATGGCTGAAGAAGAGCGAGCCGGCGCCGATGGCGAGGACGAGGAGGGCGGTGTGCGCGGTCGACATGTCGGCCGCGAGCGGGGCGACCAGGCCGGCCGCCGAGACCGTCGCCACCGTCGCCGAGCCGGTCGCCAGGCGGATGCCCACCGCGATCAGCCAGGCCAGCAGCAGCGCCGGGATCGACCAGTCCTTGGAGATGTCCAGGATCATCTGGCCCACACCGGTGTCGATCAGCGTCTGCTTGAAGCCGCCGCCCGCGCCGACGATCAGCAGGATGCCGGCGATGGGCGCGAGGCCCTTCTCGACCAGCGGCGTAAGCCGCTCCTTGCCGAACCCGGCGGGCCTCAGCAGCGTGAAGATGCCGACGAGCACGGCGGCGAGCAGGGCTATCAGCGGGTTGCCGATGACGTCGAAGACGCGCTGGGTGAGGTTGGCGGGGTCGTCCACGACGATGTCGACCAGTGCCTTGGACAGCATCAGCACGACCGGCAGCAGCACGGTGGCCAGGGTCGCGCCGAAGCCGGGGCGGTTCTCCAGCTCCTCGGAGGCGCGCGGCGGCAGCATCCGCTCGGGGACCGGGGCGTCCACCCAGCGGGCCGCGACCTTCGAGAACAGCGGGCCGGCGATGATCACCGTGGGGATGGCGACGAGGATGCCGAGGGCCAGCGTGACGCCGAGGTTGGCCCCCACCGCGTCGATGGCGACCAGCGGGCCGGGGTGCGGCGGGATCAGGCCGTGCATCACGGACAGACCGGCCAGCGCCGGGATGCCGATGCGCATCAGGGAGTAGTTGCCGCGCTTGGCGACCATCAGGACGACCGGGATCAGCAGCACGATGCCGACCTCGAAGAACAGCGGCAGACCGATCATGGAGGCGATCAGCACCATCGCCCACGGCATGGCCCGCCCGCTGGTCCTCGCGAGGATCGTGTCGACGATCTGGTCGGCTCCACCGGAGTCGGCCAGCATCTTGCCGAGGATCGCACCGAGGGCGATCAGCACGCCCACGCCGGCGACCGTGGTGCCGAGCCCGGTGCTGAAGCTGAGGATGACCTTGTCGAGCGGGGCCCCCGCGACGGCGCCGAGCACCAGTGAACCGAGGGTCAGGGAGAGGAAGGCGTGGAGCTTGAACTTGGTGATGAGCACGACGATGACGGCGATGCCCACCAGAACGGCGATGCCCAGCTGAGCGTGTCCGGCCGAGGTGATCGGCTCGGGTGCGTCCGCTGCCAGCATCTCGACACTGAGTCTGGTCACGGTGGTTCCCTTGCAGGTACGGGGATGGGGAAGGGGGTGCGGGGGGTTACTGAGCCGGGTGGGGGAGGGCGTCCAGCGCCTTCACGGCCCGTTCGGTGATCTCCTCGGGGCTGCCGGTGACGTCCACCGCGACGCCCGCCTCGTCCGCCTGGAGCGGCTGGAGCGTGGCGAACTGGGAGTCGAGCAGCGCCGTGGGCATGAAGTGGCCCTGCCGGTGCGACATCCGGTCCTCGATGAGGGCGCGGTCGCCCGTGAGGTGCACGAAGACGACACCGGGAGCGGCGGCCCTGAGCCGGTCGCGGTACGACCGCTTCAGCGCCGAGCTGCTGACCACCCCGCCGAGCCCGGCCCGCCCGTGCGCCCAGGCGCCGATGGCGTCGAGCCAGGGCCACCGGTCCGCGTCGTCGAGCGGGATTCCGGCCGACATCTTGGTGATGTTGGCCTCCGGGTGGAAGTCGTCGCCCTCGGCGTAGGGAACGCCGAGCCGGGCCGCGAGCAGGGGACCGATGGTGGTCTTGCCGGTGCCCGCGACTCCCATGACCACGACGACATGGGGCGTGCGCGTCTGCTGCATCGTGCTCTCACTGTCTTCTTCGACATCTGGACGCCAACCGGCGTCGACGACACTGAAACCGATTAGGTACGACAAATTCAAGAGTGTGTGACAAATAAGTCTGACCTTTTGTTCCCGTGACGTGCCCCGTACGCTGAGTGCATGAGCACATCGGGCCGAGGGCTGCACGGCCATGTACTGGACACCCTCGGGCCCGCGATCACCGCGGGCGAGTACCCGCCGGGCAGTGTTCTGCGCACCGACGAACTGGCGCAGGGCTTCGACGTGTCACGGTCGGTGATGCGGGAGGCGGTCCGGGTGCTCGAATCCATGCACCTGGTCGAGTCGCGCCGGCGGGTGGGCGTCACCGTGCGGCCGAAGTCCGAGTGGAACGTCTACGACCCGCAGGTCATCCGCTGGCGCCTGGCCGGCGCCGACCGCCCCCACCAGCTGCGCTCGCTGACCGTCCTGCGCTCGGCCGTCGAGCCGGTCGCCGCGGGCCTCGCCGCCAAGTACGCCTCCGCGGAGCAGTGCGCCGAACTCACCGAGTGCGCGATCGGCATGGTCGCCAACTCCCGCGGCCACAAGCTGGAGGAGTACCTCGTCCACGACATGGCCTTCCACCGGGTGATCCTCGTCGCGTCCGGCAACGAGATGTTCGCCCGGCTCGGTGACGTCGTCGCCGAGGTCCTCGCGGGCCGCACCCATCACGAGGTCATGTTCGAGGACCCCGACCCGGCCGCCGTCACCCTGCACGTCCAGGTCGCCGAGGCGGTCCGGGCGGGCGACGCGGTCCGTGCGGAGGAGCTGACCCGGGAGATCACGGTGGGGGCGCTTCAGGAGCTGGACATCCTGGCGCCGTAGCGCGCTTCGTCGCAGGCCTACGCGTCGGGGAAGTCCCCGTCCACATATACCCACGCCCCCTCGAACCGCTCGAACCGGCTGCGTTCGTGCAGCGAGCCGCCCTTGAAGGAGGCGCGGAAGGTCACCGTGCCGGTCGAGTGGAAGGCCGAGCCGTCGGCGGTGTCCAGGATCTCCAGGCCCGTCCACCGCATTCCCGGATCGAACTCGACCCGCTCCGGTCGCGTGCGCGGATGCCAAGTCCGCAGCAGATAGCCCTCGTTGCGCCGCACGAAAGCGCTGTAGCGCGAACGCATCAGCGCCTCGGCGGTGGGTGCCGCGGCCTCACCCGTGGGGGTCCCCCCGGTCGAGTCCGTTCGGGACTGGAGGAGGAATCGGCCACAGCACTTTTCGTACGTCTCCGCAAGACCGCAAGGGCAGGAGGGGTTGTGAACTGGGGCGGAGCCGTGCTGCCGCCGGGATTGCGAGGTACGTCGGGACATGGACTCCATTCTGCTGCACCACGCACTGTGTGAAATCTGTGAACCACCTGATCCGACACGTGCACATCGTGTGCGGGTCGCGCAGGGCCCTCTTCATCGAACCTCCTTTCGGACTGGCGTGAACCTGCCTTGTTCAAGAATCGGTCAACTCGACAAGGTGGATTGAGCACTTGAGCATCAGGAGTCACAAGCGTGTGTGCTTGACCCGGGCGGCCGTCCGTCCGGGGCGCTAACGGGGGAACTGATACGGGGTGCGCGAGCCGGCGCGAACAGGGCGTGTCGGCGGATTGCCGCGCGCCGTGAGCGACACCTCTCCCTCTGCCGCCTCTTGGTGCCTTTCATCCGGTGCCTGAAAAGGGATAGGAGGGGGAATGCCGACGAATGCCGTGAGCGCCGCGAGGCCGACATATCCGGGCGTCTACGTCGAAGAGCTTCCCAGCAGCACCCGCGCCGTCTCCGCCGTGACCACCTCGGTGACCGCGTTCGTGGGGCACACCCGGCGCGGCCCGCTGAACGAACCGGTGCGCGTCACCGGATTCGCCGATTTCCAGCGCCGCTTCGGCGGGCTGAGCGCCCAGAGCCCGCTCGCCTACGCGGTGCACCAGTTCTTCGGCAACGGCGGCTCCGTCGCCGTGATCGTCCGGGTCGCCAAGGCGGGCAGCGGCAAGGCCGCGTGCGTCGTCCTGGAGTCCACCGAGGGACACAGCGAGAGCCGTGTCCTAGAGGTGCACGCCAAGGAACCCGGCGTATGGGGCAACGGGCTGCGCGTCGCCGTCGACTACGACACCCCGGACTGCGACGAGACCTTCAACCTTCGGGTCTACGACGCCAAGGGCGACGCCCGCGAGAGCTTCGCCGGCCTGTCCATGGACGCCGGCAGCGGGCGCTACGCGCCGACCGTGATCAACGCCGGCTCCCGGCTGATCCGCGTCGAGGCCGTCGGCGAGGGGCGCCCCGACCCGTCGGGCACCGTCTCCAAGCCGTTCGGGCACGAACTGCCGGACCTGGCCGTCGACCTGACCGTCAAGATCGGAGACGTGGAGCGCGAGTTCAAGCTCTACGACGCCGACTGCGACGGCGAAGCCCCGTCCGGCGTGGCCGAGTTGGCGCTGCTCCTGGAGCGCAAGCTGCGCGCACTGCCCGACGCGCCCGGCAAGCACGCCTTCGCGGGCGTCGAGGTCACCGCGTTCGGCCGCCGTATCCAGGTCGTCGCGGGCTCCACCGACCCCGAGGACGTGGTCCGCTTCCTCGGCGAGTGCGCCAACGACCTGGGCCTGGAGGCCTCGGTCAACCCGCCGGTGTTCCCGCTGGAGGGCGGCGAGGACGGCGAGGCCCCCGGCCCGCGCGACCTCATCGGCTCCGAGGCCGGCAAGACCGGCATCCAGGCGCTGCGCGGGGTGGCCGACGTCAACCTGCTGTCGCTGCCCGAGCTGGCCTCGTACGAGAAGACCGAGGACATGCTCACCGTCGTCTCGGCCGCCCAGCGGCTGTGCGAGGAGCGGCGGATCTTCCTGCTGGTCGACGCGCCCGGCACCTGGGTGAGCGTGGACTCGGCGCGGGCGGGCCTGTCCGCCTTCGACGCCGTGCGCGGCAACCACGCCGGCCTGTACTTCCCGCACATCCAGCTCACCGACCCGCTCACCGGGCGGCTGCGCGCCTTCCCGCCGTCCGGCGCGGTCGCCGGCGTGATCGCGCGCACCGACTCCGAGCGCGGTGTCTGGAAGGCACCGGCCGGTACGGAGGCGCAGCTCGTCGGAGTGCACTCGCTGACCGTCGACCTGACGGACCGTGAGACGGGGCTGCTCAACCCGCTCGGCGTCAACTGCCTGCGCACCTTCCCGATCACCGGCCCGCTGGTGTGGGGCGCGCGCACGCTGGAGGGCTCCGACGCCCTCGAAAGCGCCTGGAAGTACGTGCCGGTGCGGCGGCTCGCGCTGCATGTGGAGGAGAGCCTCCAACGCGGCCTGCAGTGGGTGGTGTTCGAGCCCAACGACGAGAGCCTGTGGCAGCAGATCCGGCTGTCCGCCTCCTCGTACCTGCACACGCTCTTCCGCCAGGGCGCCTTCAAGGGCAGCACCCCGCGTGAGGCGTACTTCGTCAAGTGCGACAGCGAGACCACGACGGACGAGGACGTGGCGAACGGGATCGTCAACGTGCTCGTCGGTATCGCGCCGGTCCGTCCGGCCGAGTTCGTGGTCGTCAAGATCCAGCAGACCTCCGGTCAGTTCGCGCTCTAGCGGCCCCGGAATCTTGGAGAGCTGAAGGAATCCGATGGCTGAGTTCACGGTCAACGCGCATCGCTTCGACCCCTACAAGAACTTCAAGTTCCTTGTGCTGTGGGACGGTCGGACGGTCGCCGGCATCAGCAAGATCAGTCCGCTGAAGCGGACCACGGAGGTCGTCAAGCACCGCCACGGCGGCGACCCCTCCTCCCCGCGCAAGTCGCCGGGCCGCTCGGAGTTCGAGGGCATCACCCTCGAACGCGGAGTCACCCACGACCCCGAGTTCGACCGCTGGGCCAACAAGGTCTGGCAGGTCGGCGCCGGTCTCGGCTCCGAGGTGTCCCTCGCGGACTTCCGCAAGGACATCGTCATCCAGGTCCTCAACGAGGCCGGCCAGGTCGCTGTTTCGCACAAGCTCTACCGGTCCTGGCCGAGCGAGTACCAGGTCCTCGGCGAAATGGACGCCAACGCCAACGCGGTGGCCATCCAGTCGCTGAAGCTCGAGTGCGAGGGCTGGGAGCGGGACTACGAGGTGCCCGAGCCGGAGGAGCCCTCGTTCCTCAACCCGGCCTGAACGGGCGGTAGTCGAGGGACACAGGGCGGGAAACGGGGAGGGACATGGCGATCACCGGGGCGGCCGAACTGCTGGCCGCCTGGGAGGCGGGGCTCGGCGAGGCACCTCTCGGACGGGCGCTGCTGCTGCACCGTACGGCGCGTCCCGACGTCGACACCGGGACGCTGCCGCAGCTTCCGGTGGGCGAGCGCGAGGCGGATCTGTTCGCCCTGCGCCGGGCGCTGTTCGGTGAGCGGATGCAGGTCCGCCTGGGGTGCGCGGCGTGCGGGGAGGACATGGAGTTCGACCTGGACGCCGGGGACCTCGGCGGGCGCTCCCCGGGCGAGTCGGTCGTACGGGTCCAACAGGACGGCTGGGACGTCGAGTTCAGGCTGCCCGGGGTCGCCGACCTGCAGGCCGCGGCCCGGGCGGCCGACCCGCGTACGGCGCTGCTCGCCCGGTGCCTGGTCTCGGCGGTCCGCGACGGATCCGCCGTGGCCGGCCCGGCGCTGCCCGCTGCCGTGCAGCGCCGGATCGCCGAGGCGGTCGAGGCGGCCGACCCGGGCGCCGACCTGGCACTCAATGTCGCCTGCCCCGAATGCGGCGAGGCCACCCGCGCCGAGCTCGACATCGCCTCCTACCTGTGGACCGAACTGGACGCCTGGGCACGGGACGTGCTGCTCGACGTCCATCTGCTCGCCACCGCGTACGGCTGGAGCGAGCCCGACATCCTGGCGCTCAGCCCGCTGCGGCGCCGCTACTACCTGGAGCTGTGTGCGGATGTCTGACTCCCGGGCCCCTGGGGGCTCGCCGGACTTCCTCGACCGGCTGATCGCCCGGCACACCGCCCCGCGACCGGCCGCGGTGCGGGTACGGCCCCGGCTGCCCGGCCCGTTCGAGCGGGTCGAGGCGGTACGGGACCGGACGACGGCACCGGACGAGGACGCGCTGCTGTGGCCCACGGCCACACCGTCGGCCCTGCCGCCGGCGGAAGCGGCGCACCCGGCGCCCGTTCGGACGCGCACGCACACGGAACGGGAGCGGACCGTCGTACGCACCGAACGGGAGCCCGCCGACCCGGTCCCGCCCCCGTCCGCGCCGGTGCGCGCCGTGGCGCCGCTGCTGCGTCCCGCCGCACCCGTCGCTCCGGGGCCGCGGCCACTGCCCGATGCCGGGCGGCGTGCGGCGGGGCGCGGGCGTGCCGAGCCGGGACCCTCACAGACCGCGGCCTCCGTGCCCATCCCCCCGGGCGCGGAGGCCTCCCCCCGAGCCGTGTCGGCGGC
>Ga0307512_10002275_pt1 | contig 24838 bp, 30 predicted proteins | sample 14_EM_MG_FD_200267 | JGI IMG/M metagenome (GOLD analysis project Ga0307512, IMG submission 200267) | Populus trichocarpa ectomycorrhiza microbial communities from riparian zone in the Pacific Northwest, United States - 14_EM | ecosystem: Host-associated > Plants > Roots > Unclassified | place... | reverse complement strand
TCCTGTCTTCCCTGGATAATGTTTGTGGGACTCCCCTACTGCCTCCTACCCAACTGAATACTTTGCTCATTCCCATGTCAACATATAATGATCTGTCAGTCAAATTTAATGCTGCAACTGGTTTTGATACACCCTTGTCGCTTCAAAACCCGAAACCTTATATTCCTCCTGGCCATCATCCATGACCTGGGGTGAACCATCAACTTGCCAGCCAACCAGAGGACTGACCCCCACTTGATCTAACCATGACAGGAGTAGTACTCAGTGAATTTGTATTGATGCTGGGACGTCCAACTTATAAGCATAAGCAGATATCTGTTGGGTCACTTCAAACTACGCAATGCATTGCCAATACGGCTTCTGGGATGGTCTTGTTGTTCATACATGGCGAGCATCCAACTCAAATGGAAACGCCTCATGATTACTAGGCTCCCGGTAATTGTGAATACTTCACGCCTTCTTTGCATATTGCCTGGCTCCTCTACCGCTCAACTGGGAGGTGTTGGTGGTTTTGCTCCATTGTCAACCATACGCAATCTACTTCGATAAGTCGTTGATCGTGACTAGCCTCAATGGCCTCCGAAAGTGTCATTTGTGAAACTGTTCTCACAAGTGCACAGTACAGAGTACATTGTGTTGTTTTCGAGGTGCCATTATTTGCTGCAAACTCGGCTATTGGTAGCCATTTCACCCAGTCATCCTGTTGATAGTTGACGAATATCCGTAGGTACGGTTCAATACTGGCATTCATCTGCTCCGTTTGTCCATCCGTCTGAGGGTGGAAAGCTGTTGACATCCTGCATTCAGTTCCCAAATGATTACACAGCATTCCCCAAAACACCAAGTGAAACTGACGTCCTCGATCCAAAATAATGGTTACTGGAAGTCCATGAAGGCATACCACTTCCCATAAAACCAACTCGGCCAGCCCAGAAGCATCTATTGTGGTATGGCACAGGATGAAATGTTGCAACTTTGAAAGTCTCACAACTGCAACATAGATGGCAGCAAATCTCTCACATTCCAGTAGTCCTACTCCAAAGTTCATCGAAATGAATTGCCAGGCTGTCTCTGGTACTGGCATTGGTCGAAGGACAGCGAATTGTGCATGAGGTGTGCTTCAGGAGATCTGGCAACAATGGGCATTTCGTACACATTGATTGACCTGCTTTCGCATGACCCTCAAATGATATTGTTGGTCCAAATGGTCGAATGTTTACACTCCTACAGGGGGCCCCTACCAACATTTTATTATGATGCTCCTGAATTGATCCCAGCAATTACTCATTACCTTCCAGTACATTCCACTTCCCATGGTACCATATATGCTGATTAAACTCCATGCATTCTGCTATTGAAATCTGTCATGATTCTGTTTGTTCGCATTGCTTCAACGTTCTGCGCTTGCACTGGATCAGTTTCATAATTCTCTTATGATCAAGGAGGAGAGGAATGGTGGTGCTGCATGGGTGAACCATCCGCGAACAAATGCAAATGTTCTGGTAAGTTTTGTGGCTTTAGAACCACATGTTCCATACCTTTGAATCTGTATCCCACCTTTCAAGAAGGTCTCCAGACCTTCTTGTGGAGGCATCTGCTTTTCCATTCGATTTCTTTGGTCGCTATACTATCTCATGATCCAGAGGAATGAAAAATTCTGACCAATGCACCTGACGTCTATTGAGGAGTTTTTTGTTATACTGCACTCAGGGGTTTTATCATCTGTTATCAACTGAAGGGTGTGTGATGTCCCTTCACACTCTGGTCTCCTTTCCCCAAGGGCTTTACATCAGCAAAATGTAAAATGGTTTGGAAGTCACAACTGAACAACTCAGCAACTCTGAACAGCCACACTGATCCTTCCAGATGCTCCCAGATGCTCCCAGATAGGCGGAGTGCAAAGCGATGAGCTCTCAGGTGCTCCGAGACTACTTCACCAGTGCTCCTCAATGTTCTGGAAGTTGTGGAACAGAATACAAGAATATCCTGAAGAATGTATGGTTGTCTTCGAAATGCTACATAATCAAACTATTAGAATGTGCAAATTTCGGAGCTATTGGGAGAAATGGCCGCGTCTCCAAGACCATTCCGGTGCATCTCGAAACTGGAGCCGTCCTCTCCATGAGCGATTATTTTCATGTTTATATCAAATAGTACAATTCAATTAACTAACTATCTTCCTCCTGCACACCTTGATTCAGGCATTGTAACTTAATATACAGTCCAGTAGGTATCTAAATCCACATCATTATTTACAACCCATACGCTATCGATCCTATCCGATGCAGTGTTCTCTCACACCAAATGTGCCGGTCCAACAATTGCTCCGACAGGTACAATACGAATCATATCAGGCTGTTTGACAACCCGGACGAACCCGTCAACACAATCAACCAAATCATGCGGATCTTTGTACTTTGTTGGAATCACCACCGCATATTTTTGAACTTGAGGATGTAATATCCATTGTTGAGACATCTTACACCATTTAGAAAAGGTCAATATGGTTTTTCCGGCAGGCAGACACTCCGGAAATTGGCAGATCTGATTCGGCGGAGTCCAGCTAAAGTATAATCCAGGAAGAGAAGGAAGTTGGCCTTGGAAGGTGTTATCGAGGTCACTGTCGGTATATTGGACCCAGATGTTATGAGATTCAGGCATGACCCCTTGGTTGGCATCGGTATATTCTACCTTGCAATCAAGTCTCAGACACTCAACAGATGTAGGGCAGTGAAATAGTTGACGGTAGTATGACAGTCCAATCTGAATTTCAATAAACATACTGTTGAGGAGTACATTCTGATCATATCTAATCACCAGTCCACTAATCTGGTATCCCCAGTCCTCTTCAATTTGTGAACAGAATAGCTGTCCAAAGTTTGGAATTCCAAAATCTTCTGATGCATCTCTGAGTGAGGTTAATTGGATACTTTGGCACACTCTGCGGATATGAGTTTCTCTCAAATGATGCTCCCGTGGTGACATGGGGCGGAAAAATGGCTCATCCTGACAATGCTCGAGGCATACAAGATGGGCTCGTCGAGTATTTCTCCATTTATTGCCAGCGGATTGTTGGTTGAAAACTTTTGCTGAGTCAATATCGTATGAGCCTTGCAGGGCAAGATATGAGAGTGTCTCTTCCATATAGTCAAGAGCAGCAGATCGGTCATTGTGCTTGAGCATCTGTTGAATGAAATTGACTTTGTTGGTTGATCAATATGCCTCTTTCACATTGCCGATATGTAGCAGTTCAGAAATATCAGTGGTGAAATTGTCACCAGATGCCATTCGCCAAATTGACTCTGATATATGGCTCAAGAGATGCATCTTTGGATATCCGAAATGGATTACACGCTGTTCGATGGTTTTCCAGAGCTCCTGAACACTGATTGCCTGCCACCAAGCTTCAAACTGGATCAAGCGGATGGACAATTCCTGCTTGAACCGCATCTGCTCATTCGATGTGATACAATAAATCTCTCTCTCCAGCTGACTCACAATGTGGTCAATATCAGCGACACTCCAGGTAGTGGCTTCAGTCTCAGCATTGGATAGAGGGACCTGAAATTCCACATGCTTATCGGCGGTCAGGTTTACCGCCCCTTAACCCTCTACTTCGGCAGCAGTCTTTATTTGAGCAACGATTTTGGCGAATATGCTTCTGCGACTGGTTGCCTTAGTCCGGACTCATTTTAATAGTTGTTGCTCATGATGTTGGAATAATTTATCGAAAAGCTTGTGTTTGACAGATGTCATCTGATGGATTTCGCGCTATAATTGCTCGATTGCCCTCTGCTGATCAGCATCTGACCATTTAGTTGCCGCTTGTCGGGCTCTATTCAGGCGCACCTGAAATTGCCTCCATTTTGATGTTGTAACCTTGTCGGCCCCATACACCTGAACTTCCATTGCAGCATGGATTGTATGAATGATTTGTTCTCGTAACTGATGGGATTCCATTGCCAACTGTTCATCCACTTTGGCCTTCCCAGACTTCGACATTTTCTGTTCTCGAAAGGCACCCTTCTTCTTGTAAAATTCATTCAGTCCATCGTCTCGTGCTGTGAGGGATAGGTCAGAGTGATTTTGTTGGCTGACAAGTAGAGAGAATTCACGTAATTCCTGCACTGCTCCCTGTAGCATTTCATCAGACTCTGTTTCCACCGCAGTTTTCCCGTCATCCTTGGAGCAGTCAAGTATTGGACTGCAATTCACTGACAGTGTTCTGATCATGCCCTGGGTCTCTTTGCCCTGCCAGGAGCTACTTTTCATCCAATCGAATGGTTTAGAGAAGCGCTGGAGGCCTGGATATCGTGGTACTGATGTGAATCAATTGTCAAATTGATCTTTGACATTTCTAGCTTTCAGGTATTTGAGCAGCCAGTGCAATACATCGTTAACTGAACCCAGGAGCAGCTAATGCAATTCATCAGGCTGCCAAAGGCGATAGACATTGCCGAGAGGGAATTGCCAGAACTGGTTGCGAATTGGATGAACATGACAAGTGTGCAGAACATCAATATTAGTTTCGTCTAGAAGCTCTGAGTGAACATGCTGATCTAGTGAGTTATCGAGTGCTCGACAAGTTGAATCCCCCATCATTGCACCTTTAGGAATTTCACACATCTGGCATGAGCCATATGATACTTGAGCAATCATGACTTCTTCTGGATAATCCCCGACCCAGGCCGCCAAAAGAGGATAACATTGTCTCTGGAATCCATCAGCACAATTCCATTTCAAACCGGGACCAGTTATGTCAAGATTCCGGAGTGGGGACAGCACCGTTCCCACCGGGGAATCCCATGCATCGTCCGTATTATTGGCACCGTTTGGAGGACATGGAATCAGCCGAACGAGAATCCAGGTGCGCAATTTTGGTGTATGGCGGATATCTTTTCGAATATTACCAATTCTAAGTGACAGTGGCCAGGCATGCTGAACGCCTGCAAAATTGGTCTAGTGAGTCCTGTCGGATGCACAAATGACTGGGACGATTGTCGCTCCGGCAGGCAGCTGATCTTGCGTATCCCACCAGCAGTCGGAGGTGTTGTTCTCGCTGTATATTTGGCGACTTTCCCAGTCTGTGAGGGGCACCAGTTCGCTATCCAGGTGCACCTGAAATGGTAGATGTGCCAAATGGAACTGCATACATTTGAAATTATCCCTGTAGTATAATGTTCCGAAGATAGGCGATTGATTTTCAATCCAACTATCATCACCGAGCCCGAAATCGAGTTCTGAGAGGAGCTTTCGCAGAGCATCTGCAGATTGAAATTATTCGAGTCTGATGTTGTCCAGGCCACGCCTCAGATGCTGATCGATCTACGTTTTTGTTTGCTGGCTAAATGATTGCGCCTGTTGAAAGTCGTGTGCTGACTGGAATGGACGCCATGGATTCTATTGTTCTGAGTACTTGCGATGCTTGTTGTACAATCCAGTTGCTTCGCCATATGCTTTCCCCCCTGCATTTTCCACTCCAACTACCTGCCTATGAGCCCGCATCTTTGTTGGATCAGGGGTACCTGTCGGATCAGGATTGTGGGGGTCAATGGTTTCTTCGTCGGGAGTATCTTCAGGTGGTGGCGGCGCACCAGGTACATTGTGTATGGGTGGATTATCAGTTGACTAGCTCATTGATGGCCATTCAGGTGAACCGACTGAAGTCGAACCATCATGGCTCGGGTCAATCGCATCCTGCGGGTGGTTGAATCACATCAGTTATTAGCCCTTCATTCATCGATATTGGGTGATATTGTTGACAATGAGCCTCGGGTCGGTCCTCGTCGAATAGTTTGTTTTTCCAGATCAATCACTTAACATGTTCCCGGCGAGTGTTGACCATATTCGAGAGATGGTCAGTGAACACGTATCCAGATGCATCTCGACGATGCTTCTTCAGTGCGTAATTCAGAGCCCCAGGGGTATTGGGTCAGCGTATGACATTCACAGCCACATCACACCCCGGCAAATGCGGGGGAGGGGTAACATATAATCACCTTACAATCAGTTTTCATTATAAAGCAGGATATACATATCATATCCCGCACAATAATGGTGCACATCGTCTGCTGAACATCGTTAGAAAACAAGAGAAGGTTTCTTTTGTCATCACTGCATTCACCACCATATGCCTTATAATACGACATTGCGGCATTGTGAGTTCTACCTGCACTCGAGCCTCCGAGCAGCTGATAATGAAGGTAGATCGTCTTAATACAATGAATAGGTGAGTATCCTAGCTAGCTGTATGCCCACGCCATAATCATCAAGAACTAATAGCATGGTTGCATCAGGAATGATCCATACCAGGAGCATGGATCCTGAGGAGAACAATATGTTTAGACAAGGAGCTCAATAGGAAGCATCACTGTTGCTACTCAACTCACAGGCCTCCTATTGAATGAGGTTGCAAGGTCATACATGCACAACTTATGTGTAATATCCCGAGTCATGCGAACCTTCATACTGGATATAGTTCTTGTTGGGTTCTGGAGATATCATATCATATCCCTTCTACGACCGTTAAAGTCATGGGAGCATATGAAGGTGAGCATCTACCCAATATCCTAGTATATGAATTCAAGCATATAACAAAGAAAGGCGGGATGTGTGTGATTATGGTTTCCTTTTCTCTAGGCCTGGTTTGGTTTCATGGATCAAAGGTGTAGTGAAACACCACAGTTTGTGACAACAGAATTGGATATAAGAAGCCCATCATTTCACCGAAGGTCACTGCTACCTGGAACATACTCAACCATACTCCGATTTATTCTACATCAGATCGTACATCTATAATGGTTTATCACCGTCTCTGTTTGCAGAACATGTCAACGAAGGGATCTCCACTGAAGAGAACGAAAATGGCTCCACCGGGTGGCCTATTTGTCTCGCAACATCGCCGTGACGACAAGTCAGGCTCCTCGGATGATAGTTCATGAACTACCATTGGCAAAGACAGTCCATCTAGGATACCTGCCAATCAATATCAACCGCTGCATGGGTCAGGTTACCCTCCTTCACAGCAGCCATTTCCAGGCGCTCCGCAGTTTTATCACCATTCTTCATTCACATGACACACAGTTCCCAACCAACAACAGCATAAGCCAACAATATCCAAGTTATGGGCCACCATGGCAAGGATATGACCTCCACCAAGGTGGTCATGGCGAGTCTCGAATGTTTCCCCAGCAGCAGTTCCCAGGACAAGGGCCGTCATCTCCAGGTGCACCGAGAGTGCCTCCAGGACTGCCAGGAAACAATCCAGTCAATTGGCCAACATCTTCCAGCTCTACTCCTCCACCTGGACCTCCATCTGGCACACCTGGGAGACCGCCCATTAGCCTCGCAACGAAACGATTCCCGCTGCCTGCAGAACCACGGGAAACAGATGTTGCAAGAAGTGCGGACATGCCGCCATTGCCGGAGATTGCCTACGACGAATATGATTCAGATGAATAGAGCGACGATTCGTCGGACTTGGGCGGTGCAGAGGGTAAACCCCCAGTCAGCCTGAAGCGAACCAAATTCTCCTTGAAGTAATTTGCCAAAAGGATGGGGCAGGCCAACTATATTGCGTTCAACAAGTGGAAGAAAGTATGGGTGGCGGGGTTCCTCGAGAAAAAGCATCGGTCCATTATACGCGAGCAGAACTGATTGAAACAGCTAAGAGATGAACCCCTGCACTGGGAGATGGCGGTTGCAAATTTTTTGGGGACATTTGACAGCTGGCTGCCATTGGATAATTTCGATAATGCCGAATGGATTCATCAGCAATGGGTGGAGATGTTTTTGAAGAAATGTGCAAGCGAAATTTGTGAGGCATGGAAAAAGGGAAGGCGAGGCAACAAGCCACCGGTGACAGATTTCGGAGAGCACGCGAGCGAAGAGGCGGGAAGTAACCTCCCAGAGTTGCCAAATACAATATTCATGGTTGTGATGTGCTGGGTGTCAAATGGCAACGATATCGTTCTATCCCGAAAACAACTCCAAGCCCCGTATCCCGATGTGAGGAACTGGGAAGAGCTGATTGATTTCATCAACAAAAACGGCTGCCCGACAGAGTCATACATTCTAACATCAATGTTCAAGTGCACGTGGGAGCAGGCCAGATTGGACAAAGAGTATATGGGATTATACACAAAGAAGCGAATGATAACGGACACCATATATGGCCAGATTTCGTACAACTGTTGCCTTTTGAATGGTTTCAAGTTGAAACTTGGAAACAATCCGAAAATATTTTTGGTCGAAATGATGCGAGTGATAGGGAAGGAGATTGTCGAGCACATACTTAGACCAGCGAAGGTAATCCCTGCTGGCCGTGTCAAGGGTAGATGTGCGCAACTGCTAATCATCATACAGGGACATTGGAAGGTTCTGAAGAGGGTGGAACAGAGGAGGGAGAGGAGGATGGTGGGCAAGAGAATGATACTTGAATTGATGTAAATTCTGATTGAAAGAATAGAATTGAGTGTATTGCATCCATCTATATTCGTTCCAAAGATTGCTTGTCTGCGAAATAAATAACATCGCGATGAGTTTCAGGAGTTCCGGAATATGAGCCCATCTGCCCAGCTTACATCCGAGCAACTGAAAGAGATCATTGAGGATGAAAAGAACACGGACAAAGGTGCACAGGAGGTTCAGGAGCACGTAGAGGATGGTGAGGAGGTCCTCGATCCAGCAAATACGAGCTCAGTATTGAATATGGTTCTCAGAGCAGTAAACAACCAATTTCAACACGAGTGTCTTGATGAGGCAGTCAGGCTGCTGAATGTTCATCCTATTTGTCAATCACCAGATGACCGGGTTCCAGGCCACAAGTATTCAATTGCAGGCCTGCCTGGAACATAGTTTCTGGCGCACTACGTTTGGGCCATGTGGTTCATCGTGAGGAGGTGGGTTTGGGATACTGATATGCCAGGAGCACTGGTGGCGGATGACATGGGTCTTGGAAAGACTTTCACCTCCGTTGCAGCGGCAATGCTTTGCAAATCGGTGACTGAGAAAGTTGTAATGGGGTTGCCACTGTCCATTTTATGGGGGAATACCCTTGAAGAGTGGGTGATTTTGGCGCACAACAACTTGGCCAGCATTGTCGGTGAAGAATGCGAGTGGTATCCGCTCCAGAGATTGAATTCTGTGCCCCGCCAGCTGTTGGAGATCCAGACAACACCACCTCATGGGCATCCAGCACTTGTATCAGCCTTTGAACCAATCCTTGTAGTTACCATGCCCGGAGTGGCAGAGACCTTTACGACCGTCATTGACGAGATGACACATTGAACCGAATTCAAACTGGTCAACTTGTTGCACACCAAAAATTTGGATCTCACCCATGAGGAAGTGTACACTAGTATTGACAAGCCGCAAAACCGATGGAATATCCGCATTGTGTTGAATGATACCTTAACATCCAGAGCGAAACCATCAAGTAACGGCCAACTCTCCTACTGTGCATGGAGTTTTGGCATATTTGATCAGTCCCATTGGTACAAGACTGAAAACAGTGTGGGCTGGCACATTGCGATGAATGCGAAAATTGGATTCAAACTTCAAGTCACAGCTACACCGGGATTCCATTCACCGAAAGACTGGTGCTATCAGGCGATGTGGCTCTTTTGAGGTGTGCCTGACGATCCAGAGGATGAGACTGTGAAGGAAAAGCATGATGCAGATGCATTGGATTCTGCCATGAAGAGTTTGTGGCATGCTATCCGGACTGAAGATGAAGAAGCTCATCAGGATGCGGCGCACAGGATGATACAGATTGCAAAGCTTTGGACGATACAGAGGTGGTCGGAATCGAAACTTGCCAACGGAAAACCACCAGTGTGGATACCGAAGGAGAATGCACACCTCATTGATCTCGAGTGGAATGAGGACGAGCGAGCAAAACTGAAGGCCCTTGTGGAGAGATACACTTCAAGTGGTGCTTCAGGAGCATGGAGAGTTCATCGATGGTGGCTTGCATGTTTTCTGTTAGTTTTGGGTGACACAGAGGATCGCAACAATGTTTCTGGACAATGGTACGATGCATGGGCACTCGATACTTTGTTAGATTCGCCAAAATTCCGATGGCTGAGAGTGACATTTCTGCCAATGCTTGTCAACAAACATGCAGAGTATCCCGAACCTGACAAAGACGACCCATTAAGACAGGCGCTTCTACCAGAATGAGAGAGAAATGAAAATACTGTCCCCTGCGCACCTCCTCCACAAAAAGCAGTGCCGTTTTGTCCTCTTCCTGGCTAGGTTCATCATTTGAAGTGGTGGCTAACGAAGTATTTTGCAGATCATGTGGATGTTTTCCACATGTATGCAGAGATGGGCAATGATGAACGCACTGAAATGCAGCTCAGATTCCAAGATTCACGCAATCCCTCTGTATTCGTAACAACACCCAAAGTGGGCGGGACCTGTACATATCTCACTGCAGCACACAATGCGGTAACAAGTCAGGATTTCTGTGTACTGAATGAGGAGCGGCAGGCATTTGCACGAGTTGTCCGGTTACGGCACAACAGAGTACCACATAAATGGGTACTGAATACAGGTCCTGGTCGCTATGATAACCCCACGAGTGATCTCCATCAACTCTCTCAAGTGGCCCAAATAGAGTCCTGCACGGCTTGATGAGTCGACCGAACATCACAACGTCGATGATTCACAGGATCCTGGACTCTCGTGAGGACCATACGACGCAGCTGGCAGAGAATGAAGACACTTTTCAGTCAGATGAGCTATCATCTTAGATTGTAAGAATGCTTCATCGAGGTATGCCTGTTTAGACATTGAACCAACGTACTCCTCTTAACAGATACGACTAGTCATAAGGTCATCTGTATGGCACACTATACTGCATAAATGAATCCTGTTTCTCTGTCATTTTAAAGCGAATCAAAGTTCTGATGTTGGAGTTGTGGTGTCTTTAATCAGAAATTACTCGAGTGGGATTTCATTGGCGCTCTGGATTGTTATTATTACTGACTAATAACAGATGAAGTCAATTGATAAGCTAAATTACAAGTTCCTGGGCTGGCCTATCTCATGATAAATGGCCTGAGTCGAATGTTGAGAACTATGCAGCAAAGGGCTTCAAATCATTCGTCAGTAGCAATTTTGAGGTGTACTGGAATCCTATGGCCACATACACATTTTGAGGTCAAATGAGTGAACAATGCACAATTCAGCGACTTTCAGGCGCACCGGAGAATCCTGGCCATATGTCACAAGTCTCGTTTAGATAGATCGCGCACTACAGATTTGGCAATCCAATTTGGCAATACAGTAAGTCATGGCAATAATGAATAGCTGTGTCAGAATATGAGACACCGACTGGATGATGCCGCAGCTTTTGCTGCCATTTGATTCAAGTTCAGGTGCAGCAGAGAATCATCCGCATACGTTTTGAGTCGTGTTATGACAGATCCAGTGCCGCTTATTTACCAATCCAATTTGGCAAGGAGACTGTCTAGGCAATAGTGAGAGTTCTTGTGTCTGAATTAGAGACACGGCTCGCTTATTGGTGGCAATCCTGCACCCATTGCTGGCATTTGCTCAAAGTTCAGGTGCACCGGAGAGTCCTGGGCACATATTGTCTTGACTGTCACTGCATAATTGCCAATCCCATTCCGCAATCAACACAGTCGACATGATACTCGAGTTCCTGTGTCAGAATATGAGTTATGGGCTCACTTATTAGTGGCAAAGCTGCAGGTTATGCAGGAATATCATAGTCATTCGGGCTTTGATGTCAGATGACAAGGCATACTGTTCAGTATCACCACTGAAATTATCCTCAATATACTGATCAATAATGTCATTCTGGTTTATGAATGCAATCTAGAACATCTGTTGGCTCTAATACAATGCACAAAGGCTGGGTCAGAAGACAGCTAGAACCCAAACATTCAATGCACCGTGAACATTAGCTGTTTGCTTGAATGCCTGGATGCGTGCTCTCTCAACATGTACATTATGATTGGTCTGTGAGATGTAATTCTTTCCTTGGCAAGGCATGAATTCGGTTTGACGAAACAACAACAGAAGTTGGACTATGCACAAATACAGTGAATAACTGTTAAATGAAAGATTAAGTGCAATAGAATAATGTGAAAAATGGTGTAAGTAGTTGCACAATGTCAAGGAAGATGAAATTTAAAGCACACCATGGACAACTTCCAAAGGGAGAACATGCCATAATGTTCATGATAATATCCAGGATGGCAGTTTGGTGTTGCAATTTAGGAAGTACCAGATGCACCAGAATAGATGGATTCCTAATGTTCAATGCAGAATAATTGCACTACTACCAACAATACAATGGATGCAAGATTCAGATGTTGGTTTAAGCCAATGCACATAGAATTGAACCAGACTCAATCAAAGAAATTGTGACAATTTCATTCTTTGCAATATTAGCTAAGCCTGGTGGTGGCCAAATGGAATACTGAGAAGATGAATGAGAACGAGTACGTCTGCATATGACTACTCCGATGTGGTAATGATTCATAAAAGCTTGAGTATATGAGGTGACCAGGGCTATCAAATCGTTGCTGTGTTGAATATCTGTAGATCTTGATACATTTGGGACATTGTGAGTGACAGTTGAGCACGAAGGATTCATATCAAGTCGGTTCTCAGTAGGGGTAGATTGTTACTCATTATATAAGGTATAGGTGTTGAAAGAACACACTTAATACACCTTTGACAACACACCTCACCGCCTAGTTTTGCCGAGACATCCCCTTGTCTGCACAGGTTTCGGTTTTACTTTGGCTTCATTATGGCATACCTCTGTGTGTCCGCTCACCTTTGGGGAGTGTATCATTTCTTTACATCACTCGATACCACTCAGCATTGACACTGACCAGTGGTCCCCCTCTTGGGGCCAGTCGCCACCTTTTCGGTTGTTTTACGCCAGTTACGACCATTTGCGACATGCAGTACTTGAAAACTTGGTAACTAGGGTGTGGAAGCGCTGCAGTTCAATGAAGACTATTTCTGAGGACAGCACACTCCGACCCACGACACTCGGAGAGGCTACAAAGACCTGCTTCACTGGCAAATCGTGAACACTAGTACGAGTTGTCTCCAAAGGCCGCATCAACCCACATTAAGAGGGTACATCGGTAGACACATCACACAGCACTTGGCTTCCCATGAAGCACAGTTGGAGCATTCCTCTGCCATCACATCATCTGGCACCCTGTGCTTGGCTAATGCGACACTGGAACCGAACAGTTACATTTCTGGGGGAGGACTAGCTTATGGAGCCCTGGGGTAAAGGGGGTGGTGGAAGTGGGCAGGAGGTGCACTTTCGATTTTGGGTACTGGGAGGGGAGCTCTGCCATCTAGGCGGCTCGCCCGGAGGTGGGGGGGAATTGGTCTTTGTCATACTTCAATGTGAGTGAACACAATATGAATAAACAACAACAACAGCATAGAACACACTTAGTTTGATGGAATTTTGCTGTATTATGATGCTGCTGCAATGTTTGTGGTCAAAAAGGCAATATCAGGAGCATAACCTTCCTGTCATGCATTCATCTGTGGGATGTATCTTCAGAACACCATCTCCCCAATATTGCACTGCATGCTGAATGGAGAGATTTTGCATATATAAAGAAGAGATTCAGGTGTAAATAAAGAATGGTACAGTACAATGATAGTTTGGGGGTAATCTTATTGATTCACTCTCTAGCCAGAGTGAAGATTGCTAGCAAATAGGTCATGAATACTCTCTCATGTTCTGATTTTGCACCTAATATCCAGTGTAAATCCCACATCATTAACTCACAAATTCAAATTCTGTCTTACTCCTTCACAGTTGACTCATAACATATTTTAGGGTTGAAAGCTATACAATAGTATGAATCCATAGTGTGACATCATCTCACAGTGGGCAGAGGAATGATTTCATTTAGTTCTGGGGAATCAAGGTACACTACAGCTTGAATTCAGTTTGCAGCATTCAATTCAATGGCCAGTATTACTGGCCCACCTTCCATTGACAGTGAATTGGACTCACTAAAGCAGTTATTCATTGACAGGAGGTCCCACGATGGTATGATTGTGATGCAATCTGTGAGATATGGCAAATTCGCAGAAACAAGATTTGAAAGTTTATGATTGGGAAAATAGTTATGCTTGTCATAATATGTTGTGCGTGTGTAAGTATTGGTCACCTAATGAGTCACAGAGCAGAGACTACATTTCAAGGCACTGTCTATTCAAACGGTCTGGATGCAAATCAAATTGCATAACCTATTGTAAGATACTGATCTTGGCATTCAAAACATATGTAAGGGCATGTATGCCGGCATCCGGCTCAGTGAGGGAACAAATTATACTTGTCGGGACAGGGTTGCAAACGGGGTCAGAGTGATCACACATGTAGGTGTAGGTGTTACGAGTCTCAGTGAGGATCATGATCCTCACAAGCAGTCGATATATGGTTCTAGCTTACCTGGCCGCATCACGTACCGGTGTAGCAACCCTCACCTCTATTCAGCTGACATCACGATTACATTATCCCCTCTGTTGGTGCAGACCTCCTAGGCTGCATAACTGCATACAGAGAGAAAAAGGCAAACGAATAGACAAGAAACATATCTCATGATCGTCTTGCAGATACGGCGCATGGGCAAACTCCACCTCCAGTTGAATGTGATCCAAAGGTGGTAAAACCCATCCCAAGGCCATTTGTACTGGACCGTATCCAATCACAAGGAAGAAAAGAAAGAAAGACAGAAAAAAAGAATGAAAGAACACCAAATTGATCCCTTTCCTCCACTATCACAGCTTCCCAGGATGGCGTCAATGGAATTTGGCCACCAGCTCCTGAGCATTCCCGTGGTTATCCGCCGGTTCCCATCTCACATAGATATATCTGTATTGGAAGGCCCATTGAATGAGATAATGAAGCTTCCGATAATGGTGTTTGGAGTCATGAATGCCATTGACATCCCATTCTTCTGAGTTGTCGACAATCATTTCATGAGAATCATTTGATGGCTGGTCTGAGACCAGTAGTGTTTACCGATTGCGTTTTGACTCGTGGAAATCATTGTCGTTCCACATCTGCTTCGCAAGGTGTAAGTTGTAAGCGCTCCCATTGATGACTTGACTCACAGTATACGGTCCCATGCATTTCTAATCGAGCTTCTTAGATGGCCTGGTCGTCCGGAAATGCATTGTCAAGATGCAGCCTTTGTGCCCAACATTGAATGTAATTTCTTTTGTGCTAGCGTACACTGTGTGGCATTCCTGGGATTTAAGTATGTTTTTAAGGAGAGTCCCAGGCGTCTCTGCCGATCCCTCGAGTGTTGCATCTGCTTGGTTCTCTGATTCTGGATGTGACGCTTTCAGTGGTTTGAACTGCATTGTAGGGTTCTGATGGTACATGGCCCAGAATAGTGTCATCCTAGTCAAAGCATGCACTGAGTTGTTGTACGGAAATTCTGCCAGGGGAAGGAGTACCGCCCAGTTGTCTTACTCATAGTTGCTGAAGGCTCAGAGGTGCCGTTCCATGGTCTGCTTCTGACGCTCGGCTGCGCTGCCAGTCTGCAGGTGGAAGACGGGCGAAAGTCGCTGGTCGATTCCCATGTCAGAGCTGACTCGAGTCCAGAAACTTGTTGTGAATTGTGTTCCGTGGTGGGTGGCAATGTTGTTTGGTACATTGCGTTTGCAGATCACGTGCTCGAAAGACATATTGGGCTGTTCTGGGCAATCAATATTCTTTTGGCTGGGCAGGTACATAGGAAACTTAGTCAATTGATCGACTATGACCACAATCCCATTGAATCCCTACTTGGTTGATTCCAGTAGATTAGCAATGAAGTGCAGAGTAATTCCACCACAGGGGTTGTACGGGCGTGGCAGCAGTGTATTTGCTCCATGTTGTGTGTGTGGTGGTGCATTGATTCGATGGCATACTTTGCAACCGGTGACATACTTCTGTACCATGGAGTCTGGTCTTAGCAAATTGAAGTTTCTAGATATGTGTTCAGCAGTCCTGAGAGCTCCAAAGTAACCAGATTCAGGGTGATCGTGGAAGAGACTTATCACTTGGTTGAGGAGTGCGTGTGACGTGTAAAATCACCCTCCGTAGGTGTGAGCTCCTGCGATGCCTGTCAACTCCATGTCGAAGTCCTCATTTGTATACTTGTCTTGTCCCCTGGCTCTGGACAGATCAGGGTAACCGATCTTATTCTTCATGTCAGTCAATACCAGATCGGTATCCTGGGCTGCCTTAATTGCTGGTATGAGATCATTGAATGGATCAATGGTGGTAGTCGCCAGAGTTTCCAAGAGTTGTGTGGTAGGACGTTTGGAGCCGTCTTCATAATCAGGTCTTCGTGATGGTCCGTCTGCAGGGCTCATGTTTGCTTCCAAGTGTTGGATCACGAAGTCGTATATTCAAAGGATCTCTGCCCATCTCGGTTGCCTCCGGGAGAGCACTGTTGACATTTCGCATTACTCGAGACTCAAGTTGTGACGCTGTATCGGGAACTAGTGATTGACTCCTTCGAGATAGTGTCGCCATTGCCTCGAAGTCTCCCCAATGGCTAAGAGCTCCCGATTGAACGTGTTGTACTTCTGTGCAGGAGTGGAGCCTTTTCACGAGTAGAAGTTGACCTGTCTGAGAATGCCGGAACTGAATACTGGCGATTGAGACACCACTTGCATACGTCTGGACGATGATTTTATTTGTGGGGTCAAAATGCTGGTTGATCAGCGCTTCAGTGAATGCCTCCCTGTGTTTCCGAAATACATGCTGTGCCATTTCGGTCAATTCTCATTTGCCTGGCGATTCCATTAGTAAGTCGCGGATTGGTGCTGTTGTCCTGGTGTATTTGTGGATGAATCGTCGGGAGAAGTGTGTAAAGCCTAGAAGCACTTATTGGTCTCTGATTGACTTGGGCGTAGGCCAGTCCTCGATGGTTGATTTGCAGTGTGATTCCATGCCGATCCTGTCGGAACTGACGATAAATCCATGTAAGCTGATCTCCACAGCCCAGAATTGGTACTTTTCAGCTCTGCAATAGAGCCTGAATTGGCGTAGTCATTCCAGCACGGTTTTATGTAAGCGTCGTGCTTCTGCTCGCTTGGTGAATTGATCAGTATGCCATCTAGGTACCATATGGGAAAGTCATCAATGTTAGGCCATAGGCAATAATCACTGTACACCTGGAATGTGGCTGCTGTGTTCAGTGATCCGGAGGTCATGAGATGGGATTCGAATGGGCCGTTGTAGCTACAGAATGCTGTCTTACGTTTGTGGTCTTCCTTGATCCTGATCAGGTGATAGGAATTCCGGAGGTCCATTCCAGAGAAAATTAGGGCTCTGCGCACTGGGTCTAACATCTCCGAGATAAGTGGTAGGGGGTACCAGTTCTTGTAAGTTGCCGAATTGAGTGCACTGTAGTCCACACATTGCTGCAGGCAACCGTCTTGTTTCTTCTCAAAGGTTATTGGTGCTGCTGAAGATGTTGATGACCGCTGGGTGAAGATGTTTGACAAGATCATCTCAATGAATGCCTTCAGAGTTCAGAGTTCGACTTCTGAGAGGGTGTAGATCAGTCTGTATGATATCTCGAACTCCAGCTCCAGGTCAATCGCATGGTCAATTGGGCAGTGTGGTGCTAGTGTTTCAGCCTTTGTCGTGAAAAAGACATCCACAGATCCCAAGGACCTTGGTGGGATGAAGTTCCCATCGTCTGTCAGTACCCTGTTGTGTGCCGCTTCTGTTTTGCATTAACTTGAGTTTTCAAGAACAAGGTGGAGGAGGAGAAGAACAGATGAAGGGAGTAATCCAGGAAGCCTTGTCGTTAACAGTTCACCAACACAGGAGCCAAGCGTTGCTGTCCAGTCACTCCCTCCAGGTCTTGGCGATGGTGCAGTGGTCATTCAAGAGGCTCCTCGGAGGGGCTCCTCTGCCACACCTACCACCACTGCTCCCCACCCGTCACGTCCAGCGCTTGGGTCAGTATTACCTGGTGAGGACAATGTGAAGACTTCACAAGTCTCTCCCAGCAGCCGTGTGTATTCCCCAATCTGTAGGGCAAATGCTGCGATGACTTCATCACTAGCTAGAAGATAGTCGAATGTGGTTACTTGGAATGCCACTATATCTGGACTGCGCCACAAAAGCTGGTCATTGACATTAGCATTTTCGGCATCTGAGACCTTCAATACCACTGCCATAGTCATTAGTGTCATTTCCTCCACCCTACTTGCACTTGGTGATTGCAGTGAAGTCAATCGACGGTGAGCGCAGAAGATGTCAGGATTTCTTATATGGAACTATCGTCATCCAAGTACTTGATTGTACACGCGGATTGGCATGATTACTAGGTCTAATTCATCAACCAGTGCAAGATAGTCAAAGTACTGGACAGCGATCTGTGTCATTGGGCTGTCCATTGCATGTTGCATTATCCCTCCATTCAGGCCGAGGGTGCTGATGTGCGCTGCCGCTTGTCAGATCCCAGGTCGCTTGAGAAACTGGGGTGCCATGGAGATGCCTGTCGCACCAAATTCGATAAATGCCCGTACGTGATGCATCTCGCCTTTGCTGTCATGTACTCTTATGTCATACACTATGTGAGTCTTATCCGGTATGTCAGTGCCACATAGATATCGACATAATATTCTTGCCCTCTGGTCTTCCATAATGACACTTGATTTTAGTGAGATCTGATGAGGTTGAAATTCGTCCAGAGTCGCCATTAGTACCTGTGACCTCAACATCTCCATTCCCAGCTCCGTCTCGTCCAGCCTCCCCCACCACACTACATGCAGGGAGAGATAGAATTGATATTGGCATGCTGAGAGTCGAAGGATTGTTGATGCTTGATTCGTCAATTGTTGCCTATGTTGTCTCTGTCTCTGCCTTTGCCATCTCCAGGGGTGAGTCTATCTTGGAAGTTCAGCTTGGAGTATTTCGGGCATCGGAAGGTTAGATGGTCATCGCTGGATTGTAGACATTTCTCGTTGCCATTCCGCGATGCATAATTGTCCACAGGCACCCATGGCGACGGAGGTAGATCCTTCCCATCACCACTGGACAACTTATCGGACTTATTGGACTTGGATGGGTTCTGAGGTACCTCCTTGATTTCTGAGATTGATTGTCAGAGGTTATGCTATCTGACGCCCGGATGAGATGACTCGCCTGCTGGCTTCTGTTGCTCCTTGACATAGTCCTCCGGTTCAGGTTCAACATCAGCTGCTCGATCAAAAAGTTTGTCAATGGAGTTGAAATTCCCATTTGCTTAAGTAAATGGCTTGAGTTTTGGTGGTATGTCGGCCTCCAGTCCCACCCAGACCATATCATACAGCATCGGTTGGAACTGCACCTCATTGCACTCTGCATCTCTCCAATTCCGCAGTGGTCAATGGGCATATGGTTGTAGGTTCCGATTGGTGTTGTAGTGGCCCTGTGGAAAGTCGTGATACGATTTCCTAGCAACCTTGAGTCTCCAGTCCTTATCGCCATAGATCTTCCGTATTTCTCCCACAATCAGTTCAAAATCGTGGAGGCCTAGTGAGTTGCTCTTTGTAGGTCTTGACCCAAGGTAATTGGATCAATCATAGTCGTCTTTTGCATGTCACGATTGGTATGGTAGGCCCAGCTTCCAAGGTGATCTATGGCATACTGAACCTTCGAAGTGATGTCATGAAAATGTGTTCATCAGTCTGGATATCCGATCGAAGTGAGTTCAGATACAATTCCAACTCCCAAGGATCTCAACAATCGCATTTTGGTAGAGCCAGGTTGAACTTGTCCTTTGGGACAGAGGTCAATTCGTCCGTTTGGGAGGCATTTGGTGGTTAGTTGCTTAGATTTTGCTGATTGTGGGCATGTTGCGACATATCTGAAAACAGGGGTAAAATTGAAATCCCTATAGCGAAACATATCTGGTGACTGAAGACCGAGAGTGGTGTAAGGGCACATATTCCAGCATCCGGCTAAGAAACAGGACAGATTGTATTTGTAGTGATATGGTTGCAAACGAGGTCAGAGTGATCACATGTGTATGTATAAGTGGTAAGATTCTTGGTGAGGATTATAATCCTCACAACCAGTCCTTTTTAGGTTTTGGTTTACCCGGGTGCATCATGTGCCTGCATAGCAACCCTAACATCTCGTCTAAGACCTCACCATTACATCATATCTCAAATCTGTATCCAGTGAAGTCTGTACGATGATCATTGAGAATGTATACATGTGTGAGGAATCGTGGTAAATGGTCCAGCAGGAGTTGCTGGTCATCCACAGAGTCGCTTAGCAGAATTTGTATTTAATAATTCTCTCACTTCAGCTGACGGACTTTTGACAGCCTCTGAATCAACACGTACTCTCTTCATTTTTGGATCAGTGGGTTCCAATATACTACGTAATCTCTATGGAGTTAAGTGAGGTTACTGTTTGGCCAGGGGTCTGTATTTCTGCTTTAGTATGCAGTGGTTACCATGCTTCTTAAGGATAAGTTGAGATGAAGCTTGACGCTCAAGTTATTTTCACAGCAACTTTTACATACCAAACAAGCATAGCATTATGAATTTATACCAGATGCCAAATTTGATGAACTGTCAGCATCTAAAATGAGTGCTCTGTTGATAGATGCCAATGTGCATGCAAAAGCAACACTGATTGAAAACCATTCATAGCCAGAGAAAATATACAGAGGATAGAGCAGATGAATAGTTTACAATGAACTGGGTACATCACTTTGGGGGCTGATTTGTCACTCTTATACATACCTGGGCTAGAGTGATATGTCAATCATGAATTGCAGGTTGACAAAGATGGCTTTATACAAATCAAGAAACATCATACCTGACAGGATTGTGGAATCTGAGGTGTGGCTGAACTCCAATCTTATGACAGAAATTTTCCGGTAACAAAGCTAAATGTTGAGCCGGGTCAACATGTGAAGTGTCACATCGTCCAACTCTCTGGGTACTAGCTCAGTGGTATCCATGGACTTGAACTGTATGCAAGAAAATGTTGTCGCTTTCGCAAAAATACCTGAGCAATGTCTCAGATTCCAACAACAGTACCTAATCACCATTCAAAACTGTCTATTTCTGATTGTGATTGCAGAATTGACAGTAATCCTGTTAGGGGTTCTCTCCTAATAGAGGAAATGGTACCTGATTGAATGTCAGAAGGATATATGCTACAGAGTTTACTCACATAGAATACATGACGCCTATCCTAGACAATGCAAGTATGCCAGTCCTGTGATCCTTTGCAGGATATTATGGGAACCTCGTGTTGATTTGAGAGGCAGCCTTATTGCTTGCGCACTCATTGAAAGTTCCCATATGGTAGAACTGATTTGATGATGCAATAACCTTGGCCAGTCGTAAGCCTTCAAAGCTTAAGAGATGCCATTTATTTCTTACCACATTCACTGAACTATGCTAAGTGGGACTAGATGTGTTGACTGCTATATAGCAACTGATGTGTCAGGCAGATGATAGCCAATATGTAATTATGTGGAATCTCAAACTGTTTCCCCAGTGGGAATGGGTACACCTTCAGGCACTCCCTGGGTAGTGAGAACAGTCTCGGCCTTAGCATGGCGTGTCTGATTGATTATGACGTAGGGCAAGACCCAATAAACCTCAGAACAGACAGCCTGGTTAGTTCGTCAGAATTAAATGTCGACAGAGCAATGGTGGGCCGCCACGTATAGCCTCTGAAGCTGATAAACCAAAATGCGTGAAGGGTGAGGTTGTGTCTTAATATAATTAAGGAATCTGTGTAAAGCCCTCCAAATAACCACATCAGGCGAGGAGAGGTTTTGACTATCCGAACAAATGAGTTGCAAGATATCTAAGTTGAAGTTACTGTGTGATTAAATGTTATTGCTGATGATGGCCCTCCAGGGAGAGTAACCCTTCAAACCGAATCATGCAATACACAATAACCTTTGGGATGCGTGGTCCGCTGTCAAGAGGGATTAATGCTCATTAAGTAGTACACCACGATATGACAGATGAGATCATAGCAATCCTCGATCCATGATGATGGCCCTCTTGGGGGAGTAGCTCCTAAAACCCAGTCATACAATACAGGAAAGCTATAGAGAGACAGCAATACTTCGGCATTGAAAGGGTGGCCCCACAAGCACGAACAATACCTACGATACCTACCTGAGAAGAAAAAGCTGAAATATTATTGTTGTGTTCAGTACTTATTATTATAACCATTATCGAGTATATTAGTATTATCTATTTGGATTGTATGCGGTTTCCCCGCCCCATGGTTGAGCATAAGTTCAATACTGACTTCAACGTAATAGTGTGCACATGATCCCTGCTCCTGGATCGCCTCGAAAGATAAGATCAGTTGTTTGCAGCACAGTGCATTTGTTGGTTGGCAAGTATAATTCAGTTCACCGAGATATTGACTTATTCCCGCCATTATAAAGTATTCCCTTCAGAAAATGTTAATGATCTTGTGGAATCGCCTTCATCAAATCCAGGGATACCAGGGTCGCTGATTCCTGAATACGAAATACCCATGTTAGATATTAATGATTGTGATTTTGAAGTACATTCTGGTCGAAGTAGTTTCATTTCCAACGACCAAAGAGAAAAGGAACGCGAGTTACATACAATGCACTCCGGAAAGATCTTTAAGAATAAACCTAATTATTCAAATTCTGAATTGCAAGACTGATTTAGGAAGCAGAGTAAGAAGCGATGAAGTATAATTCATAATCTTCTTAAGAGTGCAGATTTGGAATATTGAGGGAGATTACACTGAGACGTAATATTGCCAATAGTATCTGAACGCCTGATTTTTCAAGGAAGAGATAGAGGAAGATTTTGTGAAGATACGTGTCAATTAGAATTCAACAATCAATGGGCACAATATTATCGTCACGATATGAATTAATCAGCAATATGAAATATCTGAACACACCCTACGATATCAATGAATCATCAAGATCAATTCCACCCAATACTTTACAATATCAATCAATTGCTGTGATTGATTATATGAATATACTTTATGATATTAATTAATCACTGGGACAAATTATACAAGGTATATGTATTGTTAGTATTGTGTTACGCCACGATGCGATTTGGTTGTTACCCATTTGTTAGCATCTGATACAATTATTCGTATCTGTCCTCTTTGTGTATACGATTTGTCCAGGTTGCCAATAAACTTTGTGTGGAGATACACTTAGATGAATACGATAGGAACTACGGCCATGTATCTAGTACTTACCTGAGCATCCCTGGACACATAAATGTATAGTTACTTAGGTGGAAGCACCCCTGTAACGAATCTATCTGTCATAACAATACTCTCGAGATCCACAGCATACTCCGGCCCTCCTGTGACTAATGGATTCCGTTCTGTAAATATTTTCGATTTTGAATTTCACACCTGGCCTTAGGATTCCATTTCACCTCAAATTTGTCATCGATAACTGACTGGAATGACTTTACTGCACAAAATTTCGTAATTCCAGTCTGTTCAATTATAAAGAGATGAAGCGAGCTTTGCAATAATGAATTTTAGCCTCTGGCTAAGCAGATTTGTACCATTGTCACAACAACTATGATAACACCCAGTACAGAACAAATCTGTCAAGTGGTGCCGGACCAAATTATTTCCTATGACTATCCACTATTCGTTGGCATGCCAACAACCTCATGGTTTCTACTACCTCCCTGAGCCGAAATCCTCATAGCTCCTCCAATGTTAATGATTTGTATGGCCAGGACAGCTTTGTTTGTTTCTCTTTATAACACATGAGCGGATCAACTTGACTTTATCTCAAAGTTGTCACACAATCACCAAGAATGCCAATAAAATCCCTTTGTCAGGAATAGTGATGTAAGAAACAACAATTCTAACATCAACATTTGATTCACCACAAAATGACAAAGAAATGATTACATTCTCTACTGGAGTGACTTCCAAATGAAGCTTTTTGCAAATTTGTGTCAGTCTATGAGATTGGGTTAGTTGAATATTTGTAAGTGGCATAAAGCGATCCCACTGTCCTGATGTTCAAAGACTATTGTTGATCCTCTTGATCTGGCGGCAGCATGTCCCTGTTTGTGTTCATTCACAGAGTATGGTGCATACGAGACTGAAGAATAGAATAAAGTATTGATGTTGTGATGTTTGGTCAACTCATGAGGCCATTTTGAACTGTTATTTGGGTTACTCCACATCAGCAAAATGTACATCAGTTTGGAAGCCACACAGATACCTCCCAGACACTCCGGTCAATGTTATAAGTACTTCGAGGTCCCTTCATGTACTCCCAGGCCTCCCTGGAGCGAAGCTAAGTGCTTTTAGACTCTGCAAGAGTATTCTCAGGTGCTCCTGAAAGCTCCCGCAGTTATGGAGGTGTATTCAGGATGCTCTGATATTTGACTTATAGGTTAATCAAATTTTGGAGCAGCTGGGACCTCTGTGCAGCTCTGTGGGAGACTTCGAGAGCAGCTAAGACCTCAGCTCAGCTCAGTGGGAGACATTAAACTTGTTACCATGTTCTCACAGCAGTGGTTCTTCAGGTTCCATAACCACAAGGCATTTTGTCTATCAGATTCATCTTTGTTACATTCCCAAGACTTACTACGTCATAATATGGAATCTATTATCTATCTAGGTCTCTCTAGCTATATACGTACGGTCGATCTGGATGCAGACGGTACTTAATCTTAATAAGACATGCACCTTGAGACACCAATTAGTAGAACTTAGAAATGCAGTTGCAGGCTATTGTGGCAAGAAAATCTGTTTCTCACCACCACCGCCATTCAGTTGAGCAAGGGGAAGGTA
>Ga0307512_10002273_pt1 | contig 24870 bp, 19 predicted proteins | sample 14_EM_MG_FD_200267 | JGI IMG/M metagenome (GOLD analysis project Ga0307512, IMG submission 200267) | Populus trichocarpa ectomycorrhiza microbial communities from riparian zone in the Pacific Northwest, United States - 14_EM | ecosystem: Host-associated > Plants > Roots > Unclassified | place... | reverse complement strand
AGTTTCATAATATTACTAAGCAAGCAATAGTATGTCGATTACATATTTCATTTTTAAAAATAGACTAACTTTTGACTATAAAACAATGTAACAGACTAAGCTATACCCCTTTGGGAATACTATACCAAGTTTGAAAATCCCACAAAGATATGAAAATAATTTTACTGAGTATATTTCCAGCCTGAGTACACTGCATAATTGAGAAAAGGCGAACTTGAATTTCAAAATGCTCAGAATACTGAGAATGCCATTTCATTTTTCGCTGATGATGGGCAACCTGTGGCAGAAACAGTCTCTGATGACATAGTTCTGGGAGCAGTGGGGGCATTATGTGATTTCTCTCTACTTGTTAGCCTACAAAATTACTCAAATCTATCCCTCACTGCACGACATGATGCAAAGAAGCAATGTCACATAAAGAACAGTACTTTTCGAGCATAGACAATGTCGAAGTCTGTGAAGGCCAAAGTGAAAATCCAGTTGGCAACAAAATCCCATCACTTATGAGAACCAAAGATTTATAACAACTGTGTTGCAATGGAGGTTGAGGTTCACCAGGCTGAAAGAATCCTACAACCACATGCATACAAATTCAGGTACGCCTGAATAGAGCCCAACAAGTGGCAACTATATAGTCAGATGCATATTGACAGGATGCACAAGAGCCATTGGTGTGCGAAATCCATCAGCTGACAACTGGTAAATGCAAGCTTTTCAATAAATTAGTCCAACATTATAACTGACAACTATTGTAGGCAGTTGGGACAAAGGTAACCGCTCCCAGAAGCACATCAGCCAACAGCCTTGCTCAATTGAGAAGTGCTGCAGAGGAAGTGGTTTAGCTGGTGCCAAACATGACTGCCGGCAATGGTGTGAAATGTCAGGTCCATCTGTTCGACGCTGAGACTGGAGTCACCACCTGCAGTATCACTATTTGGACCGCATTGTGAATCAGGTGGAAAGAGAGATTTGTCATATCACTTCAAATGGGCAGCTATGATTCAAGTAGGAATTTTCCTTCTGCTTAATCTTCATTGCAGTTTGGTGGCAGGCAATTGGTGATCAGGGGCTCCGGAATACCATCCCATAGAGTGTAACACATTTCAGGTGGCCAAAGATGCAACTTGTTAGCCATATACAGTGAGAGCCATTTCACCAAATGGGTTCTAGCAACAACTGCACAATGATTCAATCCGAACAGATATGTATTGGCAATGTGAAAGAGGGTTATCGATCTACCAACAAAGTCAATCACATTGACCAGACACTCCAGCTCACCAACCAGTGTACCGGACATGACTATATAGAGTAGACACCCTCGTATCTTACCCTGCAAGGCAGTTATGATATTGTCTGTACAACAGAATTCAATCTACTAACTGCTGCCGATAAACTGCAAAATACTCTCATAGCCGATAGTCTATACCTCCAGCATAGGCAGGAAGAGCCATTTCTCAGCTTTGTGTCACAACCGGTATATTATTTGAGAGAATGTCATCTCTGTGGAGTGTGGAGAAGAATCAACTTAATCTTATTCGGAGATGCATCAGTTGATTTCGAAATTCCCCACTTTGGGCTTCTATTCCCTACTCAGATTGAAGACGACAGGGGACACAAAGCGACTGTACTGGTGATCAGGCGTGATCAGAATGTACTCTTAGACAATATATTTATTATGCTTCACCATGGGCTGTTGTACTACTATCAACCTTGTCACTGCACTGCATCTGTTGAGCATCTGGAACTTGATTGGATGATCGAACAAACCAATCCCATCCAAGGGATCACGCCTGAATCTCCTTACATCTGGGTCCAACATACAGACAGTGACCTCAATAACACCTTCCAAGGCCAAGTTCCTTCTGTTCCTGTATTGCACTGTACCAGGACTCAACTGAATCAGATCCTTCAATGTCAGGAGCATCTGCCAACCGGAAAAACGATATTGACCTGAGCTAAATTGACCAAGATGACTTAACAATGGATATTACATGCTCAAGCTTGAGAAAATGCAGTGGTGATTCCAACAAAGTACAATGATCCGCAATTTTGGGCTCATTGACTTTATGGATTCATCTAGATTCTCAAACAGACTGGTAAGATGCATATTGTACTTGTCTGAGCAATTGTGGGACTGGCACATTTGGTTTGAGAGAATGCTGCATCAGATAGAATCAATAGCATATGGCTTGTAAATAATCATGAGAATTTAAATACCTACTGAATTGAATATTAGTTAGAATGCCTGAATCAAGGTGTGCAGGAGTAAGATAGTTTATCACATTGTACTATGTTATATAGAAATTATAATAATCACTCCCAGAGAGTATGGCTCTAGGTTTGAGGTGCACCGGAATCTCCTTGGGGATGCAGACAATACTTCCAATGGCTTCACAATTCGCTCATCCTAATCACTTGATTTTGTAGTGTTCCAATGGCAACTATACACTCATCATGATATTCTGCTATTCTGTTCCGCAACGTCCAGAGCATTGAGAAGCACTGGTGAAGTGGTCTTGGAGTGCATGAGTGTACATCGCTTTGCATTGGCCCTATCTGGAAGCATCTGGGAGCATTGGGAGGAATTAGTATGGCCGCTCATAGTTAGTGTTAGCAACGGGTCCGGGGAACCCACCAGCGGTCCGGTTTTTGGCAGGCAGTTCGGTTTGGTTCTGTTCGGGTCGTTACCCGGCCAAAAACCCGACCCACTATGGCTTGGCGGGTTTGTTACTCGGACCGAACCGAAACCGTGTGTTTGTTGGCCGGGTAGGAACCGGACCACAGGTCCATTTTGCGGTTCCTACATTTTTGGCTCCAATTAAGTATTTGAGTTCTGATCGTATCATGACATGATGTATACGTAGATTGTGCAGTTTAAGCCGATCTTTCACCTCCCGCTTTCAGAATTGGGATCCGACTGATATTTGTTGAGTGGCTGTCAAATATGCATAGATTTTCACCGAAATTCGCGGGTTTTCGACAGCGACTCAACGAATATTGGTCAGATCGCAAATCTGAAAGCGGGAGGTGAAAGAGAAGCTAAAACTGCACAATCTGCGTATACATCATGTCATGATACGATCAGAACTCAAATACTTGATTGGAGCGAAACATCTGGGCTTGCAAAGGCCGGGTTTTGAGGTGGAAACCGGCCCAAATGCCAATGGTCCGGGTTTTTCATGTGGTAAAACCGTTCCCACGGTTCGATTCCGGTTCCACCCCTAACCCGGAACCGTTCTACCGGGTTGGAACCGTTGCTAACACTACTCATAGTTGCTGAGTTGTTCAGTTATGAGTTCCAAAATCTTTTGAATTTTGCTGATAGAGTATATCCAAAGAATTTGTTGTTTTTTCCAGCCAGCTCTCCCGTAATTTAAGGTGCTCCAAGGTTTGTCCTGATTATTCTCCGCAGCTTCCCACATGGTCACAAGTTCATTTATATCCTGGCAGATATATCTCCAGCACCCTGAGCTGCAAAAGAAGACCACTGCATTGGACTAGTGATCATCAAGGTATGGGACCCACCCTCCCAGGTGTACCTAAAGTACACTGTATCAGTTTAGTCAACTTCCAAATTGGACCTCCCTTTGATTCTGGTCTAGTAACCCCCACTCACACTTAGAGGTTCCCAATAAGAAAAAACAATTTGCTGATGTATGTTCATCTCTAGCAAAAATAGTTTCCAATTGTTGTCCAGTTTCAACTTGAATGGACTAGAGACAATAGTGTATGAAATCTAACAATATATAAGAATATTCATTATTTGCCAGGGTATTGATAACTCCAAATACTTGTTGTCAAGTTTGGTCTCCTCCAAGTTTCATTGCTCACTGGTGTATTACTGTACAATGGCAGGATTCTATTTGGCCACTGTGTTTTCCCATACATTCAAAGACCTCCTACTAACTTCTGGATACACAATCTGGGATGAGCTGTAATATAGTTGACAGTAAAGTAACAGTGATGTCTGAAATATGATAAATGTATTATGTCTGGGAATACTGCTATCTTGTACTTATTTGTTGTAGTATTGATTCTAAGTATCCAAAAAATACTGTTCAATAATATTACATACACTTGAATTATTGTTTGAGTATAATAAATACTCAGAAGCAATGTTGAGCACATCATCAGTATATTACAGTTTCATGACTAAGTCTGAATAGTCAGTAGTTTTCAACATTGTTTGTTTAATTTCTCTATCAACAGATATGATGTATAAATTGTTCTTTGCATAATTGGCAATACATGGACAACATATTGCATTGAACAAAATAGGGAAACTTGTAAAAAGTAGAGTGTAGAATTTAGGATGAAATATCATATATATTATTATATTACATATAATGAAATAACTTTAACATATACTTAATCAGAAATATCTTATTCAATGATCTTTTTGTCTTCAAATACTATAAGACTAACAAGTGAAATCTTGCAGGAACAGAGGAGAATATTACTGTGAGGTTGAACTGTTGAGGTAAAATAGTTTGAGTGAATGCATGCAAGATTGAGTTGTTGTTGTTGTGTATTCATACTGTATTTACTCGAGCTAGAGTTTGACAGGCCCTGATCCCCCCCCCACATCTGGGTGACCCAGAGAGATGGCGGAGCTCCCACCTAATACTGTTCGTCCCAGCTGACAAAAGAAATGTACAAATGCAATGTATTGTAATGTAAACAACTGGCCACTCCATCCTCCATGCCTCACCATGGCGGGAACTTCCACACATCCATGGCTGCCTAGCAGTCCTTCACCACCATATCCCATATCTACATGGAACATAGCTCGAATACCTGTCCCTGCTGGCATTGGCACACTTCCCTGTCTGTTCCCTTCCCCACCTCATTTTGGAGCTCCTGCTGCTGGTAGATTCACTAGCTACAGTGACAGAGGAGAAGCTAGCGCGATTGGGCCACTGCTCCCCCATGCCACCAGCACCTGTCATCCTCTCGGTGTTTGAACTGTTTTACGTAAGCTCTGGTAGACGTGTGCATGCACTGTACTTGGTGCAATCTTGTTGCCAATGACTGTGTACTTGCCATCGGGATAGGTCTGCCTCCATTGCACTTCAGTGGGTACCAGAAGTGGTTACTGCATTTGTCGGCCGCCCACTGTGTCTTGGCTGCTGATTATTCTTTGCAGATCCATCTCACGCTATTCGAAGCGGAAGTGTAAGTGTGCTCGATTGTAGTATTTCAATTGGCGTCTTGGGCTGAGTTCGCCTGGTCGTCTGTTTCTTTGTTTCCAGGGATGCCAGAGTGCCCAGGGACGCAATGGATCTCCATTGCAATGCTACGGGCAAGGAGGTCATGCACCCTTCGATCGATCAGTCTTGCTACTTGTTGTTCAGGGCCCGGCTTCAGATGTGCCAGCTGTCGAATAGCGGCTTGTGAATTGTTGGACACTGCCCCTATGTTTGCAACATTTGTTCGTATTCTGTTTCTCTTGCCGATCATGACAGCAAGTGCAAATCTGATCGCCCACAGCTTGCCTGTAAGAACCTCAATAAATCCAGTGCCCAGGTAGCTGTGGCGGAAACCCCAGTCATGTCCATGCTTGAATACTGCTGTGGTTCCCACTCGGCCATCGTCAGCATGTGATCCATCTGTCCACCACATCGAGACCTCCATTCAAACCTTGGCTTCCTTCTCTCTTGCGCAGCGCGGTGCAGCCTTCTTGGCTGTGGCTTTGTCATCTCGTATGATGGTCCTGACCACTGATTCTTTACCAAGAGCCAGCCAGTTCATGCCGTTGGTAGTCCGACCATGCTCAAGCTCATTCACTACTTCTCTGCACCTCAGTGCACCAGAAGAGGGGTTTTGCTGTAGCTGCTCCATCTTACTACTGCATGCATTTGCCAGTCTAGCTTTGAATCATGTTGTGTGGAGTCTAAGATTGCAGGCGTGGGTGTAAGCCCTGCCTCTCTCATCAGTGCCTTCTGTGGTGTGGTGGGCAGCACACCCAGAATGGATCTGGCTTGTTGATTTAGAAGGAGTGGGAGATCATCTCGCCTGCCTACTTCTTTGGAATCCTCCCAGAGCTCCCACCCATATAGTGTGACTGCTTGGATTGAAGCTACTTGGACGACTCTTACACTCCCTGGGACAACCCCGTACATTGCTATCAACGTTTGTAGTCTAGCTTCGGCTACCCTGGCTATCTGCAGGCATCAGTTGTGAGACTCTGTGAACATCTGGTAAGCATCAGTCCAGACTCCGAGACAGGTTATTGCTTCCTTGATGAAACATACCGCGCTGACTCCAACACGTATCTCTGCTGTCATCTTCTGCTATGGGTGCTTCTTGTGGCCTCGTCTGCATGTACACAGTACCGCCTCCTTCTTTGCTGTATCAAACTGCAGCCCTCGCCAATTTGCCCATTCAATGCATTTTGCATCACATTACTCAAGTTGCATGACAACCTGGTTGATGTTGCTTCCAGTGGCTACCCAGCCATGGTCATTTACAAATGAGAGTTCTTTGGCTGAGATGAACTCTTTGACTGACTCAATCAGTCCTCAGGTGTAGATTGCAAGGTGAATCACTGATCCAGGTGAGCCCCATGGCACCCCTACTTCCACTGGGGATCTCATCTTGGCATTGTCCTCGATTATCATTTCTACCATCCTTTCCAAGTGAAACCATTCTGTCCACTATATGACGTCTCCAACCATTGGCTTCACCTACATTTCGCTGACCAGCTATCCATGTGCAATGCTTCGAAACGCTGCATTGATACCTATGAGCAGCATGCCAGCTATGTTGCCTTTTGTCTATGCTCCATGCGCTCCATTGTAAGATTGAGTTTCGATCTTTATTTTTTATGGAAGTATTCTCCCTACTGTGAAAAGATTATTGTACTTATTTGTACAGAATTAAAAAGTCTTTTTGTAGCTGTATACTGTACTTCAACTGCTGGTTCTAATAATGGCTTTCATGATATGAGATTCTGTAACTTTATTGTCTGTTAATCTTCTGTTTCTGATGGTCAGAAACTATACATAGGCACATTTCAACCTTTTTCATTAAATGTCTCTTGAAATCATCAGTATCAGTTAGCCTACAATGAAAATAACAATTCAATATTAGTAAACAAGTTAATAGCTTTCTATAACTTTGTACTTCTGGTTTTCTGTTGCAATTGCAATTGAATGATCAAATCAAACATTATTTGAATTGAAAGAGATAATATTTCAAACTATTCTTTCTATTCTAAGGAACAGAAGACAACTCAAGCCACATGTAAAATATTAAAGTTCTCATTGAAATTTCACTGCAACTAAGAAGAAGATATGTTGCATAGATTCCTCAATATCTAGGTTTAAGTCATTAGTATTGCACTTGAATTTGAGTTTATTTTCATATATATAAATTACCAGCAGTATAACATATTAGCAAATACTAAGCAATTGTTAGCTAATCTACAACAATGGTACTATCATTTTGTAAATTATGGATAATTAATCTGCAGTCACTGTATTCAGATAAGGGATTAATGCAAGTTAGTTACAGTACTATAGATCAAAACTATTAATAAATCAGATACTTTTTGTCACAATATTACAGCCAATCGTAGATAGCTGCTCAGACACTGCAGTGCTATTCAGCATTAAAGTTTAAGTTGTATATTTGAATTAATGTTATAAAATTATCTTGGTGTTGTTAAACTTTGCTCATTATTGCAAGTAGCAATAGATAACATTGATTTACTTCTCACCAAAGATTTTGATACTAATACAGTAGTATCATCAGAATATACTGTCAGTGGAAAACTGTTAGTGGAAAACTATTAGTATTAGTTACTAATTGTAAATGTAATTGATAATTATAAATATTAATCCAATGTATGGCACAATAATATATTTTCTGTAACTGACCAAGTATATCAGAGTACGATACTAACTTACACAATATATGAGATATAAAACAAATGTCATCTTATTTTTGTCCTATTGACTGTCATTTAATTTACTAGTGAAGCAGTGGTTTTTTTTCCTTATCTGCCACTAATTTACTTGATTTTGCTAATTGATAAGTGCAAAATGATTAACTTTGTTTGCTGGGAATTGGTATCACAAAGTTGATATATAAAAGCTTAGGTATCTAGTAGATACTCACCTTGATATGATTTATGACTGTAGAGATCCTGGAAGGGATATATTATGATGTCTCCAGGATTCCAACAAGAACTATATCTAATGTAAAGGTAAGTACAAGTAGGGATATTACACTGATATTGTTGGTGTACAACCTGCAACTGTATTCATTTGGAGGCCTGTGAGTCGAGCTGCTGCAGTGATTGCTTCCTACTGAGCTCCCTGTCTTAGCATTGTGGTACTGCTCAAGATCCACACTCCAGTCAACTATCATTACTACAGCAAACATTCTACCAGCCTATCCATTCCCGATGATCATTGAGCTGGCATACAGCTAGTTACGATACTCACATAATGATTATTTTAAGATGATCTACCTTCATTGGCAGCTACTCAGAGGCTCAAACATAGGTATCCTTCACAATGCTGCAATGATGTAGTATATGGCTAATTGTGGTAATTGCTGCAGCATTGGATGAGAAAGTATCTAAAGTAGATCGCAGTAATGACAAAAGAAACCATCTCTATCCTGCGGATCATCTGTAAGTAGAAGATATGCGTGATGATTGCATGGGATATGATATATTCCTGATTGTCAGGTGACCGTGTAATACTGCTCCTCCGTATTGCACCGGGTTCTATTCAGCTGTGAAATTCATATGCTCACTTGAGTTAGCTCTCTTTCAATCCAATATCCCTGAGCCTGTGCATCACCTACTCAAGTATCATTGAGATTCATCCAAATATGTGTACACTGAGCATAGCTTAAACAATGTCAATACTCACCGGAATCAAGTTCAGTGCTCTAGCTATAAATAGAAATAATTCAACAACAACGGAATGGAGGCCCAGGAGCAACAACATTGCCCGATATTAATGAACGAAGGGCTATTACTCCATGGAAGTTTAGCATCTGCCAGCTGGGAATGACCCAAGCCATCATGTTTTGTCTCCAGTTGTTGCACCTTACTTGCCGTCGACAAGCCAGTCAACTAATTACCCACCCTCAGACATTGTACCAGGTGCCCTGCCGCTTGAGGATACTCCCAACGAAGAATGTATCGACTGCCAGAAGCCTGATTTGATGTGTACCCCTGATTCGACATCAACAAAAGCAGATAGGGAGGTTGTTAGAGTGGACAATGCCAGGGGGAATGCATATGGCAAAGTCACTGCATTGTACAATAAGCAATGCAAATACTCAGAACAATGAAATCGATGGCATTCATTTCAGTCTGTCCACAACCTACCTCAGACTCCATTCTGTAGCAAGCAAAACAAATCATGGGTTGATTAACACCAGGGGCATACACTGGACAACCTCAGTATTGAATTATTACAATTGGCCGATTCCCTGCAAAAGCTCCTCTCCAATCAAAACATTGGACCTGGTGATGATAATTGGATAGAAGATCCTTTGAATAGCATTGGAACATTATACTACAGGTGGATATTCAAACGTATTCAGTTCCTTTAGGCAAATCTCCCATCTTAGATAGATATCATTATTGAACCAGTGCACATTGGAGACTAGGGTTGTTGTCGAATATCCAGCGAGATGAACACTGCGGATTGGTCATGGAATACCCAGTATCTACATCCCGCAGGAGTAATGCTGTTGCAAGCTTTTTGTGCATCTAATGGAATTCACTTGACCAATTTTTCTGGCGATTAGCATACCGGCAGCTGAATCTCCCAATTGGCCATGAATGAACACATATCTTCTATTTACCGATATAGCACACCTGGATTCTCATTGGGCTGATCCCATCTCCTATGCAAGGTACCAGAAATGCCGATGAGGAATGGAATGACCCAATTGGATCTGTACTGTCCCCACTCACAAATCGTAAAATAACTGGTCCTGTCTTGACATGGAATAATGCAGATGGATTCAAGAGACTGCATTGCACTGTGTTGGCTCGCCGGGGTTGGGATTATCCAGGACAAGAGACGGTTCCTCAAGACCTATATGCGTGATGCCTGATGTGTAAAATTCCAATAGTTGCACTGATGGGGCATTCAGTAGTTTAACCACTTGATCACTCATGTAATCAGCATGCTAAATCACAACTTCTGGAGGAAACTAATATTAATGCTCTGCACAATCTAGGTGTTGGCCCAATCCACTACCAGTTCTGGCAATACCCAGACTGCAATGTCAATTCGCTTTGGCGGCATGTTGAATCACATCAGCTGCTTCTGGATTTAGTTAAAGACTTTTTGAACTCTCTGCTCTAATACCTGAGAGCTAGAAATGTCAAGGATCAATTTGACAAGCAATGCACACTAGTACTATAATATGCAGGTGTCCAGCACTTCTCAAAACATTATGATTGGTCGAAAATCAGCTGCAAGCAGGGAATGAAGATCTGGGGTCTAATCAGAACACTGGCCATGGTTTGAAGTCCAGTTTGTAACTGCTTCAATGATGATGAGCAAATGGCGACAGATTGGGCCACCGATTAACTGTGACTAGGCGCAGTGTTGGCAGTGTCAGAATTCTCTCTACTTGATAGCCAACTAAACCACTCTGATCTACCCCTTAATGAACTACATGATGCGCTGAAGTGATTTTATGAGAAGACAGGTACAGTTCGAGAACAGAAAATATCTCAGTCTGTAAAGACCAACCTGGTGATACAGTTGGCATGAGAATTACAATAGCTAAAAGAACAACAGATTCATAGATTATGTGCTGCAATCAAGGCTTCTGTATATGGGACTGAAAAGGTTACTACAACAGAACAAAGGCAATGTCATGTGTGCCTCAATACAGCCAGGCAAGTAGCAACCAAATGCTGGGATGCTGATTGACAGCGGGCAATAAAGCAATTCACGTGTGAAATACATCAGGTGACACCCGTTAATTACAAGCTTTTTGATCAATTGTTGCAGCATCATGTGCAACAGCTATTGCAGGAAATAAGGTCTGAAATAACTGCTCCCAGAAGCATATTTGGTGAAAAACATGCTGAAATGAAGACTGCAGAAGAAGAACAGGTTTACAGGGCAGCAAACGTCACCTCCAAGAGGTGTATGGAAGCTCAGATACGTCTAACTGATACTAAGACTGCAGTCAAAACATGAAGTATCACTGACATGAACTGAGCAAAGGATCAGCTGGAGAGAAAGATGTATGGTATTACTTTGGATGAGTAGATGGAGTTCATTATGGAACTTTACATCTGCTTGATCAAGTTTGTACAGGGTGGGAGGTATTGGTTATTTATGAGCTTCAGAAAACTATTGAAAAGGGCATTGTACATTTCGGATATGCAATGGTGCATCCTATCAGCCATAACTCAGAGTCAACTATGCAAATGAGTTCTAGGAACAATTTGACAACGTATCATTCAGAACAGCAACATATCAGTATTGTGAACAAGGTATATTGATATACCATCAAAGTCAATTACAGTTGACTGATGCTCAAGCATACTGACCAGTGTACTGGGCTTGACTATATGGAGAAGATACTTTTGTGTCTTACCCTTCGAGGCTGGCATGATATTGACTACACAAAGGTTGTCGACCGACGATCCACTTTAAATAAAAAGCGAAATATACCCCGAGCCCATCCTTGATGCAACCAATATTGTCAGAAGAATCTGATTTTCGCCCGGTGTTGTGCCAGGTACCTAAATCGTAGGAAACACATCTCTCGATAGTGTGCAGAAGAATGAAATAAACCATACTTAGACATGCATTAGTACCTTTCAGAAGTTCCAACATTAGACAGCTGTACCATGTGCAAATTCATGAGGACTGAGGACACAAAGTTTGTGGACTGCTGCTTGGATATGTTCAGCATGTACTTATAGACAGTGTATTGTTGCAACTACACATTGGGCTGTTGTACAACTGTCAACCATTTCACTACCCTACTTCTGTTGAGTGTCTAGCAATTGATTGCAAAGTAGACTGTATCAATGCCAACCTAAAGATTATGCCTGAATCTCATAACATATGGGTCCAATATACGGAATGTGTTCTGGATAACTCCTTCCAAGGCAAAGTTTGTTCTTTTCCTGTAGTATGCTTTAGCTGGACTCCACCAAATAAGGTTCTCCGATTTCAGAAGTACCTGCTGGCAAGAAGAACAATACCGACCTTTTCTATGTGCTGTACACAGACTCATCAATGGATTTTATGCCCGGAAGCTCAAGAATATGCGGTGGTAATTCCAACCAAGTATAAACATCGGCGTGGTTGGGCTGATTGTGTTGTCAGGTTGCTCCAGATTCTGAAACAGACTAAGGAGATACATATTGTATGCTTTGGAGCAATGGTTGCACTGGTACACTGTGTGTGAGAGAATGCCACATCAGCTATAATTAATAGTGTATGGCTTGTGAACAATCATGTGTATTTCAATAGCTACTGGACTGTATGTAAATTAGAATACCTCAATCAGGGTATGATGCAGTAAGAAAGTTTATCGAATTATACTATCTGATAGATACATTACAATAATTACTTCCAGAGAGTATGGCTCCCAGTTTGAGGTTCACAGGAATTATCTTGGAAACATGGTTAATAGTACTAATAGATCCGAAATTTGCACATTCTAATAGCTCAATTTTGTATCATTTTGAAGACAACTATACACTTTTCAGAATATTGTGGTATGCTGTTCCACAACTTCTACAGCTTTGAGGAGTACCGGAGAAGTAGTCTCAGAGCACCTGAGTGCGCATTGATTTGGATTCAGCCAATTTAAATGTGTCTGGGAGCATCTGAAAGGATTAGTGTGGCTGTTTGGAGTTGCTGAGTTTTTCAGTAATGGCTTCCAAACAATGTTACATTTCACTGATGTACAGTACATCTTCTAATATACAGTATGATGATTTGAATTGCTAACAGGAGGTATACTACTAGACAAGACTAATTACAGCAAGATATTATAACATACAATAGTATTACTGGCCAAGAAATGGAACTATACTGCTACAGTCATTACTTACCCTTGGCTTCCAAGTTCCATGCAATCTGCTGAGGATATTGCACCCCCCTTGCTGAAATATCAAAGTCAATACTCGCCCAACTAAGTATATCTCACCTTGCCCCTGCCAACACTTTCACACTCCCAAAAACCAGTGCAGACCTGAATGTTCAACATATGAAGGCTGGTGCAGATAACAGAATACTACAACCCAAAAGGGCCGATATTGAGGTACCAAAATCGCTTCAGCCCTGAATTCGGTTCAAAAGTCATCGTGGATGATAATATTCAATGGGATGTACCTCATGTACCATGAACCATGAAAACTTGCAATTCACACTTAGAATTTGCAGTACTTGTTTGAACATGCTCATGCCACTGTGCAATCTTTCTGTGAATTGGCTTGTAGTTCCACGTGTTGTATAGATCTGCCAACATGACCAGCTCGAAGCCATGAATTGTATTCAATACACTGCAAGCAGACTGATAATATCCACTTCGCCCAAAGTAATCAGTATTCACAAATGAAGATTAGGACCATTGCTAAATGATTAGGACATGGAGCTTTGTGAATTGTTGTATGAAATAATGGATTGAATGTGGGCTTGGAAACAGATCCTGATATTCTCATCAAAGAGCTCTTCTGTGATGATATCCAATTCTCAGCGGTGGTAATAGAAAAGAAATCATCATATACATGAATGAATGTCTTCGATTTAATTTGTTATTAATTTTTCCTCACTACTAATAGCTTGGGATGCCAGTCTACTACTTTTCAGTTCTTTCAACCTATTGTGGTCCAGATTTTAGTACTGTCAGCCACTGCTATTTATTGTATACTGTTTGGATATTCCACTGGAGAGATGATGAGCACATTATTTTTCCAAAATGAATATCAAGGTAAAGTTTGAACCTTGCCATTTATACATGTTACTGTGGAAGCCACTCCTCTCATCAGTTACCCAATGGCATGTCACTTTATCCCCTTCCACTCTTTCTGTTCTCCTCAATTGGGATAGGTTTCTCACAATACCTGTCAGTACTCCTCTGTCTTGATTTGCACAACACTATGTCATATTGCACTTCTTCATAACTTTCTCTACTCCTCTTCTGTATGCAGTACTCCCCATTTGCTGTACCTCTATTTCCCATCATACACCTCTTTTTTACCCAATATAACATAACCTTATAAACTCCATTTTGATTTACAGCTAGCTAAAATCTAAGTATACTTTTGTTAGGTATTGCTGGTGTTAGCAAAGGTTCCGGGTTACCCGGCTGCGGTCTGGGTTGGAACCAACCCGGAGGCCCCGGTCCGGGTCAGGAATCACCAAGCAACCCCAACAGGGTGGCTAGCGCCGGGTTGTTACCCGGACCGGACATTAACTTGTGGGTTTTCGGCCGGGTTGGACCTGGCCTGCGGTTCCAACATTGCAGTTCGTACAACTTTGGCTGCAATTAAGAATTCGAGTTCTGATCGTATCACGACATGATCAGTAGGTAGATTGTGCAGTTCTCACCGTGCGTTCACCTCCCACTCTCAGATTTGCGATCAGACTGATATTCGTTGAGTGGCAAAGAAAAACGGGCACATTTTAGGTGAAATTTGCGGGTTTTCAATAGCGATTCAATGAATAGTGGTCGGATCACAATTCTGAAATCAGGAGGTGAAAGAGCGGGTCGAACTGCATATTCTACGTACTGATCATGTCACAATACGATCAGAACTCAAAAACTTAATTGGAGCCAGAGTTGTGGTGTTGAAATGCCAGGTTGTTGGTGGTAAACCCGGCCCAGTTGCAACGGTCCGGGTTTTTGTGTCATAAAGCCCGTTGCAACAGTTCCGGTCCGGTTCCAACCCTAACCCGGAACCGTTCTTGCGGGTTGGAACCGTTGCTAACACTAGGTCTTGCCAAATGACATCGTGATTCAATTTCACCTTCTTTCCAGATACAAATCATCAGCAATTCCAAAAAGTACCTCTTGGTGCTGTATTCTATTGACAAAGTGTCACAGAAAATATTGGTATGATGTATGATTAATAACATTTGATTTCTTAGTTAGGTTAATAAATCCATATACCTGCTTGTAAACTAGAGATAAGCCTTCTATTCATTAGATTCATACAGTGATTAAGCAAAAGATTGAGTATTGGAAACAATGATTGCTACTATAGTATAATTCAGAATTTGATAATAATCACAAATACATGGATTATTTTGACTGTGGACAGTAATTTAATACTCTGTATACAACCAGAGAATCTTAGATATCATCTGCCATTGTCTGAATGACAATCCCTACAAGTCCAGAAATTTCTCATGAATTGTTTGGAATATTTGCATTAGTTGTGTAGAATCCCAGGTGCTCCCAAAATTCTCCCCAGTACTCCAATGTGCTTCCAAACTTATTACAATTATACCCATGTTGCTCTCATACTAGCCATACAAGATTTATGTTACTCTGAAGGCCAGTCAGAATATTCTCCTAAGGTCCAATTCTGTTTCAAATTTGACAACTATCAGTTATACTTTGCAGTATTATATATACTTCTGGGTGCTACCAGGAACTAAAAGACATTGTGCTGATATGTTGATTGGTAGGTTTATTGTGAGATGTAGTATAGCTAAAGTATTTTATGTAGATACTTGATAGTTAAAATTGAATAGAGCTTGGAATATATATTCTAGAGCTTCTCCCTCTTCTTTCTACTATCATCTTTAACCTACATTTCACTATTCCTGTGGTGTAACTGCTGCTACAAGATGCCATCAGCCAAACTATAATTATATGAGTTGTCATAGCAAATACAACACACCTGAATGTATAACTCAAATACTGAGTTTATATTCTCAGAAAGGTACCGGTGATACTGCTATTCTTGCTCTCAACTAATTTGTGTGGTTAACCTTCTGTTCCCATTATTTCTCTAAATTCCCAATGCACGATTATTAGATTGTGTATCTGTACTGAGTACTTTATGTCTGGGCCTGAGCTCAGATATTGTCACACTTACAACAGATTACGTATTACCCTAACCCACAAATCACGTGGTCTTGTGACTTTCGGCCTTGTAAGTCAAGACGGCGTATATCTAATTCAACTGAACTCTTTCAACAGGCCTTAATTACCCCTATTCTCGATGTCCCACTCACCAGCCCTATGATTGCTCGCTTCCACTAGAACTTGTTACAGCATTCAAATATAATGTGGTCAGATAAGTACAGCGTATTATGATTTATGTATACCTACAGACCCTCTGCTCTTCTTTCTCAACCTTTTCAGGCTATTTTGGCGCTGGCTTTCCATACCATACATGAACCCCCCCCCGAAAACCACTGTGGCACCCAAAAACACACCGGGATTCAGTTTATTACCAAATAGCCAGATGCTTAGCAACAGTGAAACAAGTTTACGGATATTGAGCACCACCGTTACTGTCAATGCGGAACATATTGATCCCAATATATTCACGCCCTGGATGCAGATATATTGCGTGAACGAGTTGAACACCAAGAACAGTACATGTCTTGGTATCCGTGTGATGACATTGTTGAGCGCAGACGGAAGGCACATCTTTGGTCGCATAGGTTTAGTATCCAGGTGCCGACGGAACTGTAATTGAATAGATCGAGAAAATAATCCGAAAAGTGGTATGGACAGAGCATGCTACTGATATTTAGTTTGTAACTGTTATTAAAGTAAGCAGTACAACATACTGTGTAGAACATGCCTTCCCGGTAATTATTGCCGTACATGGCATAGGTAGCTTCAATATAGAGACCCATAAAAGCGGAAATGACTTGTGCGACAAAGAGGATTGCGAGGCCAGACAAGAAACCCACCACTGATCTCCCTGTTTGTCCCTGGAGTGAATCAAATCAGCGACTGCGACTTCGCACTGCAGGAACTAAATTACCGTCCCCTTATAATCCGCCAGGGCAGACATTACACATCCAACTGTCAGAACGAGAACTGATACAACCTCAAGTCGGCTGTACTTTTTGCCCCAAAAATAACCAATTACCAATGTTGTCACGCAACCGCCACTCCTTAGAATGATGTGCACGGGTACGGAGATTTTGAAAGCAAAGGCAAAGTTATTGAGGACAGAAACCGTAAAGAACAGTATAATCTGTACTAACCATCGATGAATCGGTATCTGGTTGGGTTTCAAAAATGTTGGCGATTTCATGTCTAAGTGGTAGAAAAGGCCTTCTGCTGCAACTAAAACGAACTGTGCAAAAGTAATCAGATGGCCACTCTCCGGTTCCGCCCTAGTAAGTGTTAACATCAAACTGCACACACCTGAGTTCAGATGATGGAACTCACTTCACGAGAGCCTCAAGTATAAATACCTGTCCACCAACCCTCCACAGGTTAGCAATGATGTTCATTAACCACATCATCCAACTTAAATCCTTCTCCCAGCCAGATTCCAACTAAAGGCTTACATTCGTACAGCATCCACCAAATATAAAACAAATCATGACCGCTGTCTGTACCCAAGCAGGAGTAGTACTCTTCGCTATTGCTGAAAATAAAGATGCCCATGTCACATCTGAAGTACCGCGCAGTTCAGTACAATCCAAGTGAGGAACCGCACCGATCCTATTCATTGCTAATAGATGCGAATCTTGGGTTGAGATCAATGAAGAAGAATTATGGGAGACAACTGGTATGGAGGTCTTGGGCGATGACCGGTTGAAGTGCGAACCCTTTTTGGAGCGGCGCATCTTTGCCATGACCATCAAGTGGTATGTAAGACCTTAAGAATAGCAGCTATAAAGGATTGTATCAGTACTGAAGTAGTACTTAATTGCAACAAAAAGAGTAGGATCGGTTGCCACACAGTACATCCGCACATCCCAGTTGCTTTCAACAAGCAAAACACCTATCGGTTATCTTGAGCCAAGAAAGAAAATGGTTGTGTTAAGAGTAGTCCTGAGTGTACGAAAGCAAAATTCATGGGTGTAGTCTAATATAAAGTATTCTTGCACTCGGTTTAACTTTACAAATACAAACTTATGCTTTCAGACAAATATTCTGTTAGCAATTATATAATGAAACTGCAAATCAACTACAATAACTTATCAGTAAAATATGTATTTTTGCTTCTAATCTACAATTAACATGGCAACAAAAAGAGTTGGATCAATCATCTATTATAGAAACATGTAGATTGTAGTAACTAATATTGTACTATATTGCCTTATTAAAGCAACCAAATATCAGTACTTCTTGATTATTTTTTTTGCATCTCAGCTATAATTATTTAACCAAATCAGATTACTTTAAAGAACATATAGACAGTTTGAATCATTATTTAATTGTTGTCTATCAAAAAAAAACAGGCAAAACTCCTTTAAGAGATTATATATCTATAGCAATGTATAGTTCTGTTGAAATATTGAAACTTATTAACAATAATACTATATGTCAAAATCTAAGTACAGATAGATATCCAATGGATGGAGAATTATTGCTAAAGACTTCAGAGTTATAGCTGTATCAATTTTCAACAATTCCTTTACAATATCTAATTATGTATTACTAATACAATATAAGAATATTTGAATCTTATTAGCCATTGCTGGTAATTCAATCCATATGTAGTATATAAAACAAACATATAAGCTATTAATTCTAATAATCCAAAAAAAACAAATAATTATTACTATAAGCTATTGAAGCAATCAAGTAATTGCAAAACAAATCATATCAAAATTAATATTTCTCCAACATTCTTACGATGTTAAATTTAGTTATTATGATTTTATATACAAACCATGAGTTTTGGAATATAGTAATATACAGCCAAGATATAAGTAGAAATATAAAATACAAATATACCAAACAAGAAATAGTATAGATATATATCAATCAGATTCTACACATTCTTCTCATTCAATGAAAATTAAAATAAAATATAATCATATGTTTACTATTTTTGCTGTATATATTGAATTATTTCAATAATTAGAAGTACTATTTGGATTAAAATGTCAACAATACTTTAACTTGTTGTTATTTGCAGATAGTAGATGATACCACAGTGAATTTAAAGTAGTATTAATTATTATATTGTAGTAAATTTTAGCTTAGTGGGGAAATTGATGATAAGTAAGTAAATATGGAATAGTACTTGTGAAATATCTCCAAGTTCAATAAATATCATACAGTCAATACCAATATTTGATTATTGATCAATCATAAACCAAATTGTAGCTTTAAACTTCAATACTGTTATGAGATAATAATTGAATAATATTTTAAGAAAACCTTTTGATATTCTATTACTCTCTAGTATTTAAATTATATAGTATAATAAAATAATAAATTTTGTTGATATAATATTATACTTTCTTGTAAGCTATAAAAATATTTATTATACTTATAGGTATTTTACAGAAACAGATCTCTGTGATAAATGATCTTCAATATTATATGATACTAGTTCACGAATAATTTTACAATAATCTGTTTTCTAAAGACATTGAAATGTTTCAATAGGAGTCTACATCCAATATTGACTTTAAATGTTCATTCTTTTTTATTGACAAATATAATGTAGATAGTCATATCTGCTAGTATATAATTGAAGTAGATAATTAGATATTCAAATTATATAGAAAATGATTAATTCATGTACTGAAGCCAGTATGGACAACTTACATTAGTCATCAGCAAAATGTATTGTGTGACCGGGTGCCTCTGGGAGTATTTGGGAGTTGATGGATGAAAATCTCAGGGTGGCCAAATCCCAGAGTTGACTAGACAGAAACAGTGGCTGTCAGGTGCATCGGGAAGCACTGGCCACATCTCTGCGAAGACCCAGGAGGTTAGGTGACACCCAGCAGAGAACCTGGGTGCGCCTGTGACAAGCCTGGGAGCACTTTGAATTGCTGTTGAGAAGTCTGGAAAAATTAACATCATGTTTGGAAATGCTGCTGGTGTGGCTGGAGATCATAGTTACTACTTATCATTCAACAATTTTTTGAACTCATGCATCGAGTTTGTATTCTCAACAATGTATCTATGTATCGATATAGCAATCCATCTACACACCATATGTCCAGACTGACTGCAGGTGGTGGTTGAGAGCAATTGGAGGTGTGCCTGAAGATAATGATTGAGCAAATTTGGAGATACACTTGTGGAGGTCATAATCGGGCAAACTCAGAGGCCATGATTGACTGAAGTTGGAGATGCACTGGGATGTCATGATCGTGTAAGTTTGGTGATGCACTTAGAGTACCTGATCAGGCAAGTTTGGGGATGCAATTGGAGGCCAGGAATGTCCGAACTTGGAGGCCGTGATAGAGTGAGTGTGGAGATGCACTTGGGGGCCAAGATGGAGCGAAAATGGAGGAGTACTTGCTGGTGGTTGATCCGGAGGCAGTCAATTGGGAGGTATGCCAGGTGGTGATCATCTATTCATCTGCTAGTTGACTCGCAACAATGGGATTATGATGAGTTGACTTTACCTTTGAGCTCTCATGGCGCAGGTGGGCAGTATTTGATTTGTAAGGAGAAACATTGGAAGCTGATGCTACAGTCAGGGGTCAACTTGTAATTGTGAGTATGAAGGGACAACATCCAATCGGAGTTGGATGCTGTACACAGTCGATGCTATACTCGGTAGATGCTGTACTCGGTGGATACTGTAATCGGTGGATGCTGAACTGGGTGGATGCTGTACTCACGGGATGCTGTACTTGGTGTTAACTCATGATCATGGTATGGGGAGATAGTGCAGAATGACTTACCTTTGTTTGTTGCAATAATACTGCAATTGGGGATGAGAAAGAGAGTTGGGGGATCAAGATGGAACCGATATGGAGGATACAAGGGGACGTGGCAAATCAGCTGGACGACTTGCCTGATTGAGTTGAGAATACGTCATATCGATGTGCTGACCCAGTGGTTCTGGAGTTGGACCTGCTGAATCGGCGATGGTAACCTGAGCTGCAAACGAAATTCTCTGAAGTCCCAATTGCTCATGATGAATTCCCCCATCTCATCCGCTCTCTCTCTGTCTTGTCCTCCACTCGAACACCATCTGAGATTACAAAATTCAGTCGTCCCACTCTATCTCCCCATGTCATGATCATGTGTTAAGACGGAGTACATCATACACCAAGTCCTACATCAACCCAAGATTGACTGTCTCCCACTCCCAACCAGTCTCTCATCTCTCATCTCTCAGCTGACATTATTTGTACTGTACTCTCCCCATTCCCACAATTCCAAGTTAACCAATGAATTGAGTCTCAGCTCCAGTTGTGCCTCCCAATCATCTGCTTCCAGATCAACTGCCTCCAGATCAACTCCCTCCAGATCAACTGCCTCCAGATCAACTGCCTCCAGATCAACTGCCTCCAGATCAACTGCCTCCAGATCAACTGCCTCCAGATTGACCACTTCATCAGCAAAATGTAAAATCGTTCGGAAGTCATAACTCAATGACTCAGCTGTTCTGAACAGCCACACTGATCCTTCCAGAAGCTTCCAGAAGCTCCTGAACAGGCTGAATGCAAAACGATGTGCCTCTCAGATGCTCTGAGAGTACTTTCAGGTGCTCCTCAACGCTCCTGACGTAGCGGAACGGAATACAAGAATATTCTAAAGAGTATGAAGTCGTCTTCAGAATGCTATAAAATCATGCATTTAAGGTGGTAAAATTTTGGAGCTGCTGGGACTACAACACTCGTCTCCAAGACGATTCCGGTGCACCTGGAGCCAGACTCTCCAGGAATGATAATATATGATGTCTATATCGAATAGTACAATTTGATAAACTATCTCACAGCCACACACCTGAATCGGGCATTTTAATCTAATTAATATACAGTCCAGTAGGTATCAAAATCAACATGATTATTTACAAGCCACACGGTATCGATGCCCCCCGATGCAGCATTCTCCCGCACCAAATGTGCCGGTCCCACTATTGCTCCAACGGGTACAATATTCATCTTATTCGTTTGTTTGACAACCCAGATGAACCCGTCAACACAATCAGCCCAACCATGAAGATCTTTGAACGTTGTTGGAATCACCACCACGTATTCTTGAGGTTGAGGACGTAATACCCATTGTTGAGTCATATGGCACCTCTTAGAAAAGGTCGATAATACTTTCCCGGCTGGCAGGCGCTGCTGAAATTGGAGGATCTGATTCGGTGGAGTCCAGCTGAAGTATAGTACCAGAAAAGAAGGAACTTGTCCTTGGAAGGTGTTATCGAGGTCATTCTCTTCACTTTGCGTATACTGGACCCAGATGTTATGAGATTCAGGTATGATCCCTTGGTTGGCATTGGTATATTCTACCTTGCAATCAAGTCCCAGACGCTCAACAGAAGTAGGGTTGTGAAATGGTTAACGGTAATACAACAGCCCATTCTGGAGTTTAATAAATATACTATCAAGGAGTACATTCTGATCATATCCGAGCACGAGTCCACTAACTTCGTGTCCCCAGTTCTCTTCAATTTGGGCGCGGAATAGCTGTCCAAAGTTGGGAATTCCGAAGTCTTCTGATGCATCACTGGGTGAGGTCAATTTGATACTGCTGCACACTCCGCGGACATGGGTTTCTCTCAAATGATATAACTGCTGTGATATAGGGCAGATAATGGGCTCGTCCTCAATTGTTTGCAGACGTAAAAGATGGGCTCTGCGTGTACTTCGCTGCTTATCAGTAGCGGACAGTAGATTGAAAACTTTTGCCGAATCAATATCATACCAGCCTTGGAGTGGAAGATATGATAGTGACTCCTCCATATAGTCAAGACCGGTACACCGGTCATTGTGCTTGAGCATCTGTCAAATGTAATTGACTTTGTTGGTAGATCGATATGCCTCTTTCACGTTGGTGATATGTAGCGGTTCAGAAATATCGGTGGTGAAATTGTCACCAGAACCCATTCGCCGAATTGACTCTGAGATATGGCTTACAAGATGCATCTTTGGATATCCAAAATGTATTACGCGTTGTTCAATGGATTTCCGGTGCGCCTGAATGCCGATTGTCTCCCACCAAGCTTCGAACTCGATCAAACAGATGGAGAATTCAGTCTTGAACTGCTTCTGTTCATTCGAGGTGATGCCATAAATCTCTCTCTCCAGCTGGTTAGTGACCCGCTCCATATCAGCCAAGTTCCAGGTGGTGGCTTCTGTCTCAGCATCGGATAGGCGGATGTGAAATTGCAGTCGCTTGTTGGCAGTCATGTTTGCCGCTCCGTAAGCCTTGTCTTCGGAGGCAGCTTTCATTAGAGCAAGGTCTTCAGCGAATTTGCTTCTGGGACTGGTTGCCTTAGTCCCGATTTCCTGCAATTGTTGTCGCTCATGACGTTTGAATAATTTATCGAAAAGCTTGCGTTTAGCAGGGGTCACCAGATGGATTTCGCGCTCCAATCGCTCGATTGACTTCTGACGATCAGCATCTGACCAAGTCGTGGCCGCTTGTCGGGCTCTGTTCAGGCGCACCTGCAATTGCCTACGTTTAGTTGTGGAAACTTTTTCAGCCCCATACACAACAGCCTCCATTGCAGCACGAATCTTATGAATCTTTTGTTCGCGTAACTGATGGGATTCATTTGCCAACAGGTCATCTACTTTGGCTTTCGCAGATTTCAACATTTTCTGTTCGCGAAAAATACCCTTCTTCTGGTAAAATCACTTGAGTGCATCGTCCAGTGCTTTGAGGGATAGGTCCGAGTGATTTTGTTGGCTAACAAGTAGAGAGAATTCACATAATGCCCGCACTGCTCCCATTACCATTTCTTCAGAGGCTGTTTCCGCCGCAGTTTTCCCGTCATCTGTGGGGCAGACAAGAATTGGAATGCAATTCAGTGCCAGTGTTCTGATCATTCCACGTATCTCTTTACCTTGCCAGGTGCCGCTGTTCAATGAATCGAATTGTTTAGAGAAGTGCTGGAGACCGGGATATCGTGGCACCGATGTGAATCGATTGTCAAATTGATCCTTGACATTTCTTGCTTTCAGGTATATGAGCAGCCAGTGCAATAAGTCTTTAACTAACCCCAGGAGCAGCTGATACAACTCATCAGGCTGCCAAAGCCGATAGACATCGCAGAGAGGGTATTGCCAGAACTGGTTGCAGATTGGGTGGACACCTACAGTGAGCAGAGCATCAATATGATTGTCCTCCAGCAGCTCCGAGTAAATATGCTTGTCTCTTGAGTTATCGAGTGGTCGAAAAGTTGAATGCCCCATTGGCGCACCTTTAGGAATTTCACACATCGGGCATGAGCCATATGAGACTTGAGCAATCATGACTTGTTCCGGATAATCCCCGACCCAGGCAGCCAAAAGAGGATAACATTGTCGGTGGAATCCATCTGCACAATCCCATTTCAAGCCGGGGCCAGTGATGTCAAGATGCCTCAGTTGAGACAGCACTGTTCCAATCGCGGAATGCCATGCCTCGTCAATGTTTTCAGCACCTTTCGGGGGACATGGGATCAGCCCGACAAGAATCCAGGCGCGCTTTTTTGGCGTACGGCGGATATCTTTTCGAATATTACCAATCGTGAGATACAGCGGCCAGGCATGCTGATCGCCCGAAAAATTGGTCGAGTGAGTCTTGTCCGATGCACATATGACTAGCACAATCGTCGCTCCGGCAGGAAGTTGATCTTGTGTATCCCACCACCAATCGCCCGTGTTCATCTCGCTGTAGATTCGACGACCCTCAGAGTCAGCGAGGCGCACCGGTTCAAAATCGAGGTGCGTCTGAAATGGGAGATGTTCCAACAGAAACTGTATACATTTGAAAATATCGCTGTAGAATAATGTTCCG
>Ga0307512_10002271_pt1 | contig 24884 bp, 27 predicted proteins | sample 14_EM_MG_FD_200267 | JGI IMG/M metagenome (GOLD analysis project Ga0307512, IMG submission 200267) | Populus trichocarpa ectomycorrhiza microbial communities from riparian zone in the Pacific Northwest, United States - 14_EM | ecosystem: Host-associated > Plants > Roots > Unclassified | place... | reverse complement strand
CACGCGCCACTCGTCGACGCACACCGTCCAGGTCTTCTCCTTCCGCGCGCCGGCCCCGATCGGCGCCGGAAGCCCGGCGGTCGACTCGACCGTCCCCCAGTCGATGCCGAGCGCGCCGATGATGTGTGTCCCGAAGGTCACCGTGCCCGAACGCACCGCGGCCGACCCGGTGTTGCGGAAGGCAACGGTCACCTCCTCGCACCACCGCTTGTCCGTGGCCTTCCGCGTCGGCTCGCCCCAGGCCAGGTCCGCGGGGCCGGTGGACGTGGCAGGGCCGGGGTCTGGCGTCGCGGAGGGTGAACCCGGGCTCGTACGACTGGGCTTGGCGCCGTCGGCGGAAGGGGCCGGGCCGGCGCCCGCGGCCGCCGGTGCCTCCGGGGTGGGCGCCGTGTCGCCGCTCCCCGCGGGGGAGTTGCTCGCGCCGGCGCCGGCGCTCTCCTCCCGGTCCCCGTCGAGGGGCACCAGCGTCACGCTCCCCGTCGGCCTGACGGCCTTGGCGGAGGCCTGAGGCGTACCGCCCGCCGCGCCCACCGCGACATACCCGTCGCTCCCGCCGCTTCCGCATGCGGCCAGCACGGCGCCGAGGCAGACGACGGCCGCCGACGCGCCGATCACGGCGCCTCGACGGCCATGTGTCCATGCTGTCCGAGGAGTTCCACGAAGCATCGCGCCATGGTGGCTGACGCTCCGTCAAATAGGAACCCCCGAACCGACCTTCGGTCAGTCGGAGATGAGCCCCTCGCGCAGCTGCGCCAGTGTGCGGGTCAGCAGGCGGGAGACGTGCATCTGGGAGATGCCGACCTCCTCGCCGATCTGCGACTGGGTCATGTTGGCGAAGAAGCGGAGCATGATGATCTGCCGCTCGCGGGGCGGGAGTTTGGCCAGCAGCGGCTTGAGGGACTCGCGGTACTCGACGCCCTCCAGGGCGGTGTCCTCGTAGCCGAGACGGTCCGCGAGGGAGCCCTCGCCGCCGTCGTCCTCGGGGGCCGGGGAGTCCAGGGAGGAGGCCGTGTACGCGTTGCCGACCGCGAGGCCGTCGACCACGTCCTCCTCGGACACGCCGAGCACGGCGGCGAGTTCGGGGACGGTCGGGGAGCGGTCGAGCTTCTGGGAGAGCTCGTCGCTGGCCTTGGTGAGGGCCAGGCGCAGCTCCTGCAGCCGGCGCGGGACGCGGACGGACCACGAGGTGTCGCGGAAGAACCGCTTGATCTCACCGACGACCGTCGGCATCGCGAACGTCGGGAACTCCACGCCCCGTTCGCAGTCGAAGCGGTCGATCGCCTTGATCAGGCCGATCGTGCCGACCTGGACGATGTCCTCCATCGGCTCGTTGCGCGAGCGGAAGCGGGCGGCCGCGTAGCGCACCAGCGGGAGGTTGAGCTCGATGAGTGTGTCCCGCACGTACACCCGCTCGGGGCTGTTCTCGTCGAGTGCGGCGAGCCGCAGGAAAAGGGAGCGGGACAGGGTGCGGGTGTCGATGCTCCCCGAGTCCGGGAGGGCCGGGGCTGTGGTGGCCTCCAGCACTGGAGCTTCGTCAAGCACGGCGTCGGCGGGCGCGGAATCGCTCTTCGTGAGCGTGAGCACCTTCGAGCTGCCCTGTTCTGCGGACATGCCACCCCCTCTGGGTCGCGGGACGGTCGTGGCCGAGGCTCCTTGGACAAGGAGTTCAGCCTTCACCTGAATACCGGAGCCGAAGCCACGGCAAACGCGCTTGGGGAAGAATGTCACATGTCGGCAACACGCTGTAGTGACATGTCGACATGCGAGATGCGAATCGGCCCTGGAAAGAGGGGGTCTGAGGCTTTTTCAGCGCAGAACTGTCGGGAACAGCCCTGGTGAGCGATTCGCTCGTGCCGGTTACACGTCGATCCTGTTTGCGAACTGCGGTGTTCTGCAGTGCTCTGGAGTGTGCGCCCGTGCGCCTCTTATGCCTCGATCCGATTCGCGGATCGCAGCCGCTGGAAGCTACGCGCGAGTAGCCGAGAGACATGCATCTGCGAGACGCCGAGTTCCGCGCTGATTTGCGACTGGGTGAGGTTGCTGTAGTAGCGCAGTAGAAGGATTCTCTGTTCCCGCTCCGGAAGTTGTACGAGGAGATGGCGGACGAGGTCGCGGTGTTCGACGCCGTCCAGGGCCGGGTCCTCGTAGCCGAGCCGGTCGAGGAGCCCCGGCAGTCCGTCGCCCTCCTGTGCGGCCTCCAGGGAGGTCGCGTGGTACGAGCGGCCGGCCTCGATGCAGGAGAGGACCTCCTCCTCGGTGATGCGCAGCCGTTCGGCGATCTCGGTGGTCGTCGGGGTGCGTCCGAAGGAGGTCGTCAGGTCCTCGGTCGCGCTGTTGACCTGCACCCACAGCTCGTGCAGCCGGCGCGGGACGTGGACCGTACGGACGTTGTCGCGGAAGTACCGCTTGATCTCGCCGACGACGGTCGGCATCGCGAAGGTCGGGAACTGCACGCCCCGCTCCGGGTCGAAGCGGTCGATCGCGTTGATGAGCCCGATGGTGCCGACCTGGATCACGTCCTCCATCGGCTCGTTGCGGGAGCGGAAGCGGGCGGCCGCGTAGCGCACGAGCGGGAGGTTGGCCTCGATCAGCGCCCCGCGCACCCGGATGTGCTCCGGCGTACCCGGCCTGAGCTCCTTGAGCTCGCCGAAGAGCACCTGTGTGAGGGCCCGGGTGTCGGCGCCGCGGCTGCGCGGCGGTGCGGCTTCCGGCGCGGCCGGAGCGGGTTCCAGGGGCGGTGCTTGAGGCGCAGTACTGGCCGGCACGGTCAACTCCGCCTCGCAATCGGTCAACTCACCCGTGAAAAGTGGTCATAGCATCACAAGAGATGTGCACTATGCGCAAGCACCACATAACTCCGTGTTGTGGGCAAGTTGGGGCATAAGACGCAGAAAGGCCCTGCGCCGTTCCGGCGCAGGGCCCAGCAGAGACCGGTTCAGTACTCGTAGTCGGCGATCACCCAGGTGGAGAATTCCTTCCACAGCGTGACGCCCGCCTGGTGCTCCGGGTGCTCCACATAGCGCCGCAGCGCGGCCGCGTCGTCGAAGCCCGAGTTGATGGCGAAGTCGTACGCGATGGGGCGGTCGCTGATGTTCCAGCCCAGCTCCCAGAAGCGGATCTCGGGGATCTTCCCCTCCAGCGACCGGAAGGCCTCGGCGCCCTCCAGGACACGCGGGTCGTCGCGCTCGACGTCCTCGTCGAGCTTGAAGAGGACGAGATGCCGGATCATGTGCGCTCCTGGCTAGTGGGCTCCGTCGGCGAGCCAGGTGAAGAAGTCACCTATGGCCTTGGCCGCGTCCGAAATGCCCTCGAACGCTATCTGGACGTAGTCGGCCGCCTTGGCCGGGTCCGTGATGATCACATACAGCGCGAAGACCACGAGCACATAGACGGTGATCTTCTTCGCGTTCACCGCCATCGCGGCCTCCCCTGGGACTGTCGTGCCTCGTCGGCCCCCTGTTGACGGCGGCGAGTGTAACCTTCACAGGCCTTTCAAGGATCAACGGCCCGCTGGTTGAGGACTTTCGCGGGGTCCGCTGTGCGCTTCCGGCGCGGAGTATGGAGACATGCCGGGCGGATGCGGCAGGAATCCGCAGGGTCCGGGACGCACGAAGGGCCCCGTCTTTCGACGAGGCCCTTCCGAAGCGGTAGCGGAGGGATTTGAACCCTCGGTGACTTGCGCCACACTCGCTTTCGAGGCGAGCTCCTTCGGCCGCTCGGACACGCTACCGAGGGAGACCTTACAGCAAGCCGGGCGGTGCTCTGAAATCGGTATTCAGCCGGACGATGCCAGGCGGGACGGGGTTCAGCGGGACCGGAAGAAGTCGGTGAGAAGACGGGCGCACTCCTCGGCGAGTACGCCCTCGATCACCTCGGGGCGGTGGTTGAGCCGGCGGTCGCGTATGACGTCCCAGAGGGAGCCGGCCGCACCGGCCTTCTCGTCGCGGGCGCCGTAGACGACACGGTCCACGCGGGACTGCACGATGGCACCCGCGCACATCGTGCAGGGCTCCAGCGTGACGACGAGCGTGCAGCCGGACAGCCGCCACCGGCCGAGACCGGCGGCGGCCCGGCGGATCGCGAGGACCTCGGCGTGCGCCGTCGGATCGCCGGTGGCCTCGCGCTCGTTGTGCCCGGCCGCAAGCACGGTCGTGCCGTCCGGGGCCAGGACGACGGCGCCGACGGGGACGTCCCCGCCGGCCCGCTCGGCCTCGTCCAGGGCGAGCCGCATCGCGGCCCGCCAGCGGTCGCGTACCGGGTCCGGGGCGCCTGCAGCGGTCAGCGGACGGTCTCCAGGACCTCCGAGGCGCCCAGCGCCTCGGCGATCGTGCTCAGGGCGTCCTCGTCGAGGGTGCGAAGTTCCTTCGCGCTGACGCCGAGGTCGTCGAGGATCTCGGGGTCCCCGACGGGGCTGTGCGGCACGGACTCGGCGGACGTGCCGTCGTCGTCGTCATCGTCGTCGGCAGCGTCGTCGTCGGGTTCACCGTCCTCCGTGCCGTCGAGGTCGAGGGAGTCCAGGTCGGAGTCGTCGTCACCGGGCTCCCTTCCGAGTAGTTCGTCGGTGAGCAGGATCTCGCCGTACGAGCTGCGGGCAGCTGCGGCGGCGTCCGAGACGTAGATGCGAGGGTCGTCCTCGCCGTCGACGCGGACGACGCCGAACCACCCGTCTTCCTGCTCGATCAGGACAAGCACCGTGTCGTCCTCGGTCGAGGCTTCACGGGCGAGGTCGGCCAGATCCGACAGGGTTTCCACATCGTCGAGCTCCGTGTCGCTCGCTTCCCACCCGTCTTCGGTGCGCGCGAGCAGTGCGGCGAAGTACACCGTGACTCTCCCACTGGTCATAGGCGTGCCGGTTGGGGGTCCCCCCGGCGGAGGTCTGGGCGGGGAGAGCTGTGCTCCGAGCCCCACCCACTCGGAATCGTGGCAGAAACAAGACGTTCAGGGGACGTCTTCGGCACCCTGTGTCCGCCCGTTTTGATCGACCACGAGCGGGATCGTACGCGGCGATCCGTGTGCACACGCACCCCGGTGGCCCTTGCGCGCGTCCCGTGGCGGGCCGCAACTACCAGCGGAAGGTGCGCATACGCATGGCGTGGCGCAGCCGGGCGGTCTTGGCGCGGCGGGGCTGGACACGGTCCCGCAGCTCCCGTGCTTCGGCGAGATCACGCAGGAACTGGGCCCTGCGGCGCCGGCGCTCGGCGTCGGTCTCGTGCGACGGCGAGTCCTCTCGGAACTCGCGCTCAGGCAGGTCAGGCATGGGCACACCACCCCCTGGTCCGTCCCACTCACTTTCCCTCTGATGGGCGGTTTGATGCCAGCGCAAGGGTTACCGGGGCGCGGTTACTGTTAGCCCATGCGTCTCCACGTCGTCGACCACCCTCTGGTCGCCCACAAGCTCACCACGCTGCGCGACCAGCGCACCGACTCCGCGACCTTCCGCCGTCTCGCCGACGAACTGGTCACCCTGCTCGCCTACGAGGCCACGCGCGACGTGCGCACCGAACAGGTCGACATCACGACGCCGGTCGCCTCGACCACCGGCGTCAAGCTCTCCTACCCGCGCCCCCTGGTGGTGCCGATCCTGCGGGCCGGCCTCGGCATGCTGGACGGCATGATGCGGCTGCTGCCGACCGCCGAGGTGGGCTTCCTGGGCATGATCCGCGACGAGGAGACGCTGCAGGCGTCCACGTACGCCTCCCGCATGCCCGAGGACCTCTCCGGCCGTCAGGTGTACGTCCTGGACCCGATGCTGGCCACCGGCGGCACGCTGGTCGCGGCGATCCAGGAGCTGATCAAGCGCGGCGCGGACGACGTGACCGCCGTGGTGCTGCTGGCCGCGCCCGAGGGCGTCGAGGTGATGGAGCGGGAGCTGGCGGGTACGCCGGTGACCGTGGTGACGGCGGCCGTCGACGAGCGCCTCAACGAGCACGGCTACATCGTGCCGGGGCTGGGCGACGCGGGCGATCGGCTCTACGGCGCAGCCGAGTAGGGCGGGCCGGAACGCCTTTCGCCGCAGGGGTGCGGAGGTGCGGCGGCCGCTTGTCCGTTGTGGCCGGTCGCGCAGTTCTCCGCGCCCCTTCAGGGCGTTGCTCAGCAGCTCTTCTTCGAAGAGGTGGGCGTCGGCTGCGGGTTGGCCAGCGCGGCCAGTGCCTTGTCGGCGTCGGCCTTGCCGGTGAGGCTCTTGAAGCCATTGCCGACGATCAGGTCGATTTCGCTGCCCTTGCGGGCCGCATCCGTACGCCGTTCGGCGGTGCCGAGCTGGGTGGCGAGCACGGGCAGTGAGCTGTTCAGGGAGGACGAGGGGCCGAGCAGTATCCCGGTGCCCTTGACCTTCTTGTCGAACTCCTTGGGCGCGTTGCCCACGTCGCCGATCTTGAAGCCGCGCTTCTTCAGCTCGTCCGCCGTGGTCTTGGCCAGACCGCTGCGGGTGGTGGCGTTGTAGACGTTGACCGTGACCTGGCCGGGCTTGGGGAGTGCGGCCCCCTTGGTGCCGGCCGACGGGCTCGCCTTGGACGCGCAGTCCGCCTTGGAGCCGGCCGCCGAGGCCTTCTCGCCGCCGCCGGTGAAGACGTCGATGAGCTGCAGCGTGCCCCAGCCGACCAGGCCGAGCGCGGCGACGGAGGCCACCACGGCGGTCACGAGCCTGCCGCGCCGCCGACGACTGCGCATGCGTGGGTATTTGTCCCCCGTGATCCGGTACTTGCCGCCCATGCCTGGGGGAGTCAGCATGCTCATGAGCGCAGCGTAGTGCGCCTGGGCGGCAATGCCTACTAGATGATCATCGGGCGCCACGCAGGTGAACCCAAAAGGGCCAAGCCTTTACCGACAGGCCTTTGGGAGACGTGCGTCAGTCCAGCTCGAGCACGCGTGCGTGCAGCACCTGGCGCTGTTGCAGTGCCGCCCGCACCGCGCGGTGGAGGCCGTCCTCGAGATACAGGTCGCCCTGCCACTTGACGACGTGCGCGAACAGATCGCCGTAGAAGGTCGAGTCCTCGGCCAGGAGGGTCTCCAGGTCGAGCTGTCCCTTGGTGGTGACGAGCTGATCGAGGCGGACCGGGCGCGGTGCGACGTCCGCCCACTGCCGGGTGCTTTCCCGGCCGTGGTCGGGGTACGGCCGGCCGTTTCCGATGCGCTTGAAGATCACACGGAAAGCCTACCGGTCAAGCCTCTCTGGGCGCAGCCTCCCGGCTCGGGCCGCGTGGGTCAAGTACGTGCAGATCATTACCAATACCGGTCAAAGGGGGTGGATGTGGCTGGGTTGCTGACACATTCCCCCTATGGGTGATCGAAAGACGGCCGTCGGGTATGCGCGGCAGAACCTCGCCCGACCCGACAAGTCCGCTGGATCGGTTCGAGCGCAGCGGAGGAACTGGTTCGGCGCCTTGAGGCGGCACATCAGGACAGTGTGAACCGGTCGCGTCATGTGAGCGACACGAAGAGAGTCCTGCGCGAAGCGGGTTCATGGGTGGGCGGTGTGCCGCCGTTCGGATACGCGGTGACCGAGGCGCGCAGGGACGGACTCACGATTCGGCAGCTGGTCGTGGTGCCGGAGGAAGCCGAGGTCATTCGTGATGTCGTACGCCGGATTCTCACCCGCACGGGGGAAGAAGCACCGGCCGGCCGGCAACACCCTGGGTCGCTCTCGGGTATCTGTGCGGCGCTGAACGCAGAGGGAGTGCCGACGAAGACCGCACGGCTCGCCGACAAGTGGCGGGCTGTTGGACCCGCAGGAGTGCAGGAGCGGCGTGGGCCGTCATTGTGGGAGGTGTCGACGCTCAAGAGGATGCTGCGGGATCCGCGGTTGATCGGTCACGCGGTGGAACCGGTCTATGGGCCGGAGTCGACAGACGCTCCTGGGAGCCGTCGCTCTGTCGTCGCGTACAGGAGTGTGGTCGATCCGCGGTCGCTGATGCCGGTGATGAGTCATGAGCCCATCCTCGAAACCTCCGAGTGGGACGAGCTTCAGGCATGGCTGGACACACGTGGGTCGAGGATGGCCGGGCCACGAGCCACTTCCCTCCTGAGCGGTCTGGGGGTACTTCGCTGTGTGTGCGGGGCCACCATGGTCAGCAATGGCACGGTCGGTGCCACTGCCTCGTATCGCTGCTCCCGGCCAAAAGGGGCGACGGGCGGGCATGACGGCGGGAACAGCATCAAGCGGGAGCACCTGGAGGAGTACGTCGTCCGGCGCGTTTTCACCGAGGTTGCCCGTGCCGGCCAAGGACGGCCAGGGCCGGTGGAGCTGCTCGCGGAGGCCAGTGCACGTTTCGGTTCGGCTGTGGGACTCGGGAGCAGGGCGAAGGCGTACGAGGCAGGCGGGTGGCGGTCGGCGCCGCTGACCGAGAAGCGTGACTTTCTGCGCTGCTTCATTGACCGGATCGAGGTGGCCAAGGCGTCGTCACGCGGCAACAAGCGGGAGCCGTATGACGCCGGTCGCCGGACCACCGTCACCTGGGCCGTCCCCGGGCCCGGCCGGTGACCAAGATGATTGACGAGGCGGTGATCCGGACGCCTCGCGGCGTCCGGATCCTGATCAGCCGAGTTTGTGTTCCTTCGTCGGCTGCGGCGCCGGTTTCTTCGCTTCCGGTTTTGGCGCGCTGCGTGCTGCCTCCGCGCGCAGCAGGGCACGCAGGACCGCGTACGGGTCGATGGACATGGCTGTGTTCCTTGCGTAGTCGCCGACTGTTCCCGGAGCGGGGTCTGTCAGCAGCGCAGGACCACGGAGCGCAGGGCGGGCAGGGCGTACGGCGGCCGTGGCGGGGCGGGGAGGGGGTGGCCCTCCGGGAGGCCCGGCGCCGGGTCGGCCAGGGGTGCGAGGCGCAGCGGTACGGCTGCCCTGCGGACGGTGTCGGACGCCGGGCGTACGGCCGCGTCCAGGACGTCGTACTCGACGCTCTCCATGGATACCGCGGGCGCCGCATGTACCTGGCTGTGTGCGCCCGGCACCAGCACGGCGCACAGCAGCACGAGCACCCGCAGCCAGGCGCGGCTGCGGGGGAGGCTTCGTGCGGTGCTCACGGGAGGTCATCTGCCCACGACACACCTGGTGTTCAGCACGTCGGACGCGAGATACGCCCGTTCGGCCTACGACTCACAGGGCCCGCGGCACCTGCTGGGCCCGGCCCCGGACGCGAAGTGCCGTGATGATCTCGACCACGCCGACCGCGACCAGCCAGATGCCGCCGACCAGAGTGAGGACGGCGACCGATTCGAACGGTGAGTCGATGAGGACGATCCCGCCGATGAAGGTGACGATCCCGAGGAAGATCTGCCAGCCGCGGGCCGGCATGTTCGGGTCGGAGGCGGCGGCCAGGGTCTGGGTGATGCCGCGGATGAGCCAGCCGATGCCGATCCACAGGGCCAGCAGCAGGATCGACTGCATGGGGCCGCGGAAGCAGAACAGGCCCAGCAGGATCGACAGGGCGCCGCTGATGAAGGCCAGGACGCGCAGCGAGGTCGTCCGGTGGGTGCCGAAGGCGGCGACCAGCTGGAAGCTTCCGCTGATGAGGAGGTAGACGCCGAACAGGATCCCGGCCGCGAACAGGGAGGCACCCGGCCAGACCAGGACCAGGACGCCCAGGATCAGTGAGGCCGCGCCGGTGAGCAGGACGACCTGCCAGGCGGCGCGGGAGAGGGCGTGCAGGGGGCCTTCGAAAGGGGGCTCGGGCTCATGTGCGCGCGGCGCATGTCCGGTGCCGTGGACCTTCAGGTCGTCGTACTCCGGGCCCCGGGAGGAGCCGCTCGATGGCTCGGTCATGTTCCATGTATGGACCCGCCTCGGGCCCGGCGCCACCCCTGGGAGCCGCTCGGCCTACGGTTATTTCCCGGCGGCCTTCGCGGCTTTCGCGGCCGCCTTCATCTCCTGCTTGTGCGCCCGGACCTTGGTCAGCGACTCGGGGCCGGTGATGTCGGCGACGGAGCGGAAGGACTTCGCCTCGCCGTACGCGCCCGCGGCCTCCCGCCAGCCCGCGGGCCGTACGCCCAGCTGCTTGCCCAGCAGTGCCAGGAAGATCTGCGCCTTCTGCTTGCCGAAGCCGGGCAGGTCCTGCAGGCGCTTCAGCAGTTCCCGGCCGTCGTCCACGCCCTTCCAGACGAGCTCGGCGTTTCCGTCGTAGTGCTCGACGAGGTACTGGCACAGCTGCTGGATGCGCTTGGCCATGGAACCCGGGTAGCGGTGGACCGCCGGCTTCTCGGACAGGAGCGCGGCGAAGGCCTCCGGGTCCTGTACGGCGATCTCCTGCGCGTCCAGGTCGTCGGCGCCGAGCCGGTCCGCGATCGTCCGGGGGCCCTTGAACGCCCACTCCATCGGGACCTGCTGGTCCAGCAGCATCCCGACGAGCGCGGCGAGCGGGGAGCGTCCGAGGAGTGCGTCGGCCTCGGGGTCCTGGGCGAGGTGAAGGGTGACGTCCATGACCCCGATGATGCCTCGGTGTTGGTCAGAGCTCCACGTGAGTGCCCGGGAGAGCGGCACCGAAGTAGCCCTTCGAGCCGAGCACGGTGATGCCCGAGCTCTTGCCGCACAGGTTGACCGAGCCGCTGAGGACGGGGCCGGACGTCGAGCCGCGGGCGACCCAGACGCAGCCGTCGCTGTTCTCGGTGGGTGCCCCCACCACCGTCTCGGCCTTGCCGTCCTGGTTGAGGTCGGCGAGGTGGACGGCGGCGCCGAACTGGTCGCCGGTCTCGGCGGTGCCGGGCACGCCGGCCGTGTTCTGGGTGTAGCCGGCAGCCTTGGTGGTGGTCAGGCCGGCGGCGGAGCCGCGCAGCAGGACGGCCGTACCCGCCGACGCACGCGTGCCGACCGCCTCGCCGGGCGAGCCGACCAGGACGTCCGCGTACTTGTCGCCGTTGACATCGCCGATGCCGATCGACTGGCCGAACATGTCGCCGTTCTCCGCGGTGCCGGGGACGCCCGCCGTGTCCTGGTGGTAGACCTTGGGCTTCTGGTCGGCGGTGATGCCCTGGGCGCTGCCGTAGAGGACCTGGATCTCGCCGCCGCGGTGGGCCCAGCCGGCCGGGCCGCCGGACATGGAGTCGTCGCTCGAGATGCCGGTGACGAGGTCGCCGTAGCCGTCGCCGTTGATGTCGCCGATCACGCCTGCGTGGCCGTCGGCGTAGGGGAGTTCGGTGGGCCAGCGGTCGGTGCCGCCGTCCTCGGCGGGCGGTCCGTTGTCGACGTACACGGTTCCGCGCAGGTCGTCGTCCGAGGGACCCGGCAGCCAGAAGCGCTCGGCCCTGCCGTCGCCGTCGACGTCGCCCATCACCACGCCGCGGGCGTCGACCCGCCACTCGCGATAGCGGGACGCGGCCTGGCCGGTGCGGGTGAAGGGTCCGCTGTAGGAGGAGGCCTCGCAGCCCGAGCCGACGCTCAGCTCCGGGGCGCCGTCGCCGTCCATGTCGCCGGTGGCCAGGGAGAGTCCGAAGCGGCAGTACGTCCTGCCCTCGCCGTATCCGCTCGGCGGGGCGATGTTCGCGCCGCCCTTCAGCCCGTTCGGCCCGCCCCAGACGACGGTCACCGAACCCCGCAGCTCGTTGCCGCTCACGTCCTCGTCCGGGGTGCCGACGATCAGGTCCGCGTACCCGTCCCGGTCCAGGTCGGCGCTGGTCACCGCGGTGCCGAAGCTGTCGTACTCCTCGGGGTCCCCGGGGATGCCGGCCGTCGCCTGGGTGATGACCGTCCGCCGTGTCGCGCTCACCGACGAGGCCGAGCCGTACAGCACGACGACCGCCCCGGCCGCCTCCACGTGTCCGTTGGCCGCGTTCGGCGCCCCGACCGCGAGGTCCCGGTATCCGTCGCCGTTGAAATCGTCCTGGACGGCCGCGGTGTTGGCGCCCTTGTAGGGGGTGGCGGCGGAGGACGTCACCGGGGTGAGCGGGACGGCGACGACAGCGGTGAGTACGGCACCCACCATGACTGCTCTGCGCAAGGGGACTCCTTGACTCATGCAACGGATGCCCCACCTGACACACCAGTCATACGAAAGGTTGTACGACCAGGCCAGGTACGCTGACGCCCCACTCAACTTAGGTAAAGCTAACCTAATAATCAGAAGGGTCGGAAGGTGACGACCGAGATCCACCGCGACGCGTGGGGCATCCCCCACCTGCGCGCCGGCAGCACCCGCGAACTCGCCCGCGCCCAGGGTCTCGTCACCGCCCGCGACCGCGCCTGGCAGCTCGAGGCCGCGCGGCACCGTGCGCAGGGCACCTCGGCGTCCTTCCTCGGCACCGAGGCCCTGCACTGGGACGTCTTCGCCCGGCGCGCCCGCCTCGACGACACGGCCCGGCGCTGTTTCGCGGCCCTGCAGCGGCAGGACCCGGAGACGGCGGACTGGGTGCGGGCGTACGTCGACGGGGTCAACGACGGCCTCGAAGGCGGCACTTCGGCCCCGGAGTTCGACGTCGTGGGCCTCGCCCCCGGCCGCTGGGAGCCCTGGACCCCGCTCGGCGTCTGGCTCGCCACGCACATCCTCTTCGCCGGTTTCCCCGCCAAGCTGTGGCGCGAGGAGGCCGTACGGCATCTGGGCGAGGAGGCCGTCGGGCTGTTCGCCGCCGACGGGCCCGGCGGCAGCGGCAGCAACGGCTGGCTGGTGAGCGGGGAGCGCACCACGACCGGTCACGCCGTCATCGCGGGCGACCCGCACCGCCTCATCGAGGACCCCGGCGTCTACCAGCAGATCCACCTCTCCTGCCCGGAGTTCGACGTCGTCGGCCTCGCCGTCCCCGGCATCCCCGGCATCGCCCACTTCGGCCACACCGGCACGGTCGCCTGGGCGATCACCAACGCGATGGCCGACTACCAGGACCTGTACCGGGAGCGGCTGCGGCGCACCGGCGCGGGAGTGGAGGCGCTCGGTCCGGACGGCAGCTGGGGCCGGGCCTCCCGGCACACGGAGACCGTCGAGGTGGCGGGCGAGGCACCGGTCGAGGTCGAGGTGATCGAGACGGAGCGCGGGCCGGTGGTGATCGGCGGTCCCGAGGGACTGGAGGCAGGCGTGCCGGGCGCGCTCCCGGTCGCCGTCAGCCTCCGTTACCCGCCCCGAGTCATCGAGGACCTCGGCTTCAGTGCCCTCCTCCCCCTGCTGCGGGCCCGCCGGGTCGCCGACGTGGACCGTGCCGTCGACCTGTGGGCCGAGCCCGTCAACGTCGTCCAGGCCGCCGACACCGAGGGCGGCCTGCTGCACCGCGTCGCGGGGCGGGTGCCGGTGCGGGCCGACGCCAACCGACGCCGGCTGGTGCCCGCCTGGGAGCCCGGCCACCAGTGGCGGGGCTGGCACGAGACGCCGCGCAGCGAACCGGCCGGCCCCGTCGCGGTGATGGCCAACCAGCGCGGCCTCGCGACCCCGCTCGGCGTCGAGTTCGCCCCTCCCCACCGCGCCGACCGGATCGCCGCGCTGCTTGCGGAGCAGGAGCACTGGTCGCCCGGCGACATGGCGGCGATCCACACGGACACCCATCTCGCCTCCGCCGCACCCCTGTTGGACCACCTGGCCGCCCTGGAGGACCTTTCCCCCGAGGCCGCCGCGCTGCGCGACCGGCTGCTGCACTGGGACCGCCGCATGGACGCGAGCAGCACCGGCGCGGCCGTCTACGCGGCGGTGCGCGGCGCGGTCGTACGCCGAATCGCGGCGCACCCGGCGTTCGCCGCACTGGCCGCCCATCCCGCCTGTCCCGAGGTGTTCCTGCCCTGGCTCGCACTGCTCCCGCGCATCGGCTCCGCCCTCGAACACCTGCTGCGCGCCGAGGAGTTGTACGGCGTCGACCGGGCGGACGCCGTGCGGGCGGCGGTGGAGGAGGTGGCCGCCGAGCCGCCGGCCGGGACCTGGGGCGACACCCACCGTCTCGCCCCCTGGCGGGCGCTCGCCGAGACGCGGTACGAGGGGCCGGGTCTCTCCGGCGACCACGACTGTGTGCTGTGCACCTCGGCCGTGCCCGGTCTGACGGATCTGGCCGCGCGCGGGCCGGCCGCCCGTTACGTGTGGGACCTGGCCCGCCGCGAGGACAGCCTCTGGGTGGTCCCGCTCGGCGCGTCCGGTGTCCCGGGCTCGCCCCACCACGACGACCAACTCCCCTTGTGGCTCAAGGGAGATCTCGTCCCGGTCGTCACCGACTTCGCCCGCCTCCGGAAGGAGACCCACGACTGAGGTGCACGTCCACCGCTGGGCCCGCGAGGAGCGCGCCGCCTTCTGGGGCATGAACGGCCTCACCCAGGACCAAGGGGCCGGGATCTACGCCCGCATGGACACCCTCGACACCCATCACGCCCTCCCGGCCGGAAGGTAGCCTTCCCGGGGTGACCCCTGAGGACCTTGTCGCCCACTACGGACTGGAACCGCTGCCGCGCGAGGGCGGGCTGTTCCGCCAGACCTGGGCGGGCCCCGAGCGGGCCGACGGCCGCCCGGAAGGTTCCGCGATCGTCGCCCTGCTGACCGGGGACGACTACTCGGCCCTGCACCGCCTGCCCACCGACGAGATCTGGCACTTCTACCTGGGCGACCCGCTGGAACTGCTGCTCCTCGCCCCGGACGGGACGTCCGGGACGGCGGTGCTCGGGCCGGACGTACGGGGCGGCCAGCAGCCTCAGACGACCGTGCCGGCCGGCACCTGGATGGGCGGGCGGGTCGTCGCGGGCGGGGCGTGGACGTTCTTCGGGTGCACCATGGCGCCCGGGTTCACCTACGAGGGCTACGAACACGGGGACGCGGCGCAGCTCACGGCGCGGTATCCGGCCGAGGCCGACCGGATTGCGCGACTGTGCCGTCCATGAAGTTGCTCGAAGGACAGGTCGCCCTGGTCACCGGCGCGGGCGGCGGTATCGGCCGGGGCATCGCGCTGCGCTTCGCCGAGGAGGGCGCGGCGGTCGCGGTGCACTGCCGTACGGGGGTGGAGGCGGCGCGGGCGGTCGCCGCACGTATCGGGGAACTGGGCCGGCGGGCCGTGGTCCTGCAGGGCGACCTCACCGACGAGGACGCGTGCCGGCGCGTGGTGCGCGAGGCGGCCGAGTGGGGCGGCGGGCTGACCGCGCTGGTCAACAACGCGGGGGTGCAGCCGGTGCGGGAGCTGCCCGGGATGACCGCGGGTGAGTGGCGCGCGGTCGTCGACGCCAACCTGTCGAGCGTCTTCGCATGCACGCAGGCCGCCGCGGAGATCATGCGGGAGAGCGGGGGTTCCGTGACGCACATCGCGTCCATCGAGGGGCGGCAGCCCGCGCCGCTGCACGCGCACTACAGCGCGTCCAAGGCGGCCGTCGTGATGCATGCGCGGTCGGCGGCCCTGGAGTACGGGCCGGACGGCATCCGCGTCAACACCGTCTCGCCCGGGCTGATCGACCGGGAGGGGCTGGCGGAGGCCTGGCCGGAGGGGGTGCGGCGGTGGCATGCGGCGGCGCCGCTGGGACGGCTCGGGCGGCCGGAGGACGTGGGGGACGCGTGCGTGTTCCTGGCCTCGCGGCTGGCGTCCTGGGTCACGGGACACGACCTGGTGGTGGACGGAGGGGTGTCGGCCCGGCCGACGTGGTGAGCGCTGGGCGGCCGGCGTCCGTACCTATCGGGACGGCGGCGAGTCCCAAGACGGAGAGTGACGTGGGGTGTGACGGTGAGCTCAGGGGGCGACAAGGGCGGCGGGGATTTCGTGGATCCCGCGGACACCGCGGAGTTCAAGGGCTGGTGCTGCTGGGCGCCGTGCTGGTCCTGCTCGTCCTCGGCGGCGCCGGAACAGCGGCTGCCCACGCAGCACTCAAGGCCACCGATCCCGGCGACGGCAGTGTCCTCAAGTCGGCCCCCCGTCACATCACCCTGACCTTCACCGAGTCCGTCGGCCTGCTCGGCGACTCCTTCCGCATCCTCGACCCCGACAACCGGCGGGTCGGCACCGGCGAGGCACAGCACGCCCCGGGCCGCTCCGACACGGCGCAGGTGACCCTGCCGGGCAAGCTCGCCGAGGGCACGTACGTGGTGGCCTGGCGGGTCGTCTCGGCGGACAGCCACCCGGTGGGCGGCGCGTTCACCTTCTCCGTCGGCAAACCCTCCGCGACCGTCGCCTCCGTCGACACCGGGCCGGTCGAGAACCCGGCGACCGCCAGCCTCTACAACATCGCCCGCTACCTGGCCTACCTGGCGGCGGCCCTGCTGATCGGCACGGCCGCCTTCGCGGCCCTGTGCCGCCCGGTGGACCGGGCGCCCCTGCGGGGGCCCCTGGTGACGGGCTGGTGGACCCTGCTGGGGTCCACCCTGGCGCTGCTGGTGCTGCGCGCCCCGTACGAGACCGGCACGGGCCCGGCGACCGCCTTCGACGCCTCCGCCTTCACCCGCACCCTGACGGGCCGCCCGGGCCTGGCCCTGCTGGCCCGGCTCGCCCTGCTGCTGATCGCCGCCGTGTTCGCCGTACGACTGGGCAAACGCCAAGTCCGGCCGCAGCAGGCCCTGGCCGCCGGCACCGTCCTCGCCCTGGCCCTGGCCCTCACCTGGGCCGCCGCCGAGCACGCGTCGGCGGGCATCCAGGTGCCGCTGGCGATGGTGTCCACGATGCTGCACCTGCTGGCGATGGCGGTCTGGCTGGGCGGCCTCACGGCGCTGCTGATCCTGCTCCACCGGAGCGAGGTCCCGCCGGCCGCCGTGGCCCGCTTCTCCCGCCTCGCCTTCGCCTCCGTGACCGTCCTGGTCGTCACGGGCGTCTACCAGTCCTGGCGGGGCCTGGGCTCCTGGAGCGCGCTCACCGGGACGACGTACGGGCGCCTGCTGGTCGTCAAGCTGGCCGCGGTGGTGCTGCTGCTGGTGGCTGCCGGGTTCTCACGGCGGTGGACGGCGCGGCTGGTCACCTCCGAGGCGGAGACGGTCGTACGGGAACGGGTGCCGGAGCCGGTGGGCGGGCCGCCCGCGGCCACGCCGGAGGAACCGGATCTCCCCGCCGCCGGGGGCGCGAGCCGCCGCAACCTGCGCCGCTCCGTCCTGGCCGAAGTCGCCGTCGGCGTGGTGGTGCTGGTGATCACGACGGTCCTCGGCGGCACGCTGCCGGGCCGTGCGGCGGCCGAGGCGGCGCAGGCGCCCGCGACGGCCGGGGGGCTGGCCGCCGCGTCGGTCACGAACGTCCCGTTCGACGTCGGAACGCCGGGCGGCCGCGGCAAGGTGCAGATCACCCTCGACCCGGGCCGCGTCGGCGACAACACCGTGCAGGCCGTGGTCTTCGGCCCCGACGGCGGCATCTCCAGCGTGCCCGAACTCCGGCTCTCGCTGACCCTCCCCGCGCAGAGGATCGGTCCGCTCGACGCCAAGCTGACCGATCAGGGCGGCTACTGGGGGACGAATTCGCTCACGCTCCCCATCGCCGGGACCTGGACGATGAAGGTCACGGTCAGGATCTCCGAGATCGACCAGGTCAGCGTGACGAAGTCGGTCCGGATCGCCCGTTAGGGCAGACGCCAAACCGGCATTTACCCCCATTTCCGGGCGGCTCCGTTCGATCACTCGGACCAAGTTGATCAGAACGTGTCGGTCACGTTTCCACAAAGGTGCCCGGCGGCTCTTGACGCATGACCGGACAAACGGCTGATATAAGCGCCACGATGTTCGGTCGAGTTGATTTCTGGTCGGTTTCGACTTTTTTCGACATGGCGTAGTTGTGGCCGAACCCCTGCTGTCAGGAGCCGTACATGGACCTCTCCCCCTCGGGTCTCTCCATACCCTCCACCAGCCGCCGCAGCCTGCTGCGCGGCGCGGGTGGCGCCGCCCTCCTCGCGGGGGCGGGCATACCGCTGTTGAGCGCCTGTGGCGGCAGCGGGACCAGCTCGGACCCCAAGACCGTCAGCCTCGGCTCCAACCAGTCGGACGCGGTGCCGAAGAAGGCCTACGCCGACATCTACGCGGCCTTCAAGAAGCAGTCCGGCATCACCGTCAAGGTGAACACCAAGGACCACAACACCTTCCAGGAGCAGATCAACTCGTATCTGCAGGGCACGCCGGACGACGTGTTCAACTGGTTCGCCGGCTACCGCATGCAGTTCTTCGCGGCCAAGAAGCTCGCCTCGCCGATCGACGACGTGTGGGCGAAGATCGGGGACAACTTCCCCGCCGCGATGAAGAAGCTCAGCAAGGGCGAGGACGGCAAGTACTACTTCGTGCCGCTGACCACGTACCCGTGGGCGGTCTTCTACCGCAAGAGCGTCTTCCAGCAGCACGGCTACGAAGTCCCCACCACCTGGGACCAGTTGGTCGCCCTGTGCAAGCAGATGAAGAAGGACGGCCTGGTCCCGATCGCCTTCGGCGACAAGGACCAGTGGCCGGCGATGGGTACCTTCGACCAGATCAACTTCCGTCTCAACGGCTACGACTTCCACGTCGAGCTGATGGGCGGCAAGGCGTCCTGGACCGACGCCAAGGTCAAGGCCGTCTTCGACCACTGGTCCGAGCTCCTGCCCTACCACCAGGACGGCTTCATGGGCCGCACCTGGCAGGACGCCGCCCAGACCCTGGTGTCGAAGAAGGCCGGCATGTACCTCCTGGGCTCCTTCGTGGCGCAGCAGTTCACCAAGAAGGCCGACCTCGACGACCTCGACTTCTTCGCCTTCCCGGAGATCAACTCCGCGTACGGGCAGGACACCGTCGAGGCGCCCACCGACGGCTTCATGGTGAGCAAGGCCCCGAAGAACCACGACGGTGTCGTGAAGCTGCTGGAGTACCTGGGCACCCCGGCGGCCGAAGAGGTCTACCTCAAGTCCGACCCGAGCGTGGTGGCCGCCTCCACCAAGGCCGACACCTCCGCGTACTCGGCGCTGCAGAAGAAGGCGTTCGAGATGATCAGCAGCGCCAAGAGCCTCACCCAGTTCATGGACCGCGACTCGCGGCCGGACTTCACCTCCACGGTGATGCAGCCCGGTCTGCAGAAGTTCCTCCAGAACCCCAAGGGCGTCGACAGTCTGCTGTCCTCGATCGAGCGCCAGAAGAAGACGATCTTCGCCTCCTCATGAGCTCCGAGACCACCACGAAGACCCCGGAGGCGGCCGTGCCGCCTCCGGGGCCCGCGCCTGTCAAGCGGGTCCCGCGGGGGCGCAAGCGCCTGCTGACCCGCCGTGACCGCATCACGCTCGCCTTCATGGCGGGCGTGCCCACGGTTTTGCACGTGGCCCTCGTCTGGGTCACCGCCCTCGCCTCGATCGCCCTCGCCTTCACCTCCTGGGACGGCATCGGCTTCGGCTCCATCAAGTGGGTGGGGCTGGACAACTTCAAGCAGTTGTTCACCGACAACCCGCAGTTCTGGCCGGCCGTCGAGCACAACATCATCTGGTTCGTCGTGCTCATCCTGATCCCGACCCCGTTCGGGCTCTTCCTGGCCGTCCAGCTGGACAAGAGGATCCGCTTCAGCCGCGTCTACCAGACGGCGTTCTTCCTGCCGGTCGTGGTGTCGCTGGCGGTCACCGGGTTCGTCTGGCAGCTCGTCTACAACCCCGACACGGGTCTGATCAACAGCCTCATCGGGGCCAACAAGCCGGGCCACTACATCGACTGGATCGGCGACCCGCACCTCAACCTGTGGGCCGTGCTGATCGCCGCCTCCTGGCGGCACGCCGGCTACATGATGATCCTCTACCTGGCCGGCCTGAAGGGCGTCGACCCGTCCCTGCGCGAGGCCTCCTCGCTGGACGGCGCGAACGAGTGGCAGACGTTCAAGAACGTCATCTTCCCCACCCTGCGGCCCACCAACACGGTCGTCCTGGTCGTCACCATCATCGAGGCGCTGCGCGCCTTCGACCTGGTCTTCGTCTTCAACAAGGGCGCCCAGGGCACCGAGTTGCTGTCGATCCTGATCACCAACAACATCATCGGTGAGTCCAGCCGGATCGGTTATGGGTCGGCGATCGCCGTGGTCCTGCTGGTCATCTCCCTCGCGGTCATCATCCCGTACCTGATCGCGACCTTCCGGAAGGAGCGGCGCGCATGAGCACCTCCACCGCCGCACTCGGCGTGAAGCAGCGCACCCCCATCCGCCCGGCCCGGGTCCTGCTGCACGTGTTCCTCGTCGTCACTTCGCTGGCCTGGCTCGCCCCGCTGCTGTGGGCGGTGTTCGCGGCCCTGCGCCCGTACTCGGAGACCAGCACCAAGGGTTATGTCTCCTGGCCGGACAAGCTGAACTTCGACAACTTCAAGAACGCGTTCGAGCAGTCCGACATGATGCACTACTTCGGCAACACGCTGATCATCGCGGTCCCGGCCGTGCTGATCACGCTGCTGCTGTCGTCGATGGTCGCGTTCTATGTCAGCCGCTTCGACTTCCGCCTGAACATCTTCCTGCTGCTGGTGTTCACGGCCGGCAACCTGCTGCCGCAGCAGGTCATCATCACCCCGCTGTACCGCCTGTACCTGCTCATCGACCTGCCCGGCATCACCATGAGCGGCAAGCTGTACGACTCCGCGCTCGGCCTGGTCCTCATCCACGTGGCGTTCCAGTCCGGCTTCTGCGCCTTCGTGCTGAGCAACTACATGCGCATGCTGCCGCACGAGCTGACCGAGGCCGCGCTGGTCGACGGGGCGTCGGTGTGGCGGATGTACTGGCAGATCGTGCTGCCGCTGTGCAAGCCGGCGATGGCGGCGCTGGGCACCCTGCTGTCCATCTGGATCTACAACGACTTCTTCTGGGCCATCGTCCTGATCTCGACCGGCGAGAACATGCCGATCACCTCGGCCCTGAACAACCTGTCCGGCCAGTACTTCACCGACCCCAACCTGGTCGCCGCCGGCGCCCTGCTCACCGCGATCCCGACCCTGATCGTGTACTTCGTGCTGCAGCGGCAGTTCGTCAGCGGCCTGACCCTGGGCGCCAACAAGGGCTGACCGCCCTTTTCGTGCATGTTTTCGTGAAAGAGACCCCCGTGCACCACCCCTTCACCCCCGTCGCCTCCGTACCCGTGGACGCGCGCACCGCCCGTGTCCACGAGGAGGGCTGGCAGTCCTGGAGCCCCAGCGGCGCCTACGCCCTCGGCGACAAGCCGTACCGCCCCACCAACGACAACTGGGCGACGGTCTGTTACCGCCCGGGCGTCACCGTCCCCGACGGCACCTTCCAGGGCGAGGGGCTGCTGGCGCTCGACCCGGGCGACGGCTCACCCGTCCGGCTGTGGGCGGCCGTCGATCCCACCCTCGAGGTCCCGTCCATCCGGCTGACCCTCGCGGACGGCCGGGCGGAGGTCAGCGCCGACGGTTCGGTGAAGGAGTGGACCGGCACGGACATCCAGTCCCTGCTGGCGAGTTGGGCCGACGGGCTCGGACCGGTGCCCCCGCGCCCGGCACCCACCGTCTGGTGCTCCTGGTACGAGTACTTCACCGCCGTCACCGAGGACGACATCCACGAGAACCTCCGCGCGATGGACACCCTCGACCTCCCCGTCGACGTCGTCCAGATCGACGACGGCTACCAGAAGGCCCTCGGCGACTGGCTCACCCTCTCGGGCCGCTTCCGCTCCCGCGAGGGCATCGCCGACGCCATCCGGGCCAGGGGCCGCCGGGCGGGCATCTGGACGGCCCCCTTCCTGGTCGACCCCAGCAGCGAACTGGCCGCCGAGCACCCCGACTGGCTGGTCCGCGACACCGCCGGCGGCTTCACGCACGCCGGCCGCAACTGGGGCCACGACCTGCGCGTCCTGGACACCACACACCCCCAGGCGGCCGCGTACCTGACCGAGGTCTTCCAAACCCTGCGCACCGAGGGCTACGACTACTTCAAGGTCGACTTCCTGTACGCGGGCGCCCTGGACGGCGTACGGCACTCGTCCGCCGACCCGCTGACGGCGTACCGCGAGGGCATCGCACTGATCCGCGAGGCCATCGGCCCGGACGCCTACCTGCTGGGCTGCGGCGCGCCGCTGCTGGCCTCCATCGGCCTGTTCGACGCGATGCGGGTCAGCCCCGACACGGCCCCGCACCGGCGCCCCGAGGCCGACGACCACAGCCAGCCCGGCCAGGACCCGGCCGAGTTCACCGGCGTGGGACGCCAGTGGCAGCACGGCCGTCTCTGGGTCAACGACCCCGACTGCCTGATGGCCCGCCCGGCCGTGGAGACCCGCGAGCGCTGGGCGGCGCACGTCGAGGCGACCGGCGGACTGATGGCCTCCAGCGACCGCCTGCTGTCGCTGGACGAGTGGGGCGTGGAGACGACGCGCCGGCTGCTCTCGGGAGCCGGCCGATGAGCCGCGCCCTGAACGTGCCCGGGATCGCCTACGGCGGCGACTACAACCCCGAGCAGTGGCCCGAGGAGGTCTGGGCCGAGGACATGCGCCTCATGGCCGAGGCCGGGGTCACCATGGTCAGCGTCAACATCTTCTCCTGGGCGCTGCTGGAACCCGCCGAGGGCACCTACGACTTCTCCCGCCTGGACCGCGTCCTCGACCTGCTCCACGCACACGGGATCGCCGCCGACCTGGCGACCCCGACGGCGGCCCCGCCGGCCTGGTTCTTCGTCCGGCACCCGGAGGCGCTGCCGGTGGACCAGGGCGGCCGGCGACTGTCGTACGGCAGCCGCCAGACGTTCTGCCCGAGCAGCCCCGCGTACCGGGAAGCGGCCCTGCGCATCACCGGCCGGCTGGCCGAGAGGTACGCGGACCACCCGGCGGTCGTGATGTGGCACATCCACAACGAGTACGGCTGCCACAACGCGGAGTGCTACTGCGACACGAGCGCGGAGGCGTTCCGCGGCTGGCTGCGCGACAGGTACGACAGCCTGAACGCGCTCAACCACGCCTGGGGCACCACCTTCTGGAGCCAGTGGTACTACGACTGGGACCAGATCCTGCCCCCGCGCGCGACGGGCGCGGTCCCGAACCCGACCCACCTGCTGGACTGGCGCCGATTCTGCAGCGACGCCCTGCTGTCCCTGTACGAGGCGGAGCGGGACGTGCTGAAGCAGGCGGCCCCCGGCACCCCCGCCACCACCAACTTCATGGTGATGTACAACTTCGACGCCCTCGACTACTGGCGCTGGGCCCCGCAGCTGGACATCGTCTCCAACGACCACTACCTCCAGTCCGCCGACCCCGAGTCCCAGATCGACATCGCGCTGAGCGGCGATCTCGTCCGCTCGCTCGCGGGCGGCCCCTGGCTGCTGATGGAGCACTCCACCGGCGCGGTGAACTGGCAGCAGGTCAACCGGGCCAAGACGGCGGGGGAGCTGCGCCGCAACGCCCTCGGCCATGTGGCCCGCGGCGCCGACGGCATCGCCTACTTCCAGTGGCGGGCGGCGAAGGCGGGCGCCGAGCAGTGGCACTCGGCGATGCTGCCGCACGCCGGCACCGACAGCCGGATCTGGCAGGACGTGGTCCGGCTGGGCGCGGATCTGCGGGCGCTGGCGGAGGTACGCGGGAGTGCCGGCACCGCCGAGGTGGCGGTGGTCTGGGACTGGGACGCTCGGTGGGCCATGGAGCTGCCCTCGCAGCCGAGCGGCGAGCTGCGCCACCAGGACCTGATCAGGGCCTGGTACGAGCCCCTGTGGCGGTCCGGCGTCGCGGTGGACTTTGTACGCCCGGACGCGGATCTGTCGTCGTACCGTCTGGTCCTGGCCCCCAGCCTCTACCTGGTCGACGACGCCGGCGCGGCCAACCTCACGGCCTTCGCGGAGGGCGGTGGCACGCTGGCCGTCGGCTTCCACAGCGGGATGGTCGACGCGAACTGCCATGTACGCCTTGGGGGCTACCCGGGCGCCTTCCGGGAGGCCCTGGGCGTACGGACCGACGAGCTGTTCCCGCTGCTGCCGGGGGAGTCGGTGCCGCTGAGCGACGGCGGTTCGGCGGTCCTGTGGTCGGAGCGGGTCCGGCTGGAGGGCGCGGAGGCGGTCGCCTCGTATGCGGACGGACCGCTGAGCGGGGTGCCGGCGGTGACGCGCAACTCGTACGGGACGGGCGTCACTTGGTATCTCGCCACGCAGCCCGACCCGGACACCCTGGCCGGGCTCCTCGACCGGATCTGCGGCGAGTCGGGGGTCGCGTCCGCGCGCCCGGCTCCGGAGGGCGTGGAGGTCGCGCTGCGGCGGGGCGCGGAGGCCGACTACCTGTTCCTGATCAACCACGGCGGGCGGGACGCGGAGGTCTCCGTGTCGCCGGGGGCGGTCGAACTCCTCACCGGGAAGCCGGCCGCCGGGTCGGTGACGGTTCCGGCGGGCGAGGCCGCCGTCGTACGGGAGCCGCGCGGGGAGTGAGCCGGAGATGTGCGGGCCGCCCTGCTCAGCGGACCGGCTCACCGATGCCCAGCAGGTTTCCCTCGCTGTCGTGGAACCAGGCACCGCGCTCACCCCGTGCGCCCTTGCTCGGGTAGTTCCCCTCGATCTCGGCGATGCCGCCCTCGGTGCGGAACCCGGGCAGGTCGACGTCCTCGAACACCACGCCGCGCTCCTTGAGCTGCGACACCACCGTCTCGATGTCGTCGACCGTGAATCCCATCTGAGTGAAGGTGCCGGGCGCGGCCCCCGTCGACCGGAACAGGACGAACTCCGTGTCCCCGCAGCGGTACAGCAACCCGCCGGGCCGTTCGTCGACGGGCAGCAGGCCGAGCGTCTCGGCGTAGAACCGCCGCGCCCGCTCCAGATCCTGGGCCGGAAGCCTGGTCGCCACCCGCCCCCGGGCCAGAATGTTGCTGTCGTCTGCGTCCATGCCTCCACTGTGCCCCCGCCCCGGGCCGTCACTCGCGAAGTACAAAAAATGCTCCATATGCTCAACTATGGGTGACTATCTGGCTTTCCTGGGCAAGGTGATCTCACCGTTTCCGTGAGCTTCCCGCCCGCATGCCTGCTTCACGCCCCCCAGGAAGGCGCTGACGATGACCAGTTCGACCGTGGGCCGCCGGACGGCCCGGTATCTCCGTACCGTGCCGTCCGTCGCCGCCGCTGTCCTGTCCCTGGTGGCCGCACTCCAC